>FSSH01000560.1_pt1 | contig 43325 bp, 41 predicted proteins | sample 1166101 | NCBI WGS metagenome assembly FSSH01 (sample SAMEA32972668, study PRJEB13176) | freshwater metagenome | biome: Drinking water system; feature: Biomass in drinking water that filtered by 0.45 um membrane; material: drinking water | place: USA | collected 2012-12-20 | depth 0 m
CGGCGTCCTTGGTGGCGTTGGTAGGGGTGTGATACCGCCGACGCAGCCGGGCCACTGTTCCACTCGGAACAGGCGTGAAACCCTTTGAAGTTTGGCTGCTACGTCGCGACGCTCAAGCGCCAGGCGGCATACCCCTTGGCGCGCAAATCGCAGGCCGGGCAGGTGCCGCAGCCATAACCCCAGGCGTGGCGATGGGACCTGTCGCCGAGGTAACAGGTGTGCGTTTCTTCGATGATCAGCTCGGTCAATGCGGCGCCGCCTAGCGCATCGGCCAGGGCCCAAGTCCCAGCCTTGTCGATGAACATCAGCGGCGTTTCGATGGTGACCATGCGGTCGAGGCCGAGCGAGAGTGTGCGCTGCAACGATTGGAGCGTGTCGTTGCGGCAATCGGGGTAACCGGAAAAATCCGTCTCGCACATGCCGCCGACCAGCGCCGCAAGTCCCCGCCGATAGGCCAGTGCCGCAGCATAGGTTAGAAACAAGAGGTTGCGTCCCGGCACGAACGTCGTCGGCAGTCCGGCCGCGCTGAATGTGATTTCGCTGTCGCGGGTCAAGGCCGTGTCGCTGATGGTGGCGAGCGCGGGCAGGGGTAACACCGTATCGTCGCCGAGCTTGGCTGCATCCGCCAACGACTGGCGCAACGCCGACAGGACGCGCGGCCGCTGCTGCAACTCGACGGCGTGCCGCTGGCCATAGTCGAAGCCAACGGTTTCGACGTGATCATAGTTGGCGAGCGCCCAGGCCAAGCAAACGGTGGAATCCTGTCCGCCCGAAAACAGGACGAGGGCTGCCGATGCGGGCTTCAAATCGGAGGTCATGAGACGAGTTGAAACAAAACGGGGGGGCCTGTTCAACCAAAAATGCCGGTGCGAAACAGCAGGCGTGCGGCGTGGGGATGGCAGCCGTTGATGTTCCCACGCTGAAGCCCGCCTGATCGGGTAGTGGGGCCCCGCCCGCCAGGACTTTGAGCTTTCATCATTCAGGTCTACAACGCCGCTGGCTTGCACGCGAGGCCGGATGCTCGTGATGATTTTGCTTAGGGTCGGTCCGCTTTTAGTAAAATCGTGGACCGACTCTTGGCTCTCTGTACTGTCGTGCTTCTTTTCGGAAAACCGGTTCACACTTTTCCGGAAGCACTCTAGCCCCACCTTTGCAACGGACCCCCCATGACCGCGATCGTCGACATCCTCGCCCGCGAAATTCTCGATAGCCGGGGCAATCCGACGGTCGAGGTCGATGTTATTTTGGAGGATGGCTCCGAAGGCCGCGCCGCAGTTCCGTCAGGGGCATCGACCGGCGCGCACGAAGCCATCGAACTGCGCGACGGCGACATGAGCCGCTATCTCGGCAAAGGCGTGCTGAAAGCCGTCGATGCGGTCAACGGCGAAATCTTCGATGCGCTCTCTGGCCTCGATGCCGAAGATCAGCGCGGCAACGATGCGGCGATGATTGCGCTCGATGGCACGCGCAACAAAAGCCGGCTCGGCGCCAATGCCATTCTCGGCGTGTCGATGGCGGTGGCGAAGGCGGCGGCGGCGGCGAGCGGTCTGCCGCTGTATCGCTACATCGGCGGCGCCAACGCCCACGTTCTGCCGGTGCCGATGATGAACATCATCAACGGCGGCGCCCATGCCGACAACCCGATCGACATCCAAGAATTTATGATCATGCCGGTCTCGGCTGAGACTTGCTCGGACGCCATTCGCATCGGTGCCGAAGTTTTCCATACGTTGAAGAAAAATTTGAAAGATGCCGGCCACAACACCGCTGTCGGTGATGAAGGCGGCTTCGCGCCAAATCTCAAGAGCGCCGACGAAGCGCTCACCTTCATCATGAAGGCCATCGAGAAGGCGGGCTACAAACCGGGCGTCGACGTAATGCTGGCGCTCGATTGCGCCGCGACCGAATATTACAAGGGCGGCAAGTACGAACTCGCCGGCGAAGGCAAGTCGCTCGACAGCGGAGCCAATGCAAAATATCTCGCAGATCTCGTCAATCGTTTTCCGATCGTCTCGATCGAAGACGGCATGGCGGAAGACGATTGGACGGGATGGAAAACGCTGACCGATCTCATCGGCAATCGCTGTCAACTCGTCGGCGATGATTTGTTCGTCACCAACACCGAGCGGCTGGCGCAAGGCATCAAAACTGCGACCGCAAATTCGATCCTGGTCAAAGTCAATCAGATCGGCTCGCTCACCGAAACGCTGGATGCCGTCGCCATGGCCCAGCGCGCTGGATACACAGCCGTCATGTCGCATCGGTCGGGCGAAACCGAAGATGCAACCATTGCCGATTTGGCGGTGGCGACCAACTGCGGACAGATCAAGACCGGATCGCTGTCGCGCTCGGATCGCCTCGCCAAATACAACCAGCTCATTCGCATCGAGGGCGAGCTGGGAGAGATCGCGCGATATGCTGGCCGCGAGGTTTTGAAAACTGCGGCGGCTTGAAGAAAAAACCGCCAGCCGGGACATTATCGCTGAAAAAAGAACGGTGTTTTACCTGCTCTTAAGCAACCCCGCGTTACAACCATTTTCGTGTCGCTTAGTCCCTCGGAGACACGCTTTTCAGTTTTGCGTTTGCATTTTTAAGTGATTGGCGAAATAGGCTCATCATGCGCGTCCGGCAGGTCTTGGTGTTGCTCACCTGTCTGATGGCGTTGACCTATTTCGCCTATCACGCTTTTTATGGCCGGCACGGCTTTCTCGCCCGCCAAGCGCTGATCGAGCGCGCCCAGATGCTCGACTTCGAAATCACCAGTCTAGACAGCGTTCACGCCAAGCTGCGCCGCGATGTGGCGCTGCTGACGCCGGAAATGGCCAACCCGGATATGGTCGAAGAGATCGCCCGTGACGTGCTCGGCTATGTGCATCCCAGCGACCGCATCCTGCCGCAGAGCCATTGAGCCGGTTAAGGCCGCTTGACGCAGCACTTTACCTCCCCACCTATCCGGATAATGTGCCCCATCCAGCGGGGCAGCACTTGAATAGCGTTGGGCGCGGGAGACGGTCAGTCATGGCAAAATCTGAAACGGCTGCCAGCGACGCCATTGAGCTCGAGGTGCCCGATCGCGTCGGTTCGTCGCAACAGGCGGTCGAAATTGTCCGCGCCTTCATCGCCGATGGGTCGTTGGCCGTGGCTTTGAATGCGCGTCCGTTCGGCGAGCAGGTGGGCGACTGGGGACGGGTTTTGGCGCAAATTGCTCACCACGCGGCCCGCGCCGCAGCTCTCAATGGCCAGATGGCCGACCACGAGGCACTGGCTGCGATCCGGCAGGCCTTTGATCGTGCGCTATCCACCAGCCAGCCGACGATGTCCGGCGACGTTCGTGGCCGCGTCCGCCACTGAGGTCGAAATCGATATTTGCCAGACGGCGGTGTGGTCGCGAGAGACGCTCCGCCGCCTAAAATAATGGCACATGCAACGTGTTAACGGACCCCGTTAATCGGCCTTGCGCACAAACTGCGCAGTGTGGCACCTTGGCACCAGCGGCGAGATGTCCACATTTTAGCGACTCGGTGTCACCGTTCACCGTGGATGAGCACCAACTGGTCACTTGCCGCCTGTTTAAGCACGTTCATAGATCGACGCTGATGTGTGCGTTGGCGGAACGTGAGTTCTAGGCACCCGGGGGACGACGAATGAAAACGCGCGCAACCATTCAAGCTATGGTCTTGCTGCTCACAGCAGGTAGCCTTGCAGCATGCTCCAGCACCGGCGGCCCTTCGCTTGCAACTGCGTCGGTCGCGCCGCAGCCGGTGGCCAAGATCGACCCGGCCTGCGCCACGCTGGCATCCCAGATCGACACGTTGAAGGCTGACGGCGTCGCCGAACGGCTTGAAAAAGTTTCGACCGGCAAGTCGGCCAGTGTTCAGGTCAAGCGGTCATCGCTCGCCAAGCAGGCTGAGTTGAACAAGGCGTACGCTGAATTCCAGGCGCGCTGCTCGGTCGCGATCCCGCGGACGCAATCGGCGGCCGTGACGGCTTCGCCGTCGACAACAAGCACTGCGTCGGCTGCAGTTGCGCCAAGCCCGGCGTCGGCAGCCGCAAGTGGTCAGGCGTCGACCAAATCGGCGCTGGCAACGAAAAATTGATGTTGGTTGACGTGCAGCCGGAGTGATCTCGCACGCATCCTGATGGCGCGACTGGCATGGGGGGCAGCGCCAAGTCATAGCCACTGTCGAAGGGCCGCTGTGGACGAGCTGCGAGCATCGCTGCTCGTTTGGCGTTGGCCGTTTTGGTGAGCGATTGCGACGTCGGCGGGCCTAGTGCCCGGTCTATGGTTGGGCGAAGCGCTGAACCGGAAATCGCCGTAAAAACTTGCGCGCGCGCAACGGTGGTTTGAGCTGCGGCACTGGTGCCACACACGTCTCCACACTGCTGCCTTAAGGGGTTGCGAAGCAAAACCGTGTGTGATCATTGATGGTCAAGGGCGCTGCTTGCGGGCCGCCACCGGATTTCTTTTATCGACGACAGTGGGATACGCGCCATGCGGGGTCTTGGTCACATTTTAGTTTTGGGGGTCGCGGCCGTCGTGCTCCAGGGCTGCGGCACGGCCTCGGGCGGTGGCGGCGACCCAGGGGCGCGCAGCTTACCGCTCGGTCAATCGTGCCAGTCGATTCGCGGCGATCTCAACCGGCTCGACTCGCGCGGTGTCCCGGTGCAAGTCGAGCGCGCGAGCAACGGCGGCAAACTGTCGGCGGCGCAGCGTGCCGATGTCGATAATTACAACCGCCTGCTCAGCCAGTATCTCGGGTCGCGCTGCCACGTTTAAGGGATGGCGCGCTCTATCGCGAAGCTGGCGCCGCTCGTCATCAAACGGGGACGGACATGGACAGCAAAACGCGTGACCTGGTCATGCTGGCGATCATCGGCGTGATCGCCGGGTTTCTGGCGTCGATCATTGTCGGCGGTGGTGGCCTCATTCGCTACCTGCTGTCAGGCGTCGCGGGGGCGTTCGTCGGCAGCTGGTTATTGGACGCGCTGGGCGTCAACCTCGGCATAAAAAACGCGCTGGGCGCTCAAATTGTCACGGCCACCATCGGCGCCGTCGTCGTTGTGCTATTGGCCCGCTTGCTGAGTTGACGCTTTGCCCGGCACTGACGCATGCCAACGAATCAAGGATGGACCATGGAAAGCATTCAACCCTACATCCCGCTCATCATCACGGCCGGCATCGGCTTGATTGCCGGCTGGCTTGCTGGACTGTTGCTCGGCGGCGGCGGCCTGATCCGCAATATGATTGTCGGCATCATCGGGTCATTCGTCGGCGGCTACCTGGTCAGCGCCGGCTTGCTCAAATTGCCGTTCACGATCGGCTCAGGCTTCGGTGACCAGATCATCGTCTCGACCATCGGGGCTATCCTGGTGGTGATTATCGCCCGCATCCTGGCGCGATAACCGCTGTCCCATGCCGACCTTCACGACCGAGCGCCGGGTTCCGTTCAGCGCCGCGCAGATGTACGCGCTCGTCGCCGACGTGGAACGCTATCCTGAATTTTTGCCCTTATGCACCGGCCTCAAGGTCACGTCGCGGACCACGAACGGCGACGGCGACGCCTTGGTCGCGCGCATGAGCGTCGGCTACAAATCGATCGTGGAAAGTTTTACGACCAGCGTCCAGTTGCTGCCGGCCGCACTGCGCATCGACGCTAAGTATCTCGATGGCCCGTTCCGCCATCTCGACAACAACTGGCGCTTTACTGACGTTGCTACGGACACCGCAGGCCGCGCCGAATCGGTGGTGAATTTCCACATCACCTACGAATTCAAATCGCCGATGCTGAGCTTGCTCGTCGGTTCGATGTTCGAGCAGGCGTTTCGCAAGTTTGCCGAAGCTTTTGAAAACCGCGCACGCGCCGTCTATGGCCAGCCTGCCGCCTGAGACGCCCGCCACCGATCAGCGGATCATCTTCGCGACGTTGAGAGCTTCGTTCAAACCTTTGATCGTCTCCAGCCCTTTGGCACCGGTGACGATGGCGCCCGACAAGTCGGCGGTGGTGACGTCGGCGCCGGTCAGATCTGCGCCGGTGAGATTGGCGCCGGTTAAATCAGCGTCACGCAGCACGGCGTCGCGCAGGTTGGCGCCGCTGAGATTGGCGAAACTGAGCAGCGCGTGGCTCAAGTCGGCGCGGGTCAGATTGGCGTTCGATAGATCGGCGCTGAGAAACTCGCTGCGCCAGATGTGTTCGATGAAGCCGGTTCGGCCGAACGGCGCACACGTCGCGTCGGTCAGATCGGCGGATGAAAAATTCGCATAGGTGAAACGGCCAAAGATATGCGCTCCACGCAGCGACGTGGCTTTGAAGCTCGGCGCTTCTTTTCGGTCAGGACGCAGCGATGTAAACGCCGATGGACGAAGCAGCGATGCGCCGTTCATCGTGGCGCCATCGAAGCGGGCAGCGACCAGGGTCACGCGATCGAGCTTTGCTCCTTCGAGATTGACGCCCGAGAGATTGGCGCCGCTCAGATCGCTGCCAAACAAATCGGAACGCGACAGGTCCGCCTGCTTGAAATCGAGATCGGACAGGTCGAGCCGCGTCAGATCACGGCCTTTGAGATCGGCGCGCACGCCGTCGGTGGCCGCGTGCAAACGGCTGGTGATGTCAAGGGCTGTCAGATCAGCGGCAATGGCGACGCTCGACCCGGCAACGCTCGCCGCAACGATCACGACCCACATCCTCGTGGCAGCGGTGCGGCGTATCGCTTCGATCCTGTGCCGGGCGATCGCCACTATGCCACCTCGCCGATCAACGCCAGCGCTTCGCGCACGGCGTGCAGCCGGATGGCATCGCGGCCGACGTCGCCGAACAGGCAGCGAACGTCTCGGCTTGCGCCATCGCGGCGGCGGGCTGCCAGATAAACGAGGCCAACGGGCTTTTCGATGCTGCCGCCACCCGGTCCGGCGATGCCGGTGATCGACACAGCAATATCGACAGGGGCGTGACTGAGAACGCCGTCCGCCATGGCCGCAGCCACGTCGGCGCTGACCGCGCCGGCGCGCGCGATGAGATCAGGGTCCACACCCAGCATGCCGGTCTTGGCGGCGTTGGAATAGGTGACATAGCCGCGATCGATGACATCGGACGAGCCCGCGATTTCGGTGAACAGCGATGTCACCAATCCACCCGTGCAGCTCTCGGCAGTGGCGAGCGTCAGTCCACGCTCGCGCAGCTTGCTGAGTAACGCGCTCGCGGTCCTTTGAAGATCAGCCGGAAACATCTTGACCAACGACGCTGCCCACGCTCACAAAAAATGAGGGCCACAAACAACGCGACCCACAAACAGTTCGGGGAGTGCTTTGGGCGAAGCACCCCCCGGTAAGGCTATCTAGAGAGAAGAAGATTAGCAAATCGCGACGCTGATTAAGCCGCGACCAACCTTTCGGCCTGGGAGAGAAGGCCATCAAGGACGGAACGACTATCGGAGCCCATGGCCCCAACGGTCTTTGTTTGCGCATCCTGCCAGATCGGGAATGCGTCCTTCAGAACGGCTTGACCTTTGGGCGTCAAGTGCAGCCCACGGCCACGCCGTCCGGCGGGCGGATCCATGACGATATGGCCCAGCGCCAGCAGTCGTTTCAAGTTGCGCGAGAGTGTGGACTTTTCGATATCGAGATCGTGGCCGATCTCGACGGCTGTGATGGCGTCACGTGCTGCGAGCTGCGCGAGCAGCGTATATTGGCTTGCGGTGATGCCGAGTGGGCGCAAGGCATCATCGTAAACCCGGGTTACAATCCGTGACAGTTGACGCACGCGTGTTGCGAGACATGTCTCGGATGTCGCTTCGGCGATGGCGCTAATGGCGGCATCAGACGGCAAGCGATCGAGATTGTGTGGCATGATATTCATGTCGGCTCCCGCGTAGGTCGTGGCAATACAACCACTACCCATCTTGATGACGCGATTCTGGCAGGCAGGTCAACGTCCAGCTGCGTTGTAAAGCGGCATCGCGACATGCAACACGAAGGATTAAATCTGCGCCTCGGCGTGTTCGCTGCGCGCCGCTTCGAAAACCTCCTTGGCCGCGTCGGCGTTCATGGCGGCGATACCGAGACCGACGATCAAGTCCGGCCAGTGGGACGCCGTCGCCACCGTGACGCCGGCGGCGCAGATGATGGCGATGTTGGCTAGAACGTCATTGCGCGCGGAGAGAAATGCGGCGCGCGTCAAGCTGCCGCCGTGGCTGCGAAACTTTGCAAGGATCGTGGCGCAGGTGAAATTGACCGCGAGTGCGCCAAGCCCGGCGAGCGTCATCGGGACTGGCTGCGGGACGTGGGCAGCGGAAAAATTCTGCCACGCCGTCCAAAGTGTGGCGAGCGCTGGAACGAGGAGAATAAAGGCCAGTACCATCCCGAGCTTGGCGCGGGCCTGCAACGACCAACCAAGGCCTATGAGAATGAGCAGATTGACGCTTGCATCTTCGAGGAAGTCGACGCTGTCGGCGAACAGAGCCACCGATCCGATCGCCACTGCGACCGCGAATTCAACGAAGAAATAAGCCAGGTTGAGCCCGCCAACGATGACAACCGCGCGCTTGAGGCTTTGATCGCTCTCGGCTGGCATCAGGCTTTGTCCTCACAGGGAAGCACGACGGTGGCCGATGCCATCGCGGCAATACCTTCGCGCCGGCCGATGGCGCCGAGCCCTTCCATCGTCGTCGCCTTGATGCCGATCCGGCCGGGGCTTAGCCCCAAGGCGGCGCCGATGACGGCTTGCATGGCGGCGCGATGCGGACTGACCTTCGGCGCTTCGGCCAGGATGGTCACGTCCACATTGACGATGCGCCCGCCGCGCTCGGCGACGCGCCGCTTGGCATCGGCGAGAAACATGATCGAGGCAGCGCCCTTCCATTGCGGATCGGACGGCGGGAAGTGCTGGCCGATGTCGCCGTCGCCGATGGTGCCGAGCAAGGCGTCGGTGAGGGCATGCAACACGACATCGGCGTCGGAGTGGCCGTCGAGCCGTGCTGAGTGTTCGATCTTGACGCCGCCGAGCCAGACATGATCGCCGTCGGTGAAGCGATGAATGTCGAAGCCGGTGGCGGTGCGGGTTTCGACGTCGACCGCGAGAGGCGCATTCGTCATGCGTGCGTTGGCCATCATCAAATCCTCAGCCGTGGTGATCTTGCTGTTGCGCTCGCTGCCGAGAACGATCGAGACCGCTTGACCCGACCATTCCGCCAGCGCCGCATCATCGGTGAAATCATGTTGGCCACTTGCGACCGCTTTGCGGTGGGCGTCGAGGATGGTGGCGAAACGAAAGCCTTGCGGCGTCTGCGCTCTCCATAGGCCGCGCCGATCGATGGTGTCGGTGACGACATTCGACGTTGTGGCGCGCTTCAGCGTGTCCGTGACGGGGGTCGCGGCGAGCACGGCCGAGCTATGCCGCAAGCTCTCGATCACCCGGCTGATGACATCGGCCGTGACGAAGGGGCGGGCCGCGTCATGAATCAGGACAAAGTTCGGTTCGTCCGACGGCGGCCAGAGATGAGCGAGGCTTTCGAGCCCGGCTGCCACTGATTGCTGCCGCGTCGCACCGCCAATGACCGGGGCGCGAAGTTTCGCTTTGCTGACGTCTGCGCCGAGCACCGCGTTGTCATAAAGCGTCGCATCATCGGCATGGATGACGGCGATAACATCGGTGATGGCCGGATGGGCGACGAAGGCTGCGATCGCGTGCGCGATCACGGCGCGCCCGCCCACAGGCAAATACTGCTTGGGGGCGGTTGCGGTGGCGCCGCTCAAGCGCGATCCCCGGCCGCCTGCAACAATGACGGCGGCAATGCGCACGCAGGTTCTCCAATGAGGTTCAAGGCCATAACCCGGCTCAGCGTTACGGCGGGCGCGGCAAAACGGCAATCGGCAAGTCTCGAATATCGCTTGCGATCGGAATCGACCCTGCCTAGTTTGCTCAAACTGCGGGCAGCCGTCCAGTTCGGCTAATAAACAGGCATCGTTGACATGCATCCGGGCCAAATCGACCCGAAATTACATAATCTGGCGGCGACTTCGCCTGCCGTGCAAGGCGGTCGAGGTCGCGCCCTGGTTGCGCTTGCGCCAATGTCCGGCGTTTCGGATTTGCCGTTCCGGCAATTGGCGCACGACCTTGGCGCGCCAATCGTCGTCTCCGAAATGATCGCCAGCGAGGAATTGGTCAAAAATCGCGCCGATGTCGTGCGCCGGGCCGAAGGCCGCGATCTCAAGCCGTTCATTATGCAGTTGGCCGGGCGCGAGGCGCACTGGATGGCGGAGGGCGCGCGCATCGCCGCTGATAAGGGGGCTGACGGCATCGACATCAATATGGGCTGCCCGGCGCGCGAAGTGACTGGCAAGCTTTCAGGCTCAGCGCTGATGCGCGATCTCGATCACGCCCAATCGCTCATTGCAGCCGTCGTCGCCGCCGTCTCAGTGCCGGTGACCCTCAAAATGCGGCTTGGCTGGGACAATGCGAAACGCAACGCGCCGGAGCTTGCGCAACGCGCCGAAGCCGAGGGCGTGACGATGCTGACCGTGCACGGCCGCACGCGCTGTCAGTTTTTTACAGGCGCGGCGGATTGGGCGGCCGTCAAGCCAGTGGTCGAAGCGACGGCGCTGCCGGTGCTCGTCAACGGCGATATTCTGTCGCCATCACATGCAGCAGAAGCGCTCCGCGCGTCGGGTGCGGCCGGCGTGATGATTGGCCGGGGAGCCTACGGTGCGCCGTGGTTGCCGGGGCGCATCGCGGCGTATTTGCAAACCGCTATCGACCCTGGCGATCCACCCCGCGATGTCCAGCGCGACATCGCTCTCGGCCACATCGAAGCGATCTTCAATCACTACGGCGGCGACCTTGGCGTCAAGAACGCGCGTAAACATATCGGCTGGTATCTGACATCGAGCGGCTGCGGCGACGGCGAGATGAAGACCTGGCGCCGTCAACTATGCACCGAAAGCGACCCTCGCGCCGTTCTGTCGGGCTTGCGGGCTTATTACGAGAGCCGGGAGGCGATCGCTGCATGAGTGCCAAATCGACCATGCACGCCACGGCGGCCACAGCCACACCTGTAACATCTGCAACATCCGCGTCGCGCGCGCGGGTCACCGGCGCCTTGCCCATCGACTACGAAATGCTGCTTGGCGCGCTGCCCCATCCGATCCTCGTCATCTCAGCCGACCGGACGATCCAGTTCGCCAACGCCGCCGCTGAATCGTTTTTCTCAATGAGCGAGACGATGCTGCGCCGGAGCCAGATCGGCGACATCTTCGCCTTCGGTTGTCCGCTGCTGTGCTTGGTTGATCAAGTGCAACAAACCCAATCGACCGTGAACGAGTACGCCATTGAAGTTTCAACGCCGCGCTTTGCCGGCTCGAAGCTGATCGATGTCTATGGCGGACCGATGCCGGACGAACCCGGCACGATGTTTTTGATGCTGCAACAGCGCAGCATGGCGCAGATGATCGAGAGGCAACTGACACATCGCGCCGCCGCTCGGTCGGTGTCTGGGATGGCCGGCGTGCTGGCGCACGAAATCAAGAACCCGCTGTCGGGCATTCGTGGTGCGGCCCAGCTTCTCGAACCCGGTTTGAACGACGACGATCGCGCCCTGACGCAGCTCATCTGTTCGGAAACCGACCGAATCTGCAACCTTGTCGACCGCATGGAAGTATTCGGCGACGAACGGCCGCTGACACGCCATGCCGTCAACATTCATGACGTGCTCAATCATGTGCGCCGCATTTCCGAACACGGGTTCGGCCACGGCGTCCGCTACGTCGAGGATTACGATCCGTCGTTGCCCGATGTGTTCGGCAACCGCGACAAACTCGTGCAGGTGTTTCTCAATCTCATCAAGAACGCCGCCGAAGCCATTGGCGACCGCCGCGATACCGGCCGCATTTTGCTGCAAACGGCGTTTCGCCCCGGCGTGCGCTTGTCGGTGCCCGGCTCCGATACGCGCGTCAGCCTGCCGTTGATGATCCAGATTGAGGACAACGGCGTCGGCATCGCTGAACATCTCAAACCGCATCTGTTCGATCCGTTCGTCACGACCAAGCCGTCCGGCACCGGTTTGGGATTGGCGCTCGTCGCCAAGATCATCTCCGATCACGGCGGCATCATCGAGTGCGAAAGCGAACCACGACGCACGATCTTCCGCGTGCTGCTGCCGATGCAGCAGCGGACCCGCGCCAGCAAACCATCTGAAACCGACGCCCCGCTGCCTTCGGCTCAATCGAAGCCGCAGCGCGCCTAAAGGAGCATCCATGGCCCGAGGCACTGTCTTGATCGCCGATGACGACACAGCCATTCGCACGGTGCTGAACCAGGCGCTGGCGCGGGCGGGATATGCACCGCGGGCGACCGGCAACGCCGCAACGCTGTGGCGCTGGGTCAGCCAGGGCGAGGGCGATGTCGTCATTACCGACGTCGTCATGCCGGATGAAAACGCCTTCGACCTCATTCCGCGCATGAAAAAGCTGCGCCCCGATCTGCCGATCATCGTCATGAGCGCGCAGAACACCTTGATGACCGCGTTGACGGCGGCGGAGAAAGGCGCGTTCGAGTATCTTCCCAAGCCATTTGATCTCAACGAACTCGTCGCCGTCGTCGCCCGCGCCTTGTCTGAGCCGGGGCGCAAACGCCAGCCGATCGCGAACGATCGCGAGTCCGACGAACTGCCGCTGATCGGCCGCTCGCCGCCGATGCAGGAGATCTACCGGGTTCTCGCGCGCCTGACGCAAACCGATCTCACCGTGATGATCAATGGCGAAAGCGGCACCGGCAAAGAACTGGTGGCTCGCGTTCTGCACGACTACGGCAAGCGCCGGCAGGGTCCGTTCATTGCCATCAACATGGCCGCGATCCCGCGCGAACTGATCGAAAGCGAATTATTCGGCCACGAGAAGGGCGCGTTCACCGGCGCTCAATCGCGTGCACCGGGACGTTTCGAACAAGCCGAGGGCGGCACGCTGTTTCTCGACGAGATCGGCGACATGCCGCTTGAAGCGCAAACCCGGTTGCTGCGCGTTCTGCAACAGGGCGAATATACGACGGTCGGCGGCCGCACGCCGATCAAGACCAACGTCCGCATCATCGCCGCCACCCATCGCGATCTCAAAAATCAAATTCATCAGGGCCTGTTTCGCGAAGACCTGTTTTACCGTTTGAATGTCGTGCCGCTGCGTCTGCCGCCGCTGCGCGAGCGCCTGGAAGATGTTGGCGATCTCATTCGCCACTTCCTGCGCCAAGCCGGACGCGAGGGCCTCGGTCAGAAATCGATCGAGACCGGCGCCATCGATCGGTTGAAAGCGCACTCCTGGCCGGGCAATGTCCGCGAGCTCGAAAACGTCGTGCGCCGCCTCGTGGCGCTCTATGCGCAAGACACGCTAACGGCGCAAATCGTCGAGCAGGAACTCGCCGACACGTCACCCGCCCCGGTCAATGGATCGAACAGCGACAGCGGCGATCTCAGCGAATCCGTCGAGCGCTATCTGGCGCGTTATTTCGCAACGTTCGGTGCCGAACTGCCGCCGCCTGGGCTTTATGATCGAGTGATCCGCGAAGTCGAAAAGCCGCTGCTGAGTGCCGCCCTTGCCGCCACCCGCGGCAATCAGATCCGTGCCGCCGAACTGCTCGGATTGAACCGCAACACGCTGCGCGCCCGCATTCGCGATCTCAACATTCGCGTTTTGCGCACCGTCGAGGGATAGCGCGATTGCGGGTGGGCAACCGACGCGCACTGAAAGCGTAGGGCGCTCAGTGGAAGGCGAAGTGGGCTGGGTGCGTCGGCTTTATTGCGCGTTGCGATACGACATCGCGTTGGCTTGGCTGTCGCGCGCTTTGTCGCCACTGAGCTGGCAACCTCGTCCCGCGAAAAATTCTCATAGCGGCGATGTATGCACTGTTTCCTGCGAAGGACTGCCACACCCGTCGCGAAAATGTCACAGTTACCCTGTTGGCTACTCTCGAGTGTTGCGGCAACGCCCAGTTGCTGGCGCACGACAGCTCGATTTTGATCGGCCTGAGGCGGCCAAAGCCGTGCACAAGTCTGAAAAAGATCAATGTGTTGTCGGCTAGGGTTTGTACATGATGAGTGACGGCAACACCAGCGATCAACCTTCGGCCACGGCGCCCGCTGTCACGGCCGTTGTCGAGACGGCGGCGACGCCGGCGACCGTCAGCGTTACGCCGCCTGCTGCTGCGCCGTCCGCGACGCTGATCGAGGAGGTCGAAAGCGCGCTCAATCCGTCGGATCGCGCCTTCTGGTTCGGCTTGACGGTGGTCGGTTTGTCGATCGTCTCGGCGCTGGCGAGCTTCCTCATCCTCACTGGGCTGACAGCGATCACACCGCGCAATGAATTGGTGTGGGCGGCGCTGGCCATCAACTCGATCCTGATCTTGGCGATGATCGGCATCATCGTCTGGCAGGGTATCGGCCTCAGGCGCGCTTGGAAGCAACGCATTGCCGGCGCCCGTCTGCACACCCGCATCGTCGTGTTGTTCAGCATCATCTCGGCGCTGCCGGCAATCCTGCTAGCCGTCGCCGCCACCACGACGTTCTCGCGGTCGCTCGACGGCTGGTTCTCGACCCGCACCCGCGCGATTGTCGAAAATTCCTACGACGTGGCGAAAGCTTATGTCGTAGAGCACGGCCAGATTATTCGCACCGACATCGTCAACATGGTGCGCGACATCAACGGTTCCGCCGAAACGCTGAAAAGCGATCCCGAAGCTTTCCAGAATTTTCTCATCGGCCAAGCCGGTCTGCGCGATCTGACGTCTGCCTACATCATCGATGCCGACGGCGTGCCGCTGGCCATGGCACTGGACGATCCCAAGCTGCCCTATCACGTGCCGTCAATCTCGGTCATTCGCCAGGCCGAAGCCGGGCAGGTGCCGTTGATCATGCCAGCGGATACGTACCTCGTATCGGCGGTCGCCAAGATCGACACGATTCCGGGACGCTTTCTTTACGTGGCGCGCGGCATCAGCGCCAAGGTCATCGGCCACCTCCAAAACACCGAGCAGAACGTCGACGAATACAATCGTCTGCGCCGCGCCAAGAGCGGGCTGAAGTTCGCCCACGGCCTCATCTATTTCATGATTTCGATGACCGGACTGCTGGCCGCGATCTGGGCGGGCATGTGGTTCGCCGGCCGCTTCGTCGCGCCGATCCGCCGCCTGATCGCCGGCGCGCAGGAAGTCTCGCAGGGCAATCTCGCCGTCGAACTTCCCGAAAAACGCGGCGAGGGCGATCTTCGGCGGCTGTCGGCCACGTTCAACCATATGACGCGCAAATTGAAAGGCCAGCAGGACGCACTGGTCACGACCAACTCGCAGTTGACCGAGCGGCGCAATTTCATCGAAGCCGTGTTGTCGGGGGTTTCGGCCGGCGTGGTCGGGCTCGACAGCGCCAACCGGATCACGCTGCTCAGCCGCTCGGCGGAAGGCCTGCTCGGGGTCAGCGCCGCCGACGCCATCGGCAAGCCGCTCGCCGAGATCGTGCCGGAATTCGCAGAGGCCATGCAGGCGCGCGACGACGGCGGGCTCAAAGCCAAGGGTCAGCACGAAATCAAGAAACAAGTCGGCGATGAAGAACGCACGTTCGCGGTTCGCATCACGCGCGAACGGGCCGGCGAGGGCGATGTCGGATCGGTCGTGACGTTCGATGATGTGTCGGAACTCGTGCAAGCCCAGCGCACCAGCGCCTGGGCCGATGTCGCGCGCCGCATCGCGCATGAAATCAAGAACCCGCTCACCCCGATACAACTTTCAGCCGAGCGCCTGCGCAACAAATTCGGCAAGCAGGTGACCGAAAATCGCGAACTGTTTGAAACGCTGACCCAGACCATCGAGCGCCAGACCGGCCAGATCAAAAGTATGGTCGATGAGTTCGCCTCATTCGCCCGCATGCCGCAACCGATCATGGCCGATCAGGATCTGCGCCTTGCCGTGCAGGAGCCGGCGGTTCTGTTTCGCGAAAGCAATAAAGATATCGACATTCATCTCACCATTCCGCCGGCGGCCGTGCGAACACGGTTCGATATTCGTTTGATTTCGCAGGCGGTGACCAACCTCATCAAGAACGCCACCGAAGCCATTGAAGGCTACGGCGAAGCGCAGGGCCGCCCGGCTGATTATCGCGGCGACATCGAAGTGCGCTTGACGCCGGCCGCCGATCGCGTTGCGATTGAAGTGATTGATAACGGCGTCGGCTTGCCCAAGCAAAATCGCGCGCGCCTGCTCGAACCCTACGTGACGACGCGGGCCAAAGGCACAGGACTTGGCTTAGCGATCGTACAAAAAATCGTCGAGCAGCATGGCGGAACGCTGGCGCTCGAAGACGCGCCGCTGACGGAGACGAGAACGCGTGGCGCCTTGGTGCGCATGACCCTGCCGCTGATCGCGGCCGCGTCATCCCCGGCCAAGGGGCCAAGTCAACAAGAAATTTCCACTAGCGATCATCACGCCGCCGCGCTCATCGCGGGACGGGTGTGATAGAGAACCCAATGAAGGTCGAGGGAGCCCGTTATGGCAGCAGATATTCTCATCGTCGATGACGAAGCCGACATCCGCGATTTGATCGCCGGCATCTTGCAGGACGAGGGACACAAGACCCGCATCGCCCGCGACAGCGACGAAGCGCTGAAGGCGATCGAGGATCGCCGCCCGCATCTCGTCATCCTCGATATCTGGTTGCAGGGCAGCCGCCTCGACGGCCTCGAAGTGCTGACCGTGATGAAGCGCACACATCCGGATTTGCCGGTGGTCATCATCTCCGGCCACGGCAACATTGAAACCGCCGTGACGGCGATCAAGCGCGGCGCCTACGACTACATCGAAAAGCCGTTCAAGTCGGATCGCTTGAACCTCGTCGTGCTGCGCGCACTTGAAGCTTCGCAATTGAAGCGCGAAGTCCGCGATTTGAAAGAGCGCACCGTCACGTCGGCTGAGATGATCGGCAAATCGCCGGCGATCAATCAATTGAAGGGCCACATCGATCGCGCTGGGCCGACTAATAGCCGCATCATGATCCGCGGCGCGTCCGGCACCGGCAAGGAGTTGGCGGCCCGCGTGCTGCACGACAAATCGGCCCGCGCGGGCGGCCCGTTCGTCGTCTTGAATGCGGCGGCAATGGTGCCCGACCGCGTCGAAGAAGAGTTGTTTGGCACCGAAGATCGCACCGGCGGCCCGCGCAAGGTCGGCGCCTTGGAAGAAGCCCACACCGGCACGCTCTACATCGACGAAATCGCCGACATGCCGATGGAGACGCAGGGCAAGGTGCTGCGCGTCCTCGTTGAGCAAAAATTTCTGCGCATCGGCGGCGCGCAAAAAGTCTCCGTCGATGTGCGGATCATTTCATCGACCAGCCGCGATCTCGAACACGACATTCGCGAGGGCCGCTTCCGCGAAGATCTGTATCACCGCTTGAATGTCGTCACCTTGCGCGTGCCGAGCCTTGCCGAACGGCGCGAAGATATCCCCGAATTGATCCACTACTTCATCGGTCAGGTGGCGCAGGCCTCAGGCTTGGCGCCGCGCCGCATCGGTGAAGATGCGATCGCGGTCTTGCAGGCGCACGATTGGCCGGGCAACGTCCGCGAGTTGCGCAACAACGTCGAGCGGCTGTTGATTTTAGCCGGTGGCGAAGCCAACGCCGTCATCACCGCCGAAATGCTGCCCGACGAAATCGGCTCCAACGTGCCGCTTCCGGTGAATGGCGGGGCTGAACATTTGATGTCGCTGCCGCTGCGCGAGGCGCGCGAAATTTTCGAGCGCGAGTATTTGCTGGCCCAGATCAACCGCTTCGGCGGTAACATTTCGCGCACGGCGGAGTTCGTCGGCATGGAGCGCTCGGCGCTGCATCGCAAACTGCGCGCGCTGGGCGTCTCGTCCGATCAGCGCGCCGGTGAATTGCGCTCGGTGTAAACCGCGCCATCGACATCGAAATCGACAGGAGAGGGCAATTGGCCCGCATCGTCTACGTCAACGGCCAATACCGCCCCTATGCCAAAGCTCTCATTCACGCCGAGGATCGCGGCTTTCAATTCGCCGACGCCATTTATGAAGTGATCGAGGTGCTCAGCGGCAAACTGGTCGATGCAACCCGTCATCTGGTGCGCCTGGAGCGTTCGCTCAGCGAAATCAAAATTGCGTCTCCGATGGGACGCGCCGCGCTCTTACATGTCATCGGCGAAGTGATCCGGCGCAACCGCGTGCGTCATGGCGTGGTTTATCTGCAGGTGTCGCGCGGCGAGGGCCGTCGTGATTTTGCACTGCCGGACGCAGCCGTCGCGCCAACGCTGGTAATCCTCGCGCGCAGCCAGCCGCCAGCCAAAATGGCGGCGCAAGCGGCAACGGGCATCGCCGTCAAAACCATGCCCGATATCCGCTGGGGTCGCTCGGACATCAAAACCGTCATGCTGCTGCCGGCGTGCCTGGCGAAAGATGCAGCCAAACACGATGGCGCCAAGGAAGCCTGGTTCATCGATGCAACGGGCCACATCACCGAAGGGGCGTCGAGCAACGCCTGGATCGTCACTGACGCCGGCGTGCTGGTGACGCGGCAACTCGATCATCGCATTCTCGGCGGCGTAACCCGCGCAACGGCCCTCGACGCGGCGGCGGATGCGCAAATGAAAGTCGAGGAGCGGGCGTTTACACGGGCTGAGGCACTGGCCGCGCGCGAAGCCTTCGTCACATCGGCGACCAACACGGTGATGCCGGTGGTGGCGATCGACGGCCAGATGATCGGAGCTGGCACGCCTGGACCGCTGACGCTGCGCCTTAGATCACAATTTCATCAAACGGCTGAAATCTCGGCGTCTTAAAGTCCGATTTAGCGGCGACCGCCGCCTTTGAAGGGCTTCATTTTACCCGGAAAGACGCTATCGTCATGTACGGTGCAACGAACCGGGCGCGCGAGACGTTGGCTAATCGCGAGATCGTCCGGCGGCTGGTCACCGGCAACACGCGCTCGCACGATAAAATCGCACGCCGAAAAGACGCTCAACAAAAACACGCGGATAAAAAAGATGGCGGCAGAAAAAGCCCAAAATCTCCAAGACACGTTCTTGAACTACGTGCGCAAGAACAAAACCCCTCTGACAATCTTCCTGATCAACGGCGTCAAGCTGCAAGGCATCGTCAGCTGGTTCGATAACTTTTGCGTGCTGCTGCGCCGCGATGGCCATTCGCAACTCGTCTACAAGCACGCCATCTCGACCATCATGCCCGGCGGTCCGGTCAATCTGAACGATTCCGACGGCGAGAGCGTCGGCGGGTGAGCACGACCGTCAGCGATGACGACGACGACACCGGCATGGACGACGCCGTGCCAGCGTCGAACAAGCGCCGCAAGCGGGGGTCGGAAGCGACACGTGCGCCGCGCCAGCGAACGCTCGTGCTGGTGCCGGTGTGGAAACGCCAGGTCCGCGTCGGCGAAAAAACCAAACCCTTCGCGCAAATCCATACGCCGGAAAATCGCCTGAGCGAAGCCATCGGTCTCGCCAACGCCATCGATCTCGATGTGATCGATGCGCTCGTCGTGCCGTTGTCGGAGCCGCGCCCATCGACGCTGTTTGGATCCGGCAAAGTCGACGAGATCCGTCAAACGGTCGCTGATCACGAGCTCGGCCTCGTTGTCGTCGATCACATCGTCAATCCGGTGCAGCAGCGCAATTTGGAGAAGGCGTGGAACACCAAGGTCGTCGACCGCACCGGGTTGATCCTCGAAATTTTCGGCGCCCGCGCGCGCACAAGAGAAGGTGTGCTGCAAGTGGAGCTTGCGCATCTGACTTACCAAAAGGGGCGCTTGGTGCGCGCCTGGACGCATTTGGAACGCCAGCGCGGCGGCGGCGGCTTTCTGGGTGGTCCCGGTGAAGCGCAGATCGAACTCGACCGGCGCATGCTGCAGGATCGCATCGACGCCATCAAAGGCGATCTGAAAGAGGTCGCCAAAACCCGTGATCTGCATCGCCAGGGGCGGCGCAAGGTGCCGTATCCGATCGTCGCCATCGTCGGTTACACCAACGCCGGGAAGTCGACACTGTTCAACACGATCACCGGCGCGGGTGTGCTGGCCATGGACCAGGTGTTCGCGACGCTCGATCCGACCATGCGCGAATTGAAACTGCCCAGCGCGCGACGCATCATTCTGTCGGACACCGTCGGCTTCATCTCCGATCTGCCGACCATGCTGGTCGCTGCCTTTCGCGCCACGCTCGAAGAGGTCATCGAAGCCGATCTGATTTTGCACGTCCGCGATATCGCGCATGAAGAAACCGACGCCCAGGCACATGACGTCGACAACGTTCTCGGCGATCTCGGGATCGATACGCTGCCGGTTGACAGCCACATTCTTGAAGTGTGGAACAAGGTCGATCTGCTCGATTCGGATCGTTTGACTCAGTTGCAGCAGGACGCCGTTCGCCAGGAACGCTCGCCCGTGCTTGTCTCGGCCATCACCGGCCATGGCCTCGACAGGCTCTTCGCTGCCATCGACGCGCGGCTCGGCAAGGCTGACGAAGTGCTCGATCTCGTGATCGCCAGCACGGATGGCGGCCTGATCAGCTGGCTGCACGAGAATACCGACGTGCTCGAACGCGAGAGCCGCGACGACGGCACCGTGTCGATGAAAGTCCGCGTCGCCAGCGAACGCAAAGCCCGTGTCATCGGCATGCTTCGCAAGGCGGGCATTCAGGTCTAAGCTGCAGCATGGACCAGCGCGTTCAATGCTGCATCGCTGGCGGCGGTCCAGCGGGATTGATGCTCGGCGTGCTCCTGGCGCGGGCTGGGGTGAAAACTCTCGTCCTCGAAAAGCACAGCGATTTTCTGCGCGATTTCCGTGGCGACACTATTCATCCCTCAACGCTTGCGGTGATGGACGAACTCGGCTGGCTCGACGAACTCTTGACGCTTCCGCACCAGCCGGTGCGAACGCTCGTCGCGATGTTCGGGACGACGCCGCTGGCGCTCGCCGATTTTTCGCACCTACCCGGACGCGCAAAATTCATCGCCATGATGCCGCAATGGGATTTTTTGAGCTTTCTGGCGCGCAAGGGCGCGCTGTCGCCAAAGTTCTCATTGCTGATGGGCACTGCCGCCAACGGACTGGTGCTGGATGGCGGACGCGTCACTGGGGTGACGGCGAAGGGAGAGAATGGCGCGCTGACCATCGCGGCCGATCTGGTCGTTGCAGCCGACGGCCGGACCTCGCTGTTGCGCGCTGCGGCGGGCTTGCGCAGTGACGACTTTGGCGCGCCGATGGATGTGATGTGGTTCCGGCTGCCGCGCCGGCCGGCTGATACGGATCAAACTCAGGCACGTTTTGATGGCGGCCGTATCTTCGTCATGCTCAATCGCGGCGACTATTGGCAGTGCGCCTCGGTTATCGCCAAGGGCATGAATGAGCGCGTGCGCGCCGCAGGGCTGCCGGCGTTTCGCGCTGCGGTCGGCGCGGCATTGCCGTTCGATGCCAAGCGCGCCGACGCCATCACCACCTGGGATGAGGTCAAATTGCTCACCGTCAAGGTCGATCGCTTGCGGCAGTGGGCGCGGCCAGGATTGTTGTGCATCGGCGATGCCGCCCATGCCATGAGCCCGGTCGGCGGCGTTGGCATCAATCTCGCGATACAGGATGCGGTCGCGACGGCAAATCTGTTGGCGAAAAACCTGCGAGACGGACGCTTGACAGACGACGATGTGAAACGCGTGCAAGCGCGGCGCGATTGGCCGACACGGATGACGCAACGGCTGCAATTGGCCATGCAAAACGCCATCATCGCGCCGGCGCTGTCGGCAACGGGAACGATCACACCCCCGCTGGTGCTGCGACTTCTCACCAGCGTGCCGTTTGCCAATCGGCTTCCGGCACGGCTGTTGGGACTTGGGTTCCGCCCCGAGCACGTCGCGAAACATGTTCTGGTCGCCTAGCCGTCAGGCCGTGCCAAAACTTATCTATCAGCCGCGCAAGCGCTGCTTCAAACGACGGCACGAAGCCCGTAGTGATGTTGCGACTGGAACGTCATTCACCCTTGGGGAATTGATATTTCAATTAGGATAGAAAGGACGCGCTGCAATGAGCGACGAACTTACCATTTGGACCTATGACTGGGTTCCTCAAGGCCCTCGTGGTTTTGTGCGTGATTTAAGGCTCAGATGGGCGTGTGAGGAAGCCGGTATCAACTACGCAATACGTACGGTCCCATTTGATGGGCGTGAGACCAATCATTTAGCGGAGCAGCCATTTGGCCAAGTGCCGTTTCTGAACGACCACGGCGTGGAGTTATTCGAAAGCGGCGCTGGGCTGCTACACTTGGCTCGGAAAAGCGATAAGCTGATGCCGCGCGATCCGGCCGGTGAAGCGGAAACAGTGCAGTGGACGATCGCAGCGCTGAATTCAGTCGAAATGGTCACCGTACCGTGGTGGTTCTTGAAACTCTGCGGCGACGAGAACAACGGTCTTACCGGATGGATGGGCCAGCGCCTCGACCATATGGAACGTGTGCTGAGCGGGCAAGAATGGCTCTCCGCCGGGCGCTTCACCGTCGCTGACCTGTTGATGGCGGATGTGTTGCGCGTTTCGGATGTCCGCGCCTTCGGCGACCGGCCGGCGACCGAGGCTTATGTCGCTCGCGTGACTGGCCGTCCCGGATTCAAGAAGGCTCATAGGGATCAGATCGGTCATTTTGAGGCAGCCGATCGGACAAGAGAAAAAGCCAGATCAACCTGACGCCCGCTCCAACGCTTTCGCTTCATCCCACAAGGCATCCATTTCATTGAGCGTCGACTGTGCCGGATGGCGGCCCTGCTCGGCAAGGCGGGCTTCGATATGGGCAAAGCGACGGGTGAATTTTTCATTCGCAGCCCGCAGCGCGTCCTCGGGATCGATCTTCAAGTGGCGCGCGACATTGGCCATGACGAACAGCAAGTCGCCGAATTCTTCTTTCACTGCGGCATCCGACGATCCTTTGCTTGCCCCTTCCGACTGTCCTTCGGACAGCCGGCCGGAAGGGGCGGATATACGAAGCTCGTGCTCCAGCTCAGCTAGCTCCTCGCGCATCTTGTCGAAGACCGGGGCGAGGCTTGGCCAATCGAAACCCACTTTCGCGGCTTTGTGCTGCAACTTGATGGCGCGCGTCAGCGCCGGCAGCGCAACCGGCACATCGGTGAGGACGCCGGCGCTTGCTTGCGGTTTTGCGGCGCGCTCTTGCGCTTTGATCTGATCCCAGAGGCCTTTGACGGCGCCGGCACTTTTCGCCGTCGCATCGCCGAACACGTGGGGATGACGGCGGATCATCTTCGCGGTCACGCCCATCACCACATCGCCGAAATCAAACGCCGATTGCTCTTCAGCGAGGCGCGCGTGATAGACCACCTGCAACAGCAGATCGCCAAGCTCATCGCGCAGATCTGCGAGATCGCCGCGCTGGATCGCATCCGCCACCTCATAGGCTTCTTCGATTGTGTAGGGCGCGATGGTCGCGAACGTCTGTTCAAGATCCCACGGGCATCCCGTGACCGGCGTGCGCAACGCCGTCATGATGTCGATGAGGCGAGCGATGTCGCGCGCGGGTTCGATTGCGTTGGTCATGGTGCTCCTCTCATGATGCGCGGCGACACTAAAGGATGACGGCTCCGCCTACGAGGGGCCAGCATGCGTGGTGACAGGCGAGGGGGGGGGGGCAGCGATCACAAAGGTCGCTCACGCGCCAACTCTTTCGCAATGCGTGTCTGGTATAACAAACACATCGCGAGCGGCACGATCCAACCGCTCCATGCCGCCGCCGCATAGATCGGCTCGAACGGCCAATGAAGCGCAATCGCCGTGCCGGTGATCAGCCGGAACCAGACCGCGCCCGTGGTCACCGCCACCATCGCCAGCATCAATGTTTGATGCCGATCTCGCTCGCCCGACCGAATGGCGTGAAGGCCGGCCACGAGCAATGCCAGCCACACGCATCCTTGGGTGAAAAATCCAGCCCGCGCGACGAGGCTCGAGTCACTGACTATGGCAACGGGAAGTGCGGTCAGCCCTCCGGCGACCACGAAACCGCCCAACACCCGTCCGAACCTGCGATGCAGGTGCGGGCGATGTCTGAGCCCGATGACCACGGGCGCCAGCAGCAGCGCCATCGCCGAGGTCACCATGTGGGCCCGAAAAATCACCGGCATGTTTTCAGCCAGCACGTACATCTCGAACGGCAATCGAATGATGCCGAAGCCCGAGCCGAGCGCAACGACTCCAACCGGCACGACCAGGAGTGCGATGATGAGAGCGCAGGAGATTTGCCACAGCGGCGAGACGCGGCGAGGATTTACGCGCGCCGTTCCCGTCGTGTCGATGGGGCGCGTCGTATCGATTGGATTTGCGTTGGCCATCACCATGCTCGCCAATCTGGCGGCGAGCGATGGCGCTTTCGCGGCGGATGAAACGAGCGCGCCGATGGACGCCGCCGCCACATCGGCTGATGCAACACCGATCTCGCTGGCTGGCCGCTGGAGCGGTACGCGCTTCAGTCGAGGACCGACTCCGGCGTCGGCGTCGCCCGAAAAATCCTGCAACGGCCCCGGTTGCACACTCGTCTATGACATCGTTGCCTGTCCGTCGGGCTGGTGCGGGATCGTCGTTGCGGATGACAAAACCTGCGGAGCTATTGGCTTGCGCATCGCCGCCGATCGCAAGCTCGACGTGCGCAATGCCTTCACCGGAAAACTCGAACTCGCCAAGGGTGCCGACGCCTATGTCGTTCAAGTCTGGTACAGCAGCCCTGGCGCAACCGCCGGCGAAGACGAGGGCAAACCGCGCTTGAGTTTCATCGGTGACACCGGCCCCGAACTGATGATGTTCCGGCGTTCGTTCCCGTTTCAAGCCGAACTCGCGCGGATCGGTGACGCTGCGTGCACGCCAGAGAAGGCGACGAGCTGATCGCTCAGCCACGATCAACGATCTCGCGCTCGACCGCCGGTTCCGCTACATAAAAATTTGGCGGCAGTCGAACGGGCTGACGTTACCGGACGCGGGGCGGGCCTATAGTCATGCGCATCATTCTCAACGCCATCATCATGGCGCTCGAAGTGGCGGCGATTGGGGCCGTCGCTTGGTTTGGGCTGCATGAGCCGCTGCTGTTTGCCGGGCTGACGTTCGCGGTTGCGCTGGGCCTTGGCATCAGCCTTGAAGTCGCGCGCTTGAAAAACGAAATGCCGTTCTACTTCGACCGCGCGCCAAGCCGCGTCGCACTGTTCGCTGGCATCGTCGGCACGCTCGAAGCGCTGGTCAAAGCCGTGCTCGCGGGTGTCGTCGGTCTGCTGACGTTTCTTGGCACCGACACCGAACGGCTGACGTCGGTTGCGATCATCTTCGCCATCGTGCTGTTCATCGGCTGCAATGTCGTCCACGTTTTGACGCGCATGTTGCAAGCGCGGCCGTTGCGTTGGGGCTATTTCAGATTGGCGGCCCCGCTTGGTCTCATGTATTCGGCCGGGCTGACGATGCTGCCGTCGCCGGGGCTGACCGAACTCGCCAAGCGCGTGACGTTCGATCTGCCCGAGCGTCCGTCGCTGGCGGAGGGAAGCGAGTTTCTGTTTCTGTTGAAGCAGAGCTTCGACGATGTCGTCGAGCGCATCCTCGGCGTCGTCTTCGATCCGGGCGTGGCGCAGGCGATCTCGGCGGTTGTCTCGGTGAATATGCTGTCGGGCTTCGTGCTGGCGCTTTACGCCGTGGTCATCGGCGAGGCCGTGCGGCGCATGGGCGGATAGCGGACGGCGTGCGGCTGATCTCCCGCATTAAGCATGAATTCATACCTCGTGGCGCTCGAAGATCAGGACAGCGCCCGCAAGACGGCGCACGGCACCCCGCAGCGGGCCGTCGAAATAGCGGCTCTCGAGAACTGCTGAGCTCCATTTTATCGTCTGTGAGCGTGCAATCCGCTGGCGGGCCCAGATCGGTTCGGCTTCGGAGACAAGCTGGAACTTGGAGCTAAATGCAGTCACGTATTCGGGCACCGAGCGGTGGAAAATGTTCTGTGCCAAATCTTGAATGATCATCGCGGTCCAGGCCGGTTGGCAGACCACGTCGCGCCGTCCAAATCCGCCCTTCGCCAACACGTGCATCAACAGCTTTTGATGCAATGAACCATTGGCGAGGCGGTGCACGAACGGCATTTTGATGTGGTCCTCCCAGAGAATTTCACTGGTCGGCATCATCGCGATCAAGATCCCTCCGCGCTTAGCGACTCGCGCGAGTTCGCTGACAACGCCGGTCAAATCGTCGACATGTTCGAAAACCTGATTTGATATGATTACATCAAATGTTCGGTCTGCAAAGGGAAGGGGGCTTCCGGCTTCGATCGCACATGCTTTGCCGCCAATTTTCGATCGTGCGACTTCAAAATTGTCTCGCGAGTCGCCGATACCTTGGAATGTATCCGCGCCGTAAGCGTCATAGCCGCGATCCTGCGCCAGAGCTGCGACGTCGGCCTGTCCGCAGCCGAAATCGAGCAACTTTCCCGGAGGAGCGTGAAAGTGCGTGGCGAGTTGGACCGCGAACGAATAATTTGCCGACACTGCATATGGCCTTTAAGTTTTGACCGGCCGCGACAGGGCGCGGCCAATGAGATCCGAACGAATGCGCTGGCGTCGTTGGCTCGGCTAAAGCAATCAGCGACGTACAGCAGCCAAAAAGATACGCCACCCCATACCAAAACATCGCCTCGTCATGAATTTCGCATAATATATATTATGGAAAGTTTTTGTGAGGATGGATTATGTATCAAATTGATACACCGGGAAATCTTCCCTCAACATTCCGAAGTTTCAGGCTCCGGCGGCGGCGCACAACGCGACCGCCGCCGGAGCTGACTTACAACCTTGAAGCCTATTTCTCAGCCTTCTCGTGATGGTCGGCGACGAACCGATCGAGCAGCCGCACACCCCAGCCCGAGCCCCAGCTTGCGTTGATATCCGAGCGGGCGCCGTCCATGGCCGTGCCGGCCACGTCGAGATGGCACCACGGCACGTCCTTCTGCACGAAGCGCTGCAGGAAAGCCGCCGCCGTCGCAGCACCCGCCCAGCGCCCGCCGGCGTTCTTCATGTCGGCGTTCTTTGAATCCATGGCCTTATCGAAAGCCTTATCGAGCGGCATGCGCCAGATCTTTTCGCCCGTTGCCTTCGAAGCGCTCGACAGATCGTCGGCCAGTTTATCGTCGTTGACGAACATGCCGGCGTACTCCTTGCCGAGCGCGATCATGATGGCGCCGGTCAAGGTCGCGAGATCGATGATCAGTTTCGGCTTGAACTTTTCCTGCGCGTACCAGAGCACGTCGGCGAGAACCAAGCGGCCCTCCGCATCGGTGTTGATGATCTCGATCGTTTGCCCCGACATCGACGTGACGATGTCGCCGGGACGCACGGCATTGCCCGACGGCATGTTCTCGACGCAGCCGATCAGACCGACGGCGTTGACGTTGGCCTTGCGCTCGGCAAGCGCGTGCATGACACCGATCACGGCGGCGGCGCCGCCCATGTCGCCCTTCATGTCCTCCATGCCGGCCGCGCCCTTGATCGAGATGCCGCCGGTGTCGAACACGACGCCCTTGCCGACGAAGCACACCGGCTTGGCTTTCTTGTTTCCTTTGGCGCCGTTCCACACCATGACGGCGACGCGCGACGGCCGATCGCTGCCCTGCCCGACACAAAGCAGCGAGCCCATTTTCAGTTTCGTCAAATCGGCGACATCGAGAATTTCAACGTCAACACCGAGCTTTTCCAGGGCTTTCGTCTTGTCGGCCAATTCGACGGGGCCGAGGATATTGGCTGGTTCATTGACCAGATCGCGCGCCAGGTTGACGCCATTGGCGACGGCTTTCAGCGGCTGAAACGCCGCTTTCGCCTTGTCGGGATGGGCCGCGTGAATAATCAGCCTCTTCAAGCTGGTCTTTTCGTCGGCGCCCTCTTCGCTCGGTTTCTTGGTCAGATATTTCTTGAATGAATAGTGGCGTAGCATGGCACCTTGGGCGATCAGCGCCGCGATCGTCTCGGCGCTGAAGTCATCCGTCGCATCCACATCGACGACGATGCTCGCCGACGATCCCTTGCGCGCCAGAACGAGCCCGGCGATGACGCCGCCCAGATCGATGATCTGTGTCTCGGTCAGCGTCGAGGTCTTGCCGACGCCCGCGACGATCAAACGATCGACAGCGATTTTTGCCGGTGCCAACACCTCGATGTTCGACTTGTATTTGCCCTTGAAGTCGGCCGCAGCGGCGGCCTTGCCGATGGCGCCGGCCGACTTGCCGTCGAGATCTTTGGCCTTGGCGCCAAGTTCGAGGCCGTCGGCCGCGAGCACGACCGTCGTCGCTTCGAGATCGGATGAAAGCGGCGCGAACGTAATTTCGAAACGGTCGGACATGGCGGCGTGGTCTCCAGGTGAGGTCAAAGCAAAAGTTGATGAGGTGCAGTCGGGCGGCCGTTGATCGTCTACGCCACGCCACAGGCTTAGATCGGGTCCACTGCCGGGCCGATCGCGGGGGTGCGAGGCAGGCGGCAGCGCGCCAACCGCACAGCCGACGCGAGGCGTGGGGCAGCTTGAGCGGCGACGCGGCACCTTAGCGGCTGCCGCCTCGCTGGCAAGTCGCTGATCTCATTGGGAGCTGTTTAGGCCCGGTTGACGGTCGCGTCGCCGAAGCGGGGTAAGGCTTTCACAGGGGCCGAATTTCCGCCATCGTGGTGTGGGACGCCGATGGGCTAGGCTTGCGGGGGCCGGGACCGGCTTCGGGGCGCGAGGGTGGGGCGTGGGCCAAGCTTTTGGGGCCAAGCTTTTGGGGCCAAGCTTTTGGGGCGAAGCTTTGGGACCCAGCTGTGGGACCAAGCTTTAGAACATGGCCCGCCGCTCGGGCTGTTGTTGGTCCGCTGCGGCAGAAGCGGCAGCGGGGGTGGCCGCCGAGGTGCGACCAGGGTGGGAGATGGACGCGCGCATGCGCATTTTTTCGCAGTACGTCTTCCGGCAGTCAGCCAGCGCCTTGCTGCTGATCCTGGCGTCGCTGTCGGGCATCGTGTGGATTGCGCTCGCCCTGCGTTCGCTGAACGTCGTCACCAGCCAGGGCCAAGACACCCTGATGCTAATTCGTATGACGACGCTCGCTTTGCCGAACCTGATGGCGATCATCGCGCCGTTTTCGTTTTTGATCGCAGCGCTGCATACCCTCAATCGGCTCAACACCGACAGCGAATTGATCGTGCTGACGGCGTCCGGTTCGACGGTGTGGGCGGCGGCCCGGCCGCTGCTGGCGCTGGCGCTTCTGGTCAGCGTCTTTCTCGGGGTCGTCAATCATGCGGCGCAGCCCTGGAGTATGCGGCTGCTCAAAGATTACCTGCTGCAGGTGCGCACCGATTTGCTGACCCAGGTCATTCAGCCGGGGCGGTTTTCGAGCCCAGAAAACGGCTTAATGTTTCATATCCGCGAACGCTCGCTGAATGGCGAACTGATCGGCCTCGTCATGCACGACACGCGCGACGCGGCGCAGGCGCAGACCTACCTCGCCGAGCGCGGCGTCATCGTCAAACAGGACGGCGCGGCGTTTCTGGTGATGACCGGCGGGCACATTCTGCGGCGTGCCGAAGCCAAAGAGCCAGCCCAGATCGTCGCCTTCGATAAGTATGCTGTCGACCTCGACCGGTTTGAACCGCAAAGCGGCGGCGCCGGCGAATTGCGCCCGCGCGAGCGCTATCTCAGCGAATTGCTCAACCCGGATCCGAACAGCGCCATCTACAAATCGCAGCCCGGGCAATTCCGCTCCGAGTTGCATGAGCGGTTCGCAAATCCGCTATACCCGATCGCATTTGCCATGATCATTATCGCCTTCGTCGGCCAGCCGCGATCGACGCGATCGAGCCGCATGGAAAGCCTTGTCGTGGCGTTTCTATTGGCTGCGGGATGCCGGCTTGGCGGCCTCGCGCTGACCAATCTTGTCACCGTGAACGCCCTCTACACGCCGATCCTCTATGCGCTGCCGCTATCGGCGATCGTGCTGTCCTACATCGTCATTCGCCGATCGGAGGTGCAGCGTTCCGGACCGGGCTTCGGTGATCGCGTTGCCGGCGGCATCGGCTGGCTGACGGCGATGCTGACCGGCGGTTGGGCGCGCCTGCGCCGTGCTCCGGTCGCGCCATAATGCGAAACTTCACCCTCACCCGCTACATCGCCGCTCGGTTTCTGCTCGGCATCGTCACGACGCTGGCGATCTGCGGCTTTCTCATTTTCATGATCGACCTGGTCGAACTGCTGCGATTGTCAGGCAAATACGGCTCGGTGCCCGCCTTCACGCTGGCGAAAATCGCCGCTTTGCGGCTACCGGCCTACATCGAATTTCTGTTCGGTTTTGCGGTCCTTGTCGGGAGCATCGGCGCGCTTCTGTTTCTCAATCGCAAGAGCGAGTTGGCCGTCATGCGGGCAGGCGGGATGTCGGTGTGGCAGTTCCTCGGCCCCGGCATGCTGGTCGGGCTTGTGCTCGGGTTGTTTGCCATGCTGGTCTACAACCCGCTCGCCGCGTCGGGCCGCGACCAATCCGAGCGCTTGTTCGCTCAGGCGTTTGGCAACGACAAGAATTTGCTCAAGGCCCAGGGCGGTGGGTCGTGGCTACGGCAAGCGGGCGATGACGGCGAATCGATCATCAGCGCGGTCGCCGCCGCCGAGCGCGGGCTGAAGCTGACCGGCGTGATGATCCTGTCCTACGATCGCGACGGGCATTTCTCCGAGCGGCTGGATGCCGCCAGCGCCAGCCTCAAAGAGGGCTATTGGGAAATCACCAACGGCTGGGTGTCGCGGCTCGGGCAAGAACCGGAGAAGTTCGACACCTACTTGGTTTCGACGTACCTCAATCCCGACCGCGTCCAAGATGCGCTGGGTACGGTTTACTCGGTGTCGTTCTGGGAACTGCCCGGCCTCATCGAAGTCACGGAAAAAGCTAAACTTTCAGCCGAGCACTTGCGCGTTCAGTACGAGTCACTGCTGGTTCGCCCCTGGCTGTGCCTCGCGATGGTCCTTTTGGCCGCAACTGTGTCATTGAAGTCATTCCGCTCGGGGCGCATCCAGACTATGGTTACGTCGGGGATGATCGGGGGGTTCGGTTTCTTCTTGCTCTCGGAAATATCACGACAAATCGGTATCGCGGGACTGGCTTCAGCTTGGGCTGCGGTATGGGTCCCGGTTGCGATCGTGCTGGTTATCTCAACGACGGTGCTGTTGCACCAGGAGGACGGCTGAGTGATGCGTGGGACGCGGACACCGCAAGAGGGTTGCGGACTGTCACGCGAGGAAGCTTGGTGCCGCGCGGCAGCCACAGCTTCTCGCGCGTTTGCGCGCGCCTGGGATTCTTGCGCATTGCGCGCTGTGACGTCTTGCGCGTTCGCGCACGCGTGGCTGCGTACGGCGTCACACACACGCCTCGCGTCGCATGATCTGACACCACCTACTCGATCAGGGTCGCTGACCGTTGCGGCGCTCGCGCTGATCATCGCCGCTGCGCCGGGCGCCAACGCGCAGGATTCCAATCTGGTTCGCGATCCGGTGGCCGGCAGTTCCGCGTCGGCCCCGACCAGTTCATTCCCCAAGCAGGAAGGCGGGCTGTTTGGCAACGTCAACACCAGCATCGACAGCACGCAGCCGCTGAAGTTGCAGGGCGATCAGCTGATCTACGACACGGCCGGCAATCGCGTCATCGCGCGCGGCAATGTCGAGATCTTTTACAACAATTACATTCTGACGGCCGATGAGGTTGTCTACGACCAGAGTGCTGGCACGCTGACGGCTGTTGGCAACGTCACCTTGAAAGAACCACAAGGCAACGTCATTCGTGCCGATCGCTATACCTTGACCGACGATTTCCGTGACGGCTTCGTGCAGTCGCTGTCGGTCGTCACCAAAGGCGATGCGCGCATCACGGCCGACCGCGCGACGCGCACCGGCGGCAACGTCACCGAATTCCAGAACGGCAAATTTACGCCGTGCAAATCATCGGGCACGACGCCGCCGTTGTGGTGCATCAGTGCCGCCCGCATCGTCCACGACAAAGAAGCGGCACTCATCTCATATCAGGATGCCTACTTCGAAATTTATGGCCAGCCGGTCTTGTATCTCCCCTATTTCCAGCACGCCGATCCGTCGGTGAAGCGGAAGTCGGGATTTTTGACGCCCGAGTATGGCAACTCGTCGAACCTCGGCTTCATCACCGGCATCCCGTACTACTTCGCGCTCGATCCGAGCTACGATTTCACGTTCACGCCGACCTATCTCAGCGAACAAGGTTTGCTGGTGAAGGGGGAATGGCGTCATCGCCTCGCCAATGGACAATACTCGGTCAAGTTCGCCGGTATCGATCAGGATGCGATCGATCTGCCGCTTCCCAACGCGCGCGCGGGCGAGTCGATTGCCGACCGCGAGGCGCGCCGCGAAGAACGAGACGGCCCGCGCGGCACGCTCGAAACGCGCGGCAAGTTTTCGCTGTCGAGCTGGTGGCAGGCGGGCTGGGATGTGACGCTCGAAAGCGACGACGAATTCCGCCGCTTCTATAAACTCGACAACGCGCTGCTGACCGATCGCGTCAATCAGATCTACCTGAACGGCCAATCGGACCGCAGTTATTTCAGCGCCCGTGCCTACCAGTTCGTTGGCCTGTCGATCGACGACACGCCGCAGTCGGAAAGCTATACGCATCCGATCATCGACTATAACTACGTTTTCGCCGATCCGATCCTCGGCGGCGAATTGAAAGTCGACACCAACGTCTTGAGCTTTTCGCGCACCGATGGCGCGCTTGGCCGTGACCAGGGTGTCAACCGTATCGTCTCGGAAGTGAAGTGGCGCCGCCGTCTGACCGACAAGGCAGGTATCACCTACACGCCGTTCGCCAACCTGCGTGGCGACATCTATCAGTTCGACAATTTCACCGATCCGGAATCGCTGACGATCGGTCCCGACGGGCAGCCTATCCCCGGCTCCGGATCGCTGGTCGACGACGGCACGACGTTCCGCGGCGTCGCGGCCGGCGGCGCGACTGTTTCCTATCCTTGGATCGCGACGACCGCGAGCGCCAGCCATATCGTTGAGCCGCTCGGCCAAATCATCGCCCGGCAAGACAGCGTCACGCAGCGCGAACTCCCCAACGAGGATGCCCGCAGCCTCGTCTTCGACGACACAAATCTGTTCGAGGTTTCAAAATTCTCCGGCTATGACCGGACCGAAACCGGCACGCGGGCGAATGTGGGTCTTCAATATACTTTCCAGGCCAACAACGGCGGCTATGCCCGCTTGCTCGCCGGCCAAAGCTTCCATCTGGCGGGCGACAACGTCTATCAAAACCCTGGCTTCGCCGATGACGGCCGGCCGCTGTACAGCGCCACCAGCGGACTTGAAACCAATCGCTCCGACTACGTGCTCGGCGCCTACATCGCGCCAACGCAGGCCTTCCGCCTGATCTCGCAAAGCCGCTTTAATGAAGATGATCTGTCGTTGCGCCGCGAGGACGTCACCGGTGAGCTAACGTTTGGACCGGCCCGCGCCGCCGTCACCTATGCCTACACCACCGAAGATCCTGAATTTATCGATCGTGGCGAACAGCAGGATATCTTTGGCTTGCTGACCGTGCAGTTGACCGATACCTGGAGCATCGGGGCGGCGGCACGCTACGACATCGACGACCAGCAGATGTTGAGCGATAGCGTCCAGCTGAAATATGCCGACGAGTGTTTCGTGCTGACGGCCACGTATAGTGAGATATTCTACGAGAGCGAGACCATCGACGACGACCGCTCGATCATGTTCCGCTTCGAGTTCAAACATCTCGGCGAAGTCGCCTACAAGACCGACACGCTCGATTTCGGGTTTGGCGGCGACCAGCGAACGGATTCGGCGCCTTAACCCCACGCATCAGTGCGGCTGGCACGGCCTGACGGCCGGCCGCCTGACGTCCGAACTCCTGGCTAGTCCTGGCGCATCCCCCGCCCAGCCGATAAGCCGGATTTTGGCCACGGTTCGTGTGGATAAGCCAAGTGCGCAGCGCGCGCGTGCGATACACTCGCCGGGGCAGCGACTCAGCGCCATGTCAGCGATGCATGGTCGAGCGCCGTCCGATGTGAAGCGCGGCCCACAATCCGGCGCTTCACATACCGACGCTCCCGCGCTTCACCGGTATCGATCGTGGTGGTGGTACGACACTGATCGAAGCGTTTGAAACTTTCACCGCTGGACCCAAGTATTCAGACCCATGCACCGCTTGAAGCCACCAGTCATCCTCGCCGCGCCCTTGAGCCCTTATAATGCCCAACACGGCTGCGTTCGCTCCGCCAGATCGCGCCTCGCCGTCGCGGGCATGGCTGTCCTATTTTGCGGGCTCTTTACGCCGGTCACGGTTGCTGAAACGGCCGCCGCCATCAAAAATCCGGCGGGCAGTTCTGGCCAACCTGAACCGGGCCAGCCGGCAAACGGCAGTTCAACCAAGACCGCCATTCGCACCACGCCTGACTTGTCGCGCCCCAGTCAGTCGATCGTCGCCCTGGTCAACGACGAGCCGATCACCGGTTACGAAATTCAGCAGCGGTCGTCGATGCTGAGCGGCGGCAGCATTCAGGCGCAAGCCCAGGCGAATTTCCAGGCCCTCATCAAGAATCCGAAAACGACAGCGCGGCTGCGCGCGCTTCTCGAAGAGACGGTCAAGGCAAACGAGGGCAAATCCAAGGACGAGATCGTCGCCATCTTCGAGAGGCGCAAGAAAGAATTTGCCGGCGGTCTGCAGAAACAGGCCATTGAAGGGGCTCGCGCCAGCGCTGCGCCCGGTGTGCGCCAGAAGGCCCTGGAAGACCTGATCGACGAGCGGCTCAAGCTGCAAGAAGCCAAACGTCTCAACGTCGTCATTCCCGACGATGACATCACCCGCGCTTTGACCAACATCATGGAGCGCAACAAGATGACGGAGCAGCAGTTCGCCCAGCAGCTTGGCGGCTCGCTCGATCCGATGAAGGTGCGCATCCGCACGACGCTATCGTGGAATGAAGTGGTACGCCGCCGCTTTGGCGCGCAGATCGCCATCACCTCGCGCGACGTCGATAAGTTTGTCGCGGCGAATGCAACGACGGGTGAAGATGACGTCGAACTGCAGGTGCAGCGTATTCGCATCGCGCTGCCGGCGAAGATCGACCAGGCCACGGTCGCCCAGCGCATGCAGGATGCCGAAAAGATCCGCGCCAAATTCACCGATTGCAAAACGGCCGGTAGTATTGCGGCGGGCGTGCCCGGCGCCAAGTTCGAGGAGACCGTGCGCCGCCGGCCAAGTTCCATTCCGGAACCGACCAGGACGTTACTGCTCAATGCGGCGCCCGGCGAAATGCTCCCCCCAAGCGTCGCCGATGGCGCAATCGAGCTTTGGGCCGTGTGCGGCCGCGATATTCTCAAGGCCGAAGACCAAAAGCGCACGCTGGCCGAAGGCGAATTGAAGCAAAAAGAATTCGAGTTGATGAGTAAGCGGCATTTGAAGGATTTGCGCCAGGACGCGCACATCGAATACCGGTGATCGCGAAATCGCGCGACAACGCTTCTGCTCTCGCGATGCACGCAAGGCCGGTGCTCGGCCTGACGATGGGCGACCCGGCCGGCATCGGACCCGACATCACGCTGCAAGCCTGGCACCACCTGGTGCATGATCGCTCCGCCGGCGCATCTCTCGCATTCGTTGTTTATGCCGATGCCGCCATGCTGGCGGCGCGAGCGCAATCGCTACGCCTCAACGTGCCGATCACGGTGATTGATGACGCCTCGCAAGCCGCCGCTGTTTTTCCGGCAGCGCTTCCCGTCATCGACATCGCGCTCGCCGCCCCCTGTGTTGCGGGCGCTTCGAATAGCGCCAATGCCGCAGCAACGCTGTCGGCGATCACACGCGCTGTCGCCGACGTGGCGCGTGGAGCAACGGCGGCCATCGTCACCAACCCTATCGCCAAGGCTGTGTTGTATGCGGCAGGTTTCGCGCATCCCGGCCACACCGAATTTCTTGGCGCGTTGTCGCGCCAGCATTGGCCAGCGCATAACGTCGTCCCGGTGATGCTGCTGGCGTCCGACGTTTTGCGCGTCGTGCCGCTGACGATCCACGTCGCGCTCGAACGCGTGCCCTCATTGATAAGCGAAGACCTGATTATCGCCACCGCGCGCACGCTCAACGCGGCACTGCGCTGCGATTTCGCGATTTCGGAGCCGCGCATCGCCGTCGCCGGATTAAACCCGCACGCCGGCGAAGGCGGCAGTCTCGGCCGCGAAGACGTTGACGTCATCGCGCCAGCCATCGCCCGTTTGCTGGCCGCTGGATTGGCGATCAGCGGTCCCCATTCCGCCGACACGCTGTTCCACGCGGCGGCACGGCAAACCTACGACGCCGTCATCGCGATGTATCACGATCAGGCGCTGATCCCGATCAAGACGCTGTCGTTCGATACCGGCGTCAACGTCACGCTCGGCTTGCCGTTCGTCCGCACCTCGCCCGATCACGGTACGGCGTTCGACATCGCCGGTGTCGGCACGGCATCGCCGCAGAGCCTGCTCGCCGCGCTCCACCTTGCAGCTGACATGGCGTCAAAGCGCGTGGCAATGATGCACGAAGCGACGCCATGAGCCTCATCAAGACGCCCGACGGATTGCCGCCGCTGCGCGACGTGATCGAGCGTCACGAGCTGCGCGCCAAAAAAGCTCTGGGTCAGAATTTTCTGCTCGACCTGAATGTGACGCGCAAAATCGCCCGCGCCTGTGGCGATCTCTCGGGCCGCACCGTCATCGAAGTCGGGCCAGGCCCCGGCGGGTTGACACGGGCGCTGCTGCTCGAAGGCGCCACCCGCGTCATCGCCATTGAGCGCGACGCGCGCTGTCTGCCGGCGCTCGCTGAGATCGCCGCGCGCTATCCGGGCCAACTCGATGTCCACGAGGGCGACGCGCTTGATGCCGATTGGCCGACGCTGATGGGTGGCGTTGGCCCCGTCACCATTGCAGCCAACCTGCCCTACGGGATTGCGTCGATGTTGCTCGTCGGATGGCTTGAAACGCAGCCATGGCCGCCGTGGTTCGATCGCATGGTGCTGATGTTCCAGCGCGAGGTTGCCGAACGTATCGTCGCTGAGCCCGGCAGCAAGGCTTACGGACGCCTGTCGGTCCTGTCGCAATGGCGAACCACGCCCAGAATCGTATTGCATCTGCCGCCGGAGGCGTTTACGCCGCCGCCCAAAGTTGCGTCCGCCGTTGTCGAGTTCGTCCCGCGGCCGGTGCCATCGCCGCCCTGCTCCGTCGCGACACTGGCGCGGGTCACGCAAGCGGCCTTCGGTCAGCGCCGGAAAATGCTGCGCGCCAGCTTGAAGCAGTTGACGCCGTTTCCGGAGTTGCTGCTGGGCGAAGCTGGCATCGACCCGGAACTGCGCGCCGAGCGCTTATCGATCGACGACTTCGGCCGTCTCGCTTGCATCATCGAGCGCGGCGACATCGCCTTGAAGACGCCGTTGTAGAAAGCGCCTGCTGGCTCGTTTCGTCGTGCTTCTTATCGGAAAACCGGGGCCCACTTTTCCGGAAGCACTCTAAAGCGCATCCTGCATGTCGCGCACGAAGCTCGACAAGCCGAGCAGCCGCCCGCGCCGCAACCGTTCGGCGGCAAGAATGGCGGATGCGGCGGCGACACTGGTGTCGAGATCGGCATTGACGATAACGTAATCGTACTCCGGCCAATGACTGAGTTCGGCAGCGGCGGCCGCCATGCGTCGCGCCACCACGTCGGCTGGATCTTGCGCCCGCGTTTTTAACCGCTGCTCCAGCGTTTCGCCGGACGGCGGCAGCACGAAGACGCGCACGACATCGCCCGGCATTTCTTCGCTGAGCTGTTGCGCGCCCTGCCAATCGATGTCGAACAGCACATCGCGGCCGGCGTGGATCGCCGCTTCGACCGGGGCTTTGGGGGTTCCGTAAAAGTGGTCGAACACGCGCGCCCATTCCAGCAAAGCGCCGCCGGCCCGCATGGCTTCAAAACCGGCCGCGTCGGTGAAGTGATAATCGACACCGTCGCGCTCGCCAGGGCGCGGGGGCCGTGTCGTGACCGAAACCGACATGGCGATGTCGCCGTCAGCCGCGAGCAGCCGCCGCGCCAGCGTGGTTTTTCCAGCGCCCGACGGCGACGACAAAATGTAGAGCAGTCCGCGCCGAGCGATGTGCGTCGGCGAAGGGGAGACAGTGTTGCGCGCGTCACTCGACATTCTGAACCTGCTCGCGGAATTGATCGATGACGGTTTTGAGCGCCAACCCTAGCCGGGTAATGTCAACCGCGTTGGCTTTTGAGCACAGCGTATTGGCTTCGCGGTTAAATTCCTGTGCGAGAAAATCGAGCTTGCGTCCGACGCTGCCGCTTTCAGACAGAATATCGTGCGCTGCCGCGACGTGGGCCTCGAGCCGTGCCAACTCTTCTTCGATATCGATGCGTGTTGCGGCCAGCACCGCTTCTTGGTGCAAGCGATCGGCATCGAAACTTTCATTGGCATCGAGCAGCCGGCCGATCAAATCCTTAAGCCGCGATCGCACCGCATCGGGCGTGCGCGATGGGGACACCCGCACATCCCCTGTCAGCGCGGCAATGCGATCGATCTGCTCGACGATGATGGCGTACAGCCGGTCACCCTCGGCGCGCCGTGCCAATGCCAAACGGTCGAGCGCCCGCTCCAAGCCGGCCAGCACGACCCCTTCGCGTTTTTGGCGCGCGCCGGCGTCTTCGATGCCGTTGTCGCCGAACTCAATCACGCCTTTCATGACAAGCAGGCTCGCCGTATCGGGCCGCGATCCGCCGGTGATCTCAGCCGCCCGGTCCGCTGCCTTGACCAGATCGAGCAACAGCGCTTCGTTCAATCGGATGGCACTGGCGCCTTGCTGGCGTTCGAGTGTGAGCGTCAGGGCGATATTGCCGCGCGCGAAGCGTTTGCTCGCAGCCTCCCGAGCCGCCAGCTCGATGCCATCCAAGCCCGGCGGCAGCCGCAACCGGACATCGAGCCCGCGACCGTTGACGCTGCGCGCTTCCCAATTCCACACGAGCCCCTCGCCGAGGCCGTCGGTCCGGGCAAAGCCGGTCATGCTCGAAATTGCCATATCGCTGAAAGTCCGCTCTGCGCCGCCAGCCCGAAGCGGACCAGATCGCGCGCGCCGAACCAACGGATGGTCGTTGATCAGGGCGCGTCGCTCGGTGGCGAACTTATCGCACCGCGCCACGACCGCCAACTGCGACGGCCGCGCACGTGGCTTGGTGCAGTGCCAGCTGGACGGCAAATTAGAAGGCTCACCTGCATCCGGCTTCGATGCATGGCGTGTTAACCGTCACGCCTGGCTACAGACAACGCGTGTGCGGCGACAGGCTATTGCGGCCCGGTAGCCGGGACGGCCTGCTGCGACGCTTGCGGCGCGGGCTTCTTTGGCTTGCGCACCGGCAGTGGAATAGACGCCGTCGATGCATTGATCGTCGCCGGCGCGGCTTTCGCGGATGGCTCCTTGGCCGCAGACTTCGCATCGGGTTTGCCGCCAGCACCCTGTGCTGCCGGATCGGCCACTGGCTCGGTTGTGACGTTGACCGTTCGCTCGCTCGGGATTGGCGTCACGTCCGGGTTTGGATCATCGGTGTTCAACGGCTTGGCCTTGGCCTGCTTCTCCGTCTCGCGCCACTTCTGCACCGCCGAGTTGTGGTCTTTCAGGGTTTCTGAAAACGCATGCCCACCCGTGCCGTCGGCGACGAAGTAGAGATCATTGGTTTTCGCCGGCGAGAACGTCGCCGTCAGCGACAGCTTACCCGGATTGGCAATCGGGCCCGGCGGCAGGCCGTTGATCTGGTAGGTGTTGTAGGCTGTTTTGGTATCGATATCGGCGCGCGTGATACCGCGCCCGAGCGAGCCCGCGCCACCGACGATGCCGTAAATGATCGTCGGGTCGGATTGCAGCCGCATGCCTTTCTTCAGCCGATTGTAAAAAACCGCCGCGACGCGATTTCGCTCGTCAGCCTGGCCGGTTTCCTTCTCGACGATCGATGCGAACGTCACGGCGTCATCGAGCGATCGCAACGGCAGATCGGGGCTGCGCTTTTCCCAAAGATCGCCGACGAACGTGCGCATGTCGGTCTGCATGCGCTCGACAATTTCCTGACGCGACGTGCCCTTGGAGAACAGATACGTGTCCGGCAGCAGCGTGCCCTCCGCCGGCACCACTGCGATCTCACCCGACAAACTCGCCTCGCTCTTCAAGCGTTCGATGATTTGCTGGCTGGTCAGGCCTTCGGGGATCGTGACTTTGTAAAGAATGGATTTGCCCTGCGACAGCGTTTCCATGACTTGCCGCATCGACGCGCCTTGCGCCAATTCATATTCGCCGGCTTTGAGTTCTTGGCGCTTCTTGTTGCCGAATAGATTTTGCATCAGCACGCCGCCGACGAACGTCCAGCGGTTGGTGATGATGCCTTCGCGCTCAAGGCGTTCGGCGATGGCGATGCGGCCTTCGCCTTGCGGGATAACGATGCGGCGCGCCGTTTCGAGTGGCCCGGCGCTTTCATATTGATGATAGACCGCGAGCCCGATGCCGCTGACGACGATCATGCCGACGAGCGCCAGCGTCATCAGAGTGCTGACGACGCGGACGAAACCTGAGACGACGCGCGAGGGTTCGCGCGCCTGGAGCCCGCGCGGGCGAGCCGGAGCCCGGCCGGGTTCGAGCCGTTCCGCCGGACTGCGGGCGCCGATGGTGCGCGTTCGTCCCGTTTGATCAGCGCGTTTTTTGCGGTTGCTCATCGCGGTTGCGAACCCCTAGTGTTTGCAAGCAGCTGTTTGCAAGCCCGTGCGTTGGACTATTTCGCCAATCCCTAAGGCGCCGCCGGCTCACCGCAGCAGAACGCCACCATCACGGCGAATTTCGGACGGGCCGTCGCGCGCTGGCGTCGCTCCCCGTCGCCCCTTGTCTTAAGACTGGCATGAGGGTCGGCAACAAATATGGCAAAAGCAGGAATTCGGCAGCTTATTCAACGCGGCGCAAGACGAGCGACGCATTGGTGCCGCCGAAGCCGAACGAATTCGACAGCACGATGTCGATGTCGCGCGGTTTGGCCGTATGCGCCACGAGATCGATCGCCGTTTCGACCGAGGGATTGTCGAGATTGATCGTTGGCGGGGCTATGTTGTCGCGAATGGCGAGAGCTGAGAACACCGCTTCGACGGCGCCCGCCGCACCGAGCAAATGCCCGACCGCCGATTTGGTCGACGACATCGCGAGCTTTCCCGCGCTGTTGGCGAACAGCCGTTCGACGGCTGAGAGTTCGATCTCATCGCCCATCGGCGTCGAGGTGCCATGCGCGTTCACATAGTCGACTTCGGCCGGTGAAATGCCAGCCCGTGCCAGCGCGGCCTTCATACACCGAAAGGCACCGTCACCGGATTCCGACGGCGCAGTGATGTGATAGGCGTCGCCCGACATGCCATAGCCGATGACCTCGGCGTAGATTTTGGCGCCGCGGGCCTTCGCGTGCTCCAAGGTTTCGAGAACGACGATGCCGGCGCCTTCACCCATGACAAAGCCATCGCGGTCTTTGTCGTAGGGCCGCGAGGCTTTGGTCGGGTTATCGTTGAAGCCGGTCGATAGCGCCCGGCAGGCGGCGAATCCCGCCATGGCGATACGGCAGATCGGGCTTTCCGAGCCGCCTGCCACCATCACGTCGGCATCGCCCAGCGCCACCAAGCGCGCGGCATCGCCGATGGCGTGTGTGCCGGTCGAACAGGCGGTGACGACGGCGTGGTTCGGCCCCTTCAACTGATGTTTGATCGAGACGTGGCCGCTGGCGAGATTGATCAGCCGTCCTGGGATGAAGAACGGCGAGACGCGTCGCGGGCCCTTCTCTTTGAGCAGCAGGGACGTGTCGGCAATGCCGGACAATCCGCCGATGCCCGAGCCGATCAGCACACCGGCGCGTTCTTGCGCGTCGACCGTTTCGAATTTCAAGCCTGAGTCGGCGATCGCCTGATCGGCGGCGGCGACCGCATAGATGATGAACTCATCGACCTTGCGCTGGTCTTTCGGCTCCATCCAATCGTCGGCGTTGAACTTGCCGTCAGCGGTGTCGCCGCGCGGGATGAAGCAGGCGATCTGGCAGGCGATATCAGCGACTTCGAATTCTTCAACGCGCCGCGCGCCGCTGTGGCCAGCGAGCAGGTTCGACCACGACGCTTCGACGCCGCAGCCGACGGGCGTTACGAGACCGAGACCGGTGATGACGACACGACGCATGGTCGCTTCCCAACGACTGAAAGGCTAAAAAATGCAGTCTGATGCGTGGCCCTGTCGCGTTCCCGTGCGAGACAAATTCCCGGGGCGCGGTCTGTAGCCCCTCGCACGCGACTTAGTTCGACAACAACAGCGCCGTGAGCCGCGAACCCGTTCCGCACGACGATGCCGTAGCAGTCCCGCTATCCCGCTCTGCCCATCGCACCTCAGCCGACACGCACGACGAGCGCGTCACGAGCGGCGCGGGCTGAGCTGCCGCATAGGCCACGCCGTCGCTTAGGCCGGGCTGGCGTTTTTTTCTAGAAACTTGACGGCATCGCCGACAGTGAGAATGTGCTCTGCAGCATCATCTGGAATTTCGCAGCCGAATTCTTCTTCGAACGCCATGACGAGTTCCACGGTGTCCAAGCTATCGGCGCCCAGGTCATCGATAAAGCTGGCGTTGTCCGTCACCTTGTCTGTTTCGACGCCGAGATGCTCGACAACAATCTTCTTCACGCGCTCTGCGACATCGCTCATCGTGTATCCTCGTGTCTTTCTATCAATTCGCCCGACGGTCCGGAGCCATCTGTAGCCGTTCTTATATCATCGACACGCCATGCCAAGGGGCGACGCTTCGACGATCCCGAAAAAACCATAGCGTCGCGCGGTTGGAAAGCTTGTCCCGGGATACCCGGTCGGACCAGCATCAGTGCCGCGGCGAAACCTGCCCTTCATCGGCTCGTCTACCGGCTAAAGCGAGTCGGATGCTTGCACCAACATCTGCCGCGCATTGCCCGGGGTTGTCCCCAGTTTCAGCGGTGTCATGCCGGCAAACACCCCCGCGTTGGCGGCATCAAAACCGTGGTGTCGTTAACACACTTCCCAGGGCTTGCAAAGCGAGCGCAGGCGGCGAAACGGCGCGGCTTCGGCTTAGTCACAACGGCGGAATTGCGGCACTTGAGCGTTTACCATACCTAGCGTGTGACAAGGTTTTTTACATCATTTCGCCAATGGCCGCCGCGATGAGCTTAGACCATCGCCATGCCGCCATTAAT
>FSSH01002495.1_pt1 | contig 43254 bp, 46 predicted proteins | sample 1166101 | NCBI WGS metagenome assembly FSSH01 (sample SAMEA32972668, study PRJEB13176) | freshwater metagenome | biome: Drinking water system; feature: Biomass in drinking water that filtered by 0.45 um membrane; material: drinking water | place: USA | collected 2012-12-20 | depth 0 m
TGAATCCGGTTCGATGTTTTTCATCCAGTTACCTTACATGGACACCCACATTTGCCAAGCTTTTAATCGTTGATGGGTTGGAGGTAAAGATTGCAGCCATACATCCGGATTTTTAGTGAGGTTATTGCCTCTATCCCTGATGGAATCCGCTGAGTAGCACCTCTTCAGATTTGCGTACTTTTTGTACACCGGTAACTTCAGGTTTATCCACTCACGGTCTTACCAGTTTTGCCATCACTTCATAAGTGCCTGTGCAATCGTAGAATTCCTTAATAATTCGTTGTTACTCAGATTTTACTCAACCGCCTCGATTACATTTTGGCAACGATAGTTGCCGGAGTGTAATCGGGGTGATATGTCTGGCTGTTGGCCAGGAGCGCCCACACGATCCTGGCATTCTTGTTTGCCAGTGCAACCGCCGCTACATTTTTGTTACATCGAGTCATCAGCTTTCTCAACCAACTTTCTGGTTTTGCCTTGTTCTCGGCAAATCGAATCACGGCTCTTGCTCCGTGGATTAGCAGTGTTCTGAGATAGGTATCGCCGCGTTTGCTGATGCCCAACAGATTCTGTTTGCCTCCACTGGAATGTTGTCTGGGCACCAATCCCATCCATGCAGCTAACTGACGGCCATTCTTGAATTCCTTGGCTCTCCCTACTGTCGCCACAATCGCACTGGCCGTGATCGGCCCAATACCCGCGATTTCAGCCACTCTTCGACTCGCTTCATTTTCTCGGTGCCACAGTACAATCTGCTTTTCCAGTTCTTCTACTTGACGGCTCATCTCTTTCAAGTTTTCCGTTAATCTTTCCAGCAGGGTTCGCATCATGCCAGGCAATTCGTTTTCTCCATCTTCCAGAATTTCCGGTATCTGTTTCATGATCGATTGTATCCCTTGTGGCATCACGATTCCAAACTCTGAAAGCAATCCCCGTATCTGGTTTGCCTGCGCTGTTCTTGCCTTCACAAAACCCTGTCTGGCTCGATGCACCGACAGGATCGCTTGTTGCTCTACGTTCTTGATCGGCACAAAACGCATGTTGGGGCGACTCACCGCTTCGCATATCGCCTCCGCATCTGCGATGTCATGCTTATTGGTCTTTACGTAAGGTTTTACAAACTGAGGTGACATAAGTTTAACAGTATGTCCAAATTCGCTCAGCTTTCTCGCCCAATGGGGTGAGCTACCGCAGGCTTCCATGCCAATCAGGCAAGGATCCAGATTGGCAAAGAACCTTGCCATCTCGCTGCGGCGCAGTTGCTTGCGTAACACCGCCTTGCCATGTATATCTACACCGTGAACTTGGAATACTTCTTTTGCTAAATCAATGCCTATTGTTGTAATCTCCATGTCGGACGCTCCTCTCTATTTGTGGACTTTACTGCACCACTACTTTGGCACCTCGATGCCGTTTAGGGTAGTGGGTGTCCATTCCATTAGACTGGTTTTTTCAGCCAGTTATTTCCATTCCAAGCGTAGTCACAGCCACTGATGTGCGATAACTTTCGATCAGTAAAATTCACTGCAATCGCTTGTATAAACCCTTGTTCGTCAGGTATAGTTCGCACTTTGCCAAATCAATCCAAGCAGAAGAGTGCGCTAGTCATTAGCGCCGCCGAAGGCGTAACCTCCCCGGAATCGCTCAGGCAGGGTCAAACCCCGTTTGTTCCTTGAGAACTGCTTGCGACAGGCGATCTGGAGAGTGCCGGAACTGGTTCCGGCCACCGAAGGGGCATGCGGATTCAATTCTGTCAATCTCTCAGGTAAAAAGGACAGAGGGGCACGAAGTCATTCACTTTGAATGGCTCTATATTTTTGGGAGAAAAACCGTGCTGAAAATGACACCCCTGAATCAAACCCACCGCGATATGAACGCCAAAATGGTGGATTTTGGCGGCTGGGATATGCCGCTGCATTACGGCTCACAGTTAGACGAACACCATAAAGTGCGCCAGGATGCGGGCATGTTTGATGTTTCTCACATGCTGCCGGTCGATATCAAAGGCGATAATGTGCGCGGTTTTCTGCGCCAGCTGGTCGCGAATAACGTCGATAAACTGACCGTTCCGGGCAAAGCTCTGTATTCCTGTATGCTGACCCCGCAGGCCGGCATTATCGACGATCTGATTATTTACTTTTTGTCTGAAACCTGGTTCCGCATTGTGGTCAACGCGGGCACGGCTGATAAAGATGTGGCCTGGATGCTCAAACAACGCGATGCGCTGGCGCCTCATTTGGAAATTACTCCACGGCGCGATATGGCCATGGTGGCGGTTCAAGGCCCCAATGCCCGTGCCAAAGTCTGGCAAGTGATCCCCGGTTCGCAAGCGGTGACGGAAGAATTGAAGCAGTTTCAGTCCGCGGTCGTGGGACAATATTTCATTGCACGTACCGGCTATACCGGCGAAGATGGTTTTGAAATTATCCTGCCTGCCGTCGATGCGCCGGTTTTCTGGAAAGCGTTGCATGCCGCCGGTGTTGCTCCGGCCGGACTGGGCGCGCGCGATACATTGCGGCTTGAAGCAGGGATGAATTTATACGGTCAGGATATGGACGAAACCAAGCATCCGTTGGAATCCGGTCTGGCCTGGACGGTTGATCTGAAAAGCGAGCGCGATTTCATTGGCAAGCAGGCATTACTGGATACTACCGTGACGCACCAATTGGTTGGATTGGTATTGATCGATCGCGGTGTATTGCGTAGCCATCAAGAGGTTGTCGGTCAAAAAGACGGCGCTGAATACAAAGGCGAAATCACCAGCGGCGGTTTTTCCCCCACGATGAATCAATCGATTGCTTTGGCGCGCGTGCCGGTGCAAATAGCCGTTGGCGACGAAGTCGATGTCATCGTGCGTGATAAGAAACTGCGTGCCAAGGTGGTAAAATACCCGTTCGTGCGTAACGGAAAAGTGCTGATTTAATAAAAACTGTAACAAAAATATTACTTTTATCTGGAGTGAAAAAATGAGTATTCCAACCAATTTGAAATATAGTAAATCCCACGAATGGGTGAGATCTGAAGCCGACGGCACGGTAACTGTTGGGATTACCCATCATGCGCAAGAGTTGCTCGGCGATATGGTGTTTATCGAATTGCCAGATGTCGGACGCAAATTGAAACAAAAAGAAGAATGTGCCGTGGCGGAATCCGTCAAAGCGGCTGCCGATGTGTATTCACCGATTTCCGGTGAAGTGACCGAGGTGAATGCTCCGCTGGTCGATGAGCCGGGAAAAATCAACGAAGATGCGTTTTCTGCCTGGCTGTTCAAAATGAAACCCAGCAATCCTGCCGAGATCGACGGATTACTGGATGCAGCGGCTTACACCGAATTGGTGGAAAACGAAGATCACTAAGATTGGTTGCGTTTTTCGCTTTTTAATTTCTCATTACTTTAAGTTTTCAAGATAAATCATGCCGTTTATTCCACATACCGAAGAAGATATTGCCGAGATGCTTGCCAGCATAGGCGCGAAGTCAATTGAAGATCTGTTTGACGAGATTCCCGATGAACTCGTCAGTGGCGAGCTCACCGGCGTTCCGTCCGGCCTCAGCGAACTGGAAATCACGCGTTTGATGATGGAACGCGCGAACCAGGATGGTTTCTACCAGAATTACATCGGCGCCGGTGCGTATGAGCATCACATTCCGGCTGCTGTATGGCAGATCACCACGCGCGGCGAATTTTATTCTTCGTATACGCCATATCAGGCGGAAGCCAGTCAGGGCACATTGCAACTGTTGTATGAATATCAGTCGATGATGGCCTCACTGACCGGCATGGATGTCTCCAATGCCAGTATGTACGACGGCGCCACGGCGTTGGCGGAAGCGGCTTTGATGGCTGTGCGTTCGCATAAAACATCGCGCCGTATCCTGATTCCTAAAACCGTGCATCCGGTTTACCGCCAAGTGGTGCGTGCGATTGTCAGCAATCAAAAGATTGAAGTGGTCGAGCTGCCGTTCGATACCAAGACCGGTCAAGTTGATCCGGCATCACTGGCGAAAACGGATTTTGGCGACTTTGCCGCATTGGTGATTCCACAGCCGAATTTCTTCGGTGTGCTGGAACAAGTCGACGCGCTGACCGATTGGACGCAGAGCAAAGGTGCACTTGCTATCGGCGTTGTCAATCCGACCGCGCTGGCGCTATTGACGCCACCCGGCGAATGGGGCAGCAAAGGTGCGGATATTGCCGTGGGCGAAGGCCAGCCATTGGGTATTCCGCTCTCCAGCGGCGGCCCGTACTTTGGTTTCATGGCGTGTAAAAATGAACTGGTGCGTCAAATGCCGGGCCGTATCATCGGCCGTACCACCGATCTGGATGGTAAAGAAGGGTTTGTACTGACCTTGCAAGCGCGCGAACAGCATATCCGCCGCTCCAAAGCGACTTCCAATATTTGTACTAACCAAGGGCTGATGGTGACCGCAGCCACGATTTACATGTCGTTGACCGGTCCTGAAGGATTGCGCCGTATCGCCGCGCAATCGCATGCCAATACACTGGATTTGGTTGAACAATTGGAAAAAACCGGTGGCGTGAAAAGAACATTCAGCGGATCGACATTCCACGAAACCGTGCTGACTCTGCCAAAGCCGGCCGCGGAGGTGTTAGCCAAGCTGAAACAGAAAGGTATTTTGGGCGGATTTGATCTGCATGCGCATTATCCTGAATTAGGTAACGCTTTGCTGGTTTGCGCGACTGAAACGAAAACGGCGGCCGACTTACAAAATTATGCCAACGCATTGAAACAAGCGCTTGGTTAACATTATTTAAATTCATCTGAGAGGAAAAAACTATGGTTACTTTAAAAGGAAAGCCGATCAAACTTGAAGGTACTTTTCCCAAAGTTGGACAAAAAGCGCCTGCTTTTTCTTTAGTCAATCGCGATCTGCAAGATGTCACGCTGGCCAATTATGCCGGTAAAAAGAAAGTACTGAACATCGTGCCCAGTTTGGATACGCCGGTGTGTGCCATTTCCACACGTAAATTCAATCAACAAGCGAGCAATATGGACAATACCGTGGTGTTGATCATTGCTGCTGATTTGCCTTTTGCGATGAGCCGTTTCTGCGATGCCGAAGGATTGGATAAGGTGATTACGTTGTCAACCATGCGCGGTGCGAATTTCATGAAAGATTATGGCGTTTTCATCGCTGATAGCGCGTTTGGCGGCATTACCGCGCGTGCAGTGATCGTGCTGGATGAATCGGATACCATTATTCACGCCGAGCTGGTTCCGGAAATTGCCGATGAACCCAACTACGATGCAGCTCTAGCTGCTTTGAAGAAATAAACTGAGATTGATCTTACATTATGTTGATATTTGAACACTCACGCAAAGGACGGCGCAATTATACGCAGTCACCGGCGACACCGGCTAGCAAATCCGCGATTCCGCAGAATTTGCTGCGTAAATCCAAAGTGCTTTTACCGGAAGTTTCCGAAATGGATACGGTGCGTCATTACACCCGTTTATCACAAAAGAATTTCTCGATCGATACCGAGTTTTATCCGCTGGGTTCCTGCACGATGAAATACAATCCGCGTGCGTGTAACTCATTGGCGATGCTGCCGCAATTCATATCCCGGCATCCATTGGCGCCGGAAGACACCGGTCAGGGTTTTCTTGCGTCTATGTATGAATTGCAGGAAATTCTGAAATCCGTTACCGGTATGGCGGGTGTCAGCTTGACTCCGATGGCCGGCGCGCAGGGTGAGTTGATCGGCGTGATGATGATCCGTGCGTATCACGAGGCTCGCGGCGATTTTGCCCGTACCGAAATTATCGTACCGGATGCGGCGCATGGTACTAATCCGGCGACTGCGGTGATGTGCGGTTTCAAAGTGGTGGAGATCGCCACCGACAAAGACGGTAACGTCGATCTGGATGCGCTGAAAGCAGCGGTTGGCCCGCAAACCGCGGGATTGATGCTGACCAACCCTTCCACGCTGGGTGTGTTTGAAAAGAATGTGGCCGAAATGAGCCGCGTGGTTCATGCGGCTGGCGGGCTGTTGTATTACGACGGCGCCAACCTGAACGCGGTGCTGGGTAAAGTGAAACCAGGAGATATGGGTTTCGACGTGATTCACATCAATCTGCACAAAACTTTCTCAACTCCGCATGGCGGCGGTGGACCGGGTTCTGCGCCGGTCGGTGTGGCTGAACGGCTGTTGCCTTTTATGCCGATCCCGATTGTAGCCAAAGAAGGCGATACTTATCGTTGGGTTACCGAAAAAGATAAACCGCAATCCATTGGCCGCTTATCGGCGCATATGGGGAATGCCGGCGTGTTGCTGCGGGCTTATATTTATGTTCGCTTGCTGGGCATGCAAGGTATGCATCGGATTTCCGAGTTTGCTACCCTAAACGCGAATTACTTGATGGCGGAATTACGCAAAGCGGGTTTTGAAATTGCTTATCCGAATCGCCGCGCCAGTCATGAATTTATCGTCACGATGAAAGACATCAAGGATAAGACCGGGGTAACCGCGATGAATCTGGCCAAGCGTTTGCTTGATAAGGGCTATCATGCACCGACAACGTATTTCCCGCTGCTGGTGCCGGAATGTTTGCTGATCGAACCGGCCGAGACGGAATCCAAGGAAACCCTGGATGCTTTCGTTGTTTCGATGAAAGAAATCCTGAGCGAAATCGAGTCGCAGCCGGATATGGTCAAAGGTGCGCCGCATACCATGACGGTGCGTAAGCTGGATGATGTCAAAGCCGCGCGTGAGCTGGATTTGGCATGGAAACCCAGTGCTTGAGAACGTTAAAAGTTGTTTTTCATCATTAACATTGGTAGTTGAACTATGCGCACATTGATTTGTGGTTCTATCGCTTACGATAATATTATGGTCTTCCCGGATCATTTTAAGAATCACATCCTGCCGGAGAAAATTCACGTATTGAATGTCGCCTTTTTGGTTCCGGAAATGCGTCGTGAATTCGGCGGGTGCGCAGGTAATATCGCTTATAACCTCAAGATGCTGGGCGGCGAACCGGTGATGATGGCCACTGTAGGCGATGACTATGCGCCTTATGCAGCACGGTTTCAGCAACTGAGTCTGACACAGGAACATGTGCAGCATGTTGCGGATACCTTCACTGCGCAAGCGTTTATCACAACTGATCTGGCCGATAATCAAATCACGGCGTTTCATCCGGGCGCGATGAATTTTTCCCACCTCAATTCCGTGAAAGAGTCGCGCGATATCCGTTTGGGTATTATCGCTCCAGACGGACGCGATGGTATGTTGCAACACGCGCGTGAATTTCATGAGGCGGGTATCCCGTTTGTTTTTGATCCGGGGCAAGGGTTGCCGATGTATAACGGTGAAGAATTACTCGATTTCATCAACAAGGCGGATTACATCGCGGTCAATGATTATGAAGGTGAAATGTTGCAAGACCGCACCGGTCATCGCTTGGAATCATTGGCGAACAATGCCAAAGCATTGATTATTACTTTGGGAGCGCAAGGCTCCATTATCTATGCGGATGGCAAGAAATTTGAAATTCCTTGTGTCAAACCGAAACAAATTGTCGATCCGACCGGTTGTGGTGATGCGTATCGCGCAGGCTTGCTATACGGTATCGTGAATGATTTCGATTGGCAAACAACTGGTCAGCTAGGTTCATTGATGGGTTCCCTGAAAATTGCCCAGCGCGGCGGACAGAACCATCAATTTTCCCGCGATGAAATTGGCCAGTATTATTTCGAGAGTTTTGGCACGCGCATTTTTTAAAGTAAGTACCTCAGTTTCTCATTTGAATTCGACCCATACCGGTTGATGATCCGAAGCTTCCGTCTCAGCATCAATGCCAATAGTGCTGAGACGGCTTACCAATCCGTCAGTAATAAAAACAAAATCAAAGCACTCCGGTTGATCGACGAAATCTACCGGATGGATCCCGACGGTCGGCGCATGCGGTGTACAGGGATGTATAATCGGCCAAGCATCGTGAAAGTCCGGTGTGCTGTTGTCTTCAATGGGTGCAAGAATTTGCGCACGTTCGGGTGCTGTGGCAGGAAAATTGAAATCGCCGCACAATAATGCTTCCGCAGGTCTGGGAAAAACTTCAAATGTTCCTCCTCGTTCTTCATTCAAGATTTTCCGTTGCGACATGGCGCATGCTGCCCGGTGCATATTCCGGATTGCGTCGATTTGAATTTTTCGCTGCCGTTGAGAATAGTATTCGAGGTGCGTAGTCATGATACGTAACGGTCCAATATCCGCTATCACAACCGCTTCTACCAGCACCCGCTGCATGCTGGGTGCCGCCAATTCCGCTGACCATGGTAGCAAATGCCGCCACACTTGACCGACCGGTAAACGGGTAAAAATGGCATTGCCAAATTGACTGCGTCCGCCTTGGCTATTTGGTACATCCGTAGCTATGCCATAGATGGCAGAGTAACCCGGGAGAAGCGCGGATAGCTGGGCAATCTGGTCTTCACTGTGGCTACCCGGTAAGCCGGGAAAATTGATCGCGACTTCCTGCAAGCAAATGACATCAAAATCACCCAGCTGGCTGATTGTGCGTAAGATGCGGACAAGATCGACACAGCCGTCCAGTCCTCGGCCCCACTGAATATTCCAGCTTAACAGTTTCATATCGAGTGAAGATTTTGTAATGGATGAACTTCAAAGTGTTCGTTGGTAAATAGTCGATCAGATATATTTTTGTGTGCGTTTTCCCACATTCGCGTTAAATGACTTTTGATAAGATCGTAACTATTTTTACAAATAAATTAAACAAAACAGCTGTATCAAGTATAGCAACTCGTGCTAGCTGGGTTGCTGAATTTGTCACTTAGCACTTGCAAAAAATACCACGAAGAAAGCGATGTCATAATTGATTAATATTTTGCGGTGATAGCTTTGACAGTATCGATGCTTCACAAAATAACGCATCATAATTACTGCTTCATTCGTGAGATCTCCGTTTGTCTGAATTAAATCTTTTAAAGTTTTTCAAATTAAGTCCGAAATAAAACTTGGTTGATATTTAGGCAATAAAGAAACCAAACTACTAGCAAATGTTAACCAAGTGGCAGATCGATTAAGAATGGTTTTTTTAAGTGGGAATGTCTTTTAGTAACCCTTCTTCAGATACTCATATAGTGAATCAAAGAATGGCAAATTTGAGAATGAATTTAAAAGTAGTACTGTTTAAAGGTAACGATAAATGACCAACAAAACAGAGCACATACTCGCAAGAATCTCGCACAGAAGAATTGATGACACTAGAGTGCTGATTGTTGTGGATAAATATATCTCTGGCAAGACATTGAAAAATATACTAAATGATTGGGAATATAATATCATTGGTGTTTGCACTTCAAGTCAAGAAGCTTTGGTTAGAGTTAAAAAAGACAAACCTGACTTGATCTTAACCGACATGGAATTGAATGATTGTGATGGTATCTACTTAGCGCAGCAATTAAATTTACAAACTGATAGCACGAATCTTTGTATTTATTTTACAGCTTATGCGAGTGACTTGATTGTGCAACGTACCATGACGATCGCTACTGCCATGGGTTGCGACATCAATAAAAACAGTACAAACAGACATCATGCGGATTTTGAGTCTTGTTTTTGTCAATATTATGGTCTTGATAAATCGAATGATCATATCAAGCAGCTTTCGGTTCAGCCTATCCGGGTATTATTAGTCGATGATCAACAAATTGTACTTTGGGGATTGGAAAAGCTGATTAATAGCGAAAAGCCCAGAATGGAAGTTGTTGGGACTGCAACGAATATTTCCGATGCTAAACGTCTTATCCTGGAGAAGAAACCGGATATTGTTATTCTAAACATATACTTGGATGATATAGATTGCGTAAATTATATTCCTGATTTTGCAAGTGATGGAAATACGCGAGTGGTAATTTTTACTGAGTCACATGATAAAGAAATCATTGACAGAGCAGTACTCAGTGGTGCGCGGGGAGTAGTGCACAGAAAAGAATCGATGCAAACGGTGCTTCGAGCGATTGAGAAGATTTATGATGGTGAATTATGGCTTGATCGCATAACTACAGGCCGTATTCTTCTCCAAAATTCACGCGTACGTGGAAAAATCTCTGCTGCTGATGCAGATTCAGACAAGATTACAATGCTGACACGCAAGGAATGCATGATCCTTAAGGCATTCTCAGATGGAAGCGGTGGGGAACAGAATAAGCAAATAGCGGCAAAATTGTGCATGAGCGAGCACACTTTACGCAATCACTTGACTTCTATATTTAGTAAATTAGGTATTAAGAATCGATTCAGTTTGTTTGCATATGCTAAACAGCATTTCCAACAAGTAGGATCCGCTGTGAACGAGTCAGCTAGAGGTTATTAACACGAGAATGTATTTTCTCGTTTCATCAAACTGACAAAATGTATTAGCAAGTCCAAAACTTGAATAGACTGGGAAATTCACCATAGCAGTAGAGGTTCAAGTCAGAGAATTTCTAAATTGTTTCAGACAGTTATTTTATTTTCCTGGTTTATTCATTTTTCTTATGTAGTTCAGCGATTAAATCCTAATGGTGTGCCCGGACTAATTAATTGCTTCCAAATAGCTTATAAGCGCAAGATCTGAAGGCAGGCTTTATCCCTCACGAGTTACACCTTGCTGCTCCAAATGTTCCTCCACATCTTTCTGGCTGAACCCAATCGCACTGGCAACGCGATCGGCATGACTGACTTTAGAGATGCCAGCGATCAGGCGGTGTGTCGGCCCTTGTGGCATGAATTCGACTTGCAGATACCGGCCGATACCGTCTTTTTGCAGCAATTCACAGAGTTCGTGATTGTGCGTGACCAGTAAAGTACTCGCGCCGAGTTTATGGAATCCTTTCAGGATATATTCCGAAATCGTCATTTTTTCCTCGAAAGTTGTGCCTTCGGATAATTCATCCAGCACCACCAGGCTGCGTGGTGTGGCATTGAAGAATATTTCGCGCGTGCGCTGGAGTTCATGGCCGAAACGTCCCATTGCGGCGCTGAGCTGACCCGGATCGGGTACTTGATAATAGAGATGCTCCGCCGGAACCAGTTGTCCTTGCGTGGCGGGAATATAGCAGCCGATTTGCCCGAGTAACTGGATTTGCACGATGGTTTTGCAATACGCTGTTTTGCCGCCGCTGTTCGGGCCGGTGATGATCAATACTCGGCCTGCCAGATCGAGATGAACATCGTTCGGCACATAATCCGGTATTGCTTTGATCAGCAATGGATTCCTGGCCTGGCTGACGGTTAAACGGTGCTGTTTCTCATCGATAATTTCCGGCAAGATTTTGTCGCTGGCGCATGATTGTCCATAACGGTAGAAAGACAGCAACTCATCGAGTAATCCCAATGCTTCGACCGCTTTAGCCAAATCCGGGCTTTCGCGGAATTGCTTGCGCAGCGGGTAAATGATCGAATCGCGGTCGGAGACACCCATGGCCAGCAGGATAATCGGCAGCACCGGCGCGGTCAGCGCCAGAATGCCGTAACTGATATACGACGTGCCAAACTGCGGCATCAGGTTTTCAAAGAAGAATAAGATGCCATAACCGCCGATCAGGAAAGTCAGCATCGGTATAATTTTAAACAGCGAAGGCTGGAAGCGTGAATACAGATCAAAACCGGATTTCTCTTTTTTAGTTTTGAATTTCCCGCCCATGGAATAAACCGGGCCTTTCATCAACGCGTAAGTTCTCGATTGGCCAAAATCATGGATGGCATCGAGCAGCGTGCGTAAATATGCCGACTGAGGGCGTGGCAATGCGGCGGCTTTCTCAACCAGATCCACCGCAAATTGGGTGCCGTCCTGATACTGCCGGTAGCCGTAGCCGCCGAACTCCAGCTTATCGCTGCGGCTGCTCGGCTCATCGGTTGCAAAACCGCCGGAAAACTCACCATACAGCAGATGCTTCAATGACCGTTCACCGGAAACGACTTTCCCGGTGAATGTCGCCAAAGCGCTATAAAGCTCCGGGTTCGTCTCGATTTCACGCAGCGCGATCTGTTTTTGTTGTATGACCTGCGCATCCTGATCCGGGCGGGCTAGCGATCGGTACAACGCCATGCGGCCGGTTTCGGTTTTTGTATGGTCAATGGCATGAAACAGCGCCTCGGTTTCTATCGCCGCAAATGTTTTCGGATCAAGCGCTTCGTAATCCGCCTCAGTGGGTCGGATATCTTCCATGCTTCGGGGTTGATCGGAGTCGGATAAGATGAATTTTTTGCGCCAGATATCAATCATACGAAAATGTCTATACAAGGTTTTGGATGAATTGCCAGCCAACGGTTTTAAGCGTTAACGAACGTGTAAAATACGCATATTTGCAACGAAACACAACACACGATCACCGGATATCGCACCGACCCTATTCACTCAATCATGCCGCCGCTCAAGAAACCGTTCAAATTAATCAGCTTTGCCCTTATTGCTGGTGCAATCGCACTGGCCGGCTGGTATTACACCCGTCCCAAACCGCTGGAAGTGGAATGGGCAACGATTGCAACCGGTAGTGTCGAAGCCACTATCGTCAACACGCGCGCTGGCACGATCAAATCCTGCCAGCGTTCCGATCTGGCGCCGATCACCGGCGGGCAGATCGCCAAAATCTGGGTGAAGGAAGGCGATCATGTGCAAAAGGGGCAAGTGTTGCTGGAACTCTGGAGTCAGGATTTGCAGGCGCAACGCGAACTGGCGCAGCGGCAGCTAGCGATGGCGCAGGAACGGCGCCGCGAAACCTGCATCCTGGCGGAAAATGCCCGGCGTGAATCGATCCGCACGCAACAATTGGTAGAACAAGGTTTTGTCAGCTCACAACGTGCCGACGATGCCAACGCCAATGCGCGTTCGCGTCAGGCCAGTTGTGAAGCAACTATCGCCGACATCAAACGCGCTGAAGCGCAGATCCGCGTATCGCAAGCCGGAATTGATCGCACCGTGATCATCGCGCCTTTCTCCGGGGTGATTGGCAAAATTTCCGGTGAACTGGGCGAATTCACCACACCGTCGCCTCCGGGCATTCCCACCCCGCCAACGATTGATCTGATCGACGATAGCTGTCTGTATGTTACGGCGCCGATGGACGAAGTCGATGCGCCCAAAATCAAAATCGGCCAAGAAGCGCGCATTACGCTGGACGCGATGCCGGGAAAAATTTTTCCCGGAAAAATCCGGCGCATTGCGCCGTACGTGACTGAAATCGAGAAACAGGCGCGTACCGTCGATATCGAAGTGGATTTTCTGCAAGTTCCGGCGGATACCTTGCTGGTAGGTTACAGCGCCGATGTGGAAGTCGTGCTGGAACGCAGGGACGACGTACTGCGTATCCCGACGCAAGCGATCCGGCAAAATAATAAAGTCTGGGTAGTGGATGCCAAAGATCGTCTGGCCGAACAGCCGCTGGAAACCGGCCTCAGCAACTGGAGCTTCACCGAAATCCGCACCGGCCTGAAAGCGGGCGACCGCGTGCTGACCTCATTTGATCAAGACAAAATCAAAGCCGGTGTTGCGGTGCAACCCAAAAATCCATGATCCGCCTGAGCGCGATTACACGCACATTCCACATGGGCGACCAGACGGTCTATGCATTGAATGGCATCAACCTGAACATCGCTTCAGGTGAATATGTGTCGATCATGGGACCTTCCGGTTCGGGAAAATCGACGTTGCTGAATATCATCGGTTTGCTGGACCGGCCCGACAGCGGCCATTATGAACTCGATGACCGGCTGATCACCGATTTGTCGGAAACGGAGCAAGCGCAAATCCGCCGGGAAAAAATCGGTTTCGTGTTTCAGTCGTTCCACCTGATTCCGCGCTTGACGGCTGCGGAAAATATCGAATTGCCGCTCATCTTGGGCGGCATGCCGCAAGAGCAGCGGCAAATCCGCGTCAATGAGGCGTTGCAGGCTTTTGAGCTGAAGCAGCGCGCCAGCCACCGTCCCGCCGAACTTTCCGGCGGGCAGCGCCAGCGTGTGGCGATTGCGCGCGCGACTATCATGCATCCCAGCGTTATTCTGGCGGACGAGCCGACTGGTAATCTGGATCATCAGATCGGTGCCGAAGTAATGGCGCTGCTGGAAAATCTGCATCACACAGGGACTACGCTGATTGTCGTGACGCATGATCGCGAACTGGGCGCGCGCGCGCATCGTCAGATCGGTATGCGCGATGGAAAAATATTAACAGACCAAGCCGATGACGCTGGCTGATACCCTGCAAACGTCGTTTAGAACGGTTGTGAGCTACCGCGTCCGTTCGCTGCTGATCGTTCTGGCGATGGCGCTGGGTGTGGCTGCGGTCGTGGTGTTGACGGCGCTAGGTGACGGCGCGCGGCAATATGTCGTCAATCAATTTTCTTCCATCGGCACCAATTTGCTGGTCGTATTACCGGGGCGCGCGGAAACTTCCGGTTCATTTCTCGGTGCCGTGCTCGGCCAAACGCCGCGCGATCTGACGTTGAAAGACGCGCAGCTGCTGGGCCGGTTGCCGCAAGTGCGGCGTTATGCGCCGCTCAATGTTGGTGCTGCGGAATTATCCGCCGCCAATCGCCTGCGTGAAGTTACGGTGCTGGGCAGCAATGCCGACTTGATACCGATCCGGCACATGAAATTGGCGCAGGGAGGATTTCTGGCGCACGGCACCGAACGCAACGCGCAAATCGTGCTGGGCGCAAAAATCGCCAATGAATTCTTTCCCCGCAGCCAGGCCATCGGTCAACGCGTGCGCTTGGGCGATAGCCGGTTCATGGTGTCCGGTGTGCTGGCGGCGCAAGGTGAATCGATGGGTTTTAATACCGATGAAATCGTCATCATTCCGATTGACTATGCGCAAGCCATGTTCAATACCACATCGCTATTTCGTATCCTGATCGAAGCCAAAAGCCACAGCGACATTGAGCCGGCCAAGCAGGCCATTTTGGCAACCTTGAAGCAAAGTCACGACGGCGAAGAAGATATTACCGTCATTACGCAGGATGCTATCCTCGCGACCTTTGACCGCATTCTTCACACCATGACGCTGGCAGTTGCCGGAATTGCCGCGGTCAGTTTGATTGTTGCCGGTATCCTGGTCATGAACGTGATGCTGGTGGCGGTCAATCAGCGCACGACGGAGATCGGTTTGCTGAAAGCCATTGGTGCTACATCCAGCGATATCCGCCGGTTATTTTTCGCCGAAGCGGCGTGGTTGTCGTTTGCCGGTGCCATTTTCGGATTTCTGCTGGGGCAATTCGGCAGCCTGATGCTACGCCTGGCTTATCCGCAGCTTCCTGCCTGGGCGCCAGCCTGGGCTTCGATAGCCGGAATCCTGGTGGCGCTGATTACCGGTATTGTGGCCTGCCTTTGGCCCGCCAGCCAAGCGGCGCGGCTCGACGCCGTGAAGGCTTTGAGTAAACGCTAAACAAGCGATGAATATTGTCGACACCTTCCAATTTGCTTTCCGGTCGTTAACGGCGCATCGGCTGCGCACTATTTTATCGGCATCTGGAATTGCCGTCGGTATCGCCGCTGTGGTTTTGCTGACCGCGATCGGTGACGGCGTACAGCGTTTCGTGCTGGCGGAGTTTACGCAGTTCGGCACCAATATCGTTACGATTACGCCGGGAAAAATCAATACGCATGGCGGTTCGCTCGGTGCAATCGGCAGCGCGCGGCTACTGACCATTGACGATGCCATCGCATTGAGACAAAGCCGTTATGCGCAATACACCAATGCCAGCGTGACCGGTAATGCGGAAATTCGCGCGCAAGGCCGCAGCCGCCGCGTAACGGCGTACGGGCAGGGGCCTGATTTTGCGCGGGCGTTCAACATGCAAGTCGCTATCGGGCAATTCCTGCCCGATGACGATCCGCGCAATCCGCGCGCGTACGCCGTGCTTGGCGCTAAAGTGCGCAACGAATTGTTTGGCGATGCCAATCCGCTCGGCGCGTTGCTGCAAGTCGGCGGGACGCGCTTTCGGGTCATCGGTGTGATGGCGTCGAAAGGCAATGTGCTCGGTTTTGATTTTGACGATACGGTTTTTGTGCCTACGGCCCGGGCTTTGGAAGTATTCAACCGGCAAGGCGTGATGGAAATCAATTTTTCCTACCATCCGGATGCGCCGGTGCAAGCCGTGGTCAGCGATATTAACCGCATTCTGATCGCACGGCACGGGCGCGAGGATTTCACCGTCAAACCGCAACAGCAGATGCTCAGCACGTTATCCACCGTGCTCAGTGTGTTGAAGTTCGCGGTCGCCGCGCTGGGCGGTATTTCGTTGATTGTTGGCGCGGTCGGCATGATCACGCTGATGCATATCGCCGTTTCCGAGCGGGTATCGGAAATCGGTTTGCTCACCGCATTAGGCGCTACGCGCGGGCGCATCCGTCTGTTGTTTTTGCTGGAATCGACCGCGTTGTCCACCATCGGCGGCTTGGCGGGGTTGCTCATCGGATCGGGTATCGCCGGGTTGCTCAAACTGCTGATCAGCGGATTGCCGGTGAATATTCCGTGGAATTTTGTGTTCGGTGCGCTCGGTTTGTCGCTGCTGATCGGTCTTGCTGCGGGCGTGGTACCGGCGATGCGCGCGGCAAAATTGAATCCGGTGGATGCCTTGCGCACCGATTAGGCATCGATTTGTCCGGTTGCAGCGCCGGGTCAAATGACAATGGACAATGTCATGCGCTCGTTTTGGGTTGATATATAATCGAATGCACTTCGTTCATACAAGGGTGGGTGCGGTGTGCTGGCACGTAAACAACGCCTGAAAAGCGCGATCAAACTCTGTAATCTCGTAGTACTGACCCATTTAGGCATTGCGTCCTGCCATGCGGTTAACTTCACCTACAAGGGCGGTCCCAGGATTAAGAGCGATGATGGCAATTTCGAGATTGGACTGAACGGCCGCGGGCACTTCGATGTGCACTCGCTCTATCCGGACCAGGCAAACCCGGATTATCCCGCCTTTGGCAGCCAGCTGTTGAGCGGCAATGACCGCGACGGGTTCAACTGGCGCAGAACCTACGCCACCATCACGGGAAAAATTTACGGCGTTAGTTTTAAATTCGAGAATGACTTCGCAGTCAATGCCACCACGGCTTTTCCGCATAGCCTGCGCGAAGCCTGGGTAGCGGCGAAACTGGGTTCCGGGCAGCTGACTGTCGGGCAATTCAAGCCGTACCGGGGATTGGAGGAGATCACCAGCTCCAACGAGATCACCCTCATGGAACGCCCCTCCACGTCATCCACCGGTATCTACAGCGGGCGGCAGTTTTTAAGCGGTATCGGTTATCGCGGGATGATCAAGGATAATCTGGGTTTCGGTATGTATGTCATGAGCCTGTCGCATTTCGGTTTGCCGCTGGAAGGCATCAGCTATGGCGGGCGGGCGGTGTGGCTGCCGGTCGATCAGGAAGGCCATATTGTGCATCTCGGGCTTTCCGCCAGCCGGGACACCGCCAATAAAGACTCGCTGCAAGCTAGTGCTGTCGATATTTATGGTGGACGCCAGGGCATCAGTCAATCGCTGGGCATTGCCGGAGCCAGCCCGAGTGCGCCGAGTCACAACAGCCAATCGACTTTTGCTGCGGAGGCGGCGTATTCCGCCGGGCCATTTACGCTGCAAAGTGAATATGCCATCACACGGCTCGATAACACGCATCAGGTAAACAGCAGCATTAAAGATTCCACTGTCCAAGCGTTCTACGTGCAGGCAAGCTGGTTTGTCACCGGGGAACATGCCGTGTATCGAAAAGACCGTGGCGCTTTCGGTAAACCCCAACCGGGCGGCAAATGGGGCGCGCTGGAATTGGCCGGGCGTTACGATCTGGCGGAAAATTTCAGTCAAAGTCTCAGCGCCAATCCGTGCCGCAGCGGTACGTCAAAATGCCAGGTTGAAGTCATTACGCTGGGTTTGAATTGGTATCCGTATCCGAATACCCGCTTCATGTTCAATTACTATCTGACCGAAGCCATGCGTGGTAATGCTGGCATAGGTACCGCGGCGCGTACCGATCATCTATCGGTTTTTTCTTTCCGCACCCAAATCAGTTTCTAATGCGCGAAGTAAGATAGAATAAACTTTGCTATCCGTTCATGTAGCCAACAATGATTGAGGAGATCACCATGCGCATTTTGCTCGTTTTACTCATAACTTTTTTGATGAACCCCGTTTATGCCGCCTGCAACAGTTCGCTGTTGGATCAGAATTTCCGCAAACTGGCGGGAACCGATACGGTGAATTTGTGCGAAAGCTACGCCGGCAAAGTATTGCTCGTCGTTAACACTGCCAGCAAATGCGGTTACACGCCGCAGTACGAAGGTCTGGAACAGCTGTACGAAAAATACGAGTCCAAAGGGCTGGTGGTTTTGGGTTTCCCGTCCAACGATTTCATGGGACAGGAACCGGGAACCGAAACGCAAATCCAGGATTTTTGCCGCCTGACCTACGATGTCAAATTCCCGATGTTTGAAAAAACGACAGTGAAGAAAGGTGACGCGCACCCTTTTTATGTGCGGCTGGCAGAATTGTCGGGTACTTATCCAACCTGGAATTTCCAGAAATACCTGATCGGGCGTGACGGCAAACTGATCACGCATTTCACGCCGCACACCAAGCCCTCCGATCCTGCGGTAGTGACGGCGATCGAACAGGCTCTGCAATAGTAACGCGATGAACCGGGAACCTGATTCTTCAGGTAATCCAGGCGCACAGAAGCCGGGAATCAGCATTGCCTCGATTCTGGGGTTGTCGGCATTTTTGGGATTAATCACCGGTGCCGGGGCCGGTGTTTCGTTAATCCTGCCAGTCACGCTGATTTCCGCGCTCATTCTCTATTTCAACCGGGATAAAATTGCCGCCGCCGATGTGAAAAAGAGCGCGCAATCGCACGCAAAGCCAGCGAAGAGTCATTATGCCTGGCCGGAACCGGGACAATTTGCCTGCACCGTCTCGGCAGCGCCGTATCAGATGGCAATCGAGCAGTTGATGCAGGAAAATAGTATCCATTTTGAAACCGCCACAGCCACGCAATCGTATGACTTCAAAGTCGAACTGATCCCTGATGCAAGTAATCCCTTCGATACCGACGTCGTGCGCGTTGCAATCCACAACCATACCATCGGTCACTTCAGCCGCCAGCAAGCGCACAGTTTCCGGGACAAACTCGAGGAAATGGAATTGGAAGATCAAATCACGACGTGCCGTGCGATACTTACGCGGAATAACGAAACGGATGGCAAAAAACCGAGTTATGGTGTGAAGTTGGATATTGATATTTAGTGTAAGTCCGGTGATATAGTTAGAATAATTATCTATATGAATAAATATGATAATTTTTTATAAGGTTTCACTTGGTTAGTTATTTAAGATGCGCTTGTACAAATACCTCCATCCTGATCGTGCAGATGTTCTGCGTAACGGCACTATTCGTTTTTCTTCTCCCAAAGTATTAAATGATCCCTTTGAACTTAAACCTTACTTATCAGGTGTAGCTCCAGAAGGCGAAGTTTGCTTAGATTTTGAACAGAAATTACCAGATATAATTGCAGAAGAATATGCCAAACTGCCTCCACATTTTCGTTCAAAACTTTCGATTCAGAAACTTCAAGAACTGGCTAGATCTGAGCTTCCACAGCTAAAGATTCAGTTTCAGGATTTTGCAAAAATGGCTCGGCCGCGGATACAGAAAATAATTTCTGAAGGTTTTGAAGAAATAGTGGGTATCTTGTGTCTTAGTGAATCACCGACCAACCTGCTCATGTGGTCTCATTATGCTGACTCACATCAAGGCTTTGTAATTGAATTTGATAGTACCTCAGCTTTTTTTAATCAAAAGAAAAGCCATCAAGATGAATTCCGTCACCTTCGCAAGGTAATTTATTGCGAACAACGTCCATCCTATACCTTATCGGATGTTAACAATTTTTCACCTTTTCTGACTAAAAGCATCGATTGGAGTTATGAAGCTGAATGGAGGATGCTGTTGCCACTTTCTTCAGCAGCAATGACCGTAGGTAATGGAACGACTACAGTACATTTATTTGAATATCCGAGATCCGCGATTAAATCAATAATTCTTGGGTGTCGCATGAATGAATCAAAAGAAAAAGAAATTCGCCAAATTATTGCTAATGCAGATATATTCAAAAATGTAGCCTGTTTGAAAGCTGAAGTTGATGAAGTGCACTATCGTTTACACATAATGTAAAACTAGTAGGATTGATGAAGTTAAATTTCATTTATGTGAGCAAATAAATAATCAGATAGTATTTTTTCATTTAATTACAAATGTATAGCAACATAAAGATTTCAATAATGAGAAACACAAGACGTAAATTAATATTTTTTTTATACAAGTAACTTACGTACTCTCATAACATAATGCTGCTTCATCTACGCATCACGCGTCCCGTCAGTAGCCTGGAACGATCCGTTGCCCTCTATCGCAATGGCCTGGGTCTTGAAGAAATCGGCCGTTTCGAGGATCACGAAGGATTTGATGGCGTGATGCTGGGTAAGTCCGGATTGGATTATCACTTGGAATTTACTTACTGCCGCACTCATCCGGTTAATCCGGCACCGGCACCGGAAGATTTACTGGTTTTTTATCTGCCGGAAATTGACGAATGGCGGGAAACTTGTTTACGCATGCTCGCTGCGGGTTTTATCGAAGTGGCATCGTTCAATCCTTACTGGCAATATCATGGCCGGACCTTTGCTGATCCCGATGGTTACCGCATCGTGCTGCAACAGGCCGCTTGGAGGTAATGGTTTTTAGAACCGGGAACGGGAGCATCCGGAAAATTCCGGGTGTGCTGTTTGATAATATATCAACGTTGATGATGAATTTCTTCACCTGGAAGCTTCTTCGCCCACGTGTCATGGTGTGAGCGAAGAAGCTTTTTGCACTGCAACTGAATGCGTATGGAGTTAATTCACGCGAATGCCAATATACGTGGCGTTATTGGTTTCACTGCGTTCACTATACGCATTGTTGTAATCGATGATGGCGCCGACCCAATAGGTTTGTCCGCTGACCAGATCGGTTGGGATAACCAGGAAAGTGTTGAATGTGGTGTCGGGAAAGCCGCGGTATAAGGTGACGTTGCCTTCTCCCAGGAACCGGTCGGCCACGCTGATGATGTCATTGCTTGACAAGTAATAGCCCACCTTCGCGGACAGCGGACTGGTTTTGCCAAGATTTTCGTAGGTCAGCTCGAGTTTGATGGTTTGCCCTTTGTTGACGCGGTACACGGGCTCAGCCGTGCCAGCTACTTTTGCCAGTTCGATATTCGATGTGTCAAGGATGCGGGTGCGGCCATGCGTACTGTATTCGCCGCTGCTGCCGGTATGTTTCCAATGCACTACGCCGAGATCTTCCGGGCCGCCTGTCCATAGGCCGTACACCGCTACCAATCCATTGTTGGCATCCTCGCCGCTGTAAGCGGTTGCAGTCGCACCGTTGGCGTGGATATGCGTCCAGTCGGATCCCATGATGTTATAGGTATTGGCGGTATGGGCCAATCCGGCGGCGTGCCCGAATTCATGCATGGCAGTCGTTTGGAATGGCCGGTTTGCACCGCCGTATGGCCACAGGCTGGTTTTGCTGGTGGTGTAGTGAAAGGCCACGCTGTTATTGAATATGACATCCGCTTCTTTCAGCGTGCAATCGCCTTTAAACCAAACATAAGTGACTGCCGGATAGGTGCCGATGTTCGGGCCGTTATTAGCTTCCCACCAGGCTTCGTTTTCATTGTTGTTGGCGGCAACGGCGGGTTCGTTCCAAACCACGCCGAAGCTCAGGTTGCTGGGATTGCCGTTCCAATGTGAAACCACCGAGGATAGGGCATCCCGCCAGGGACCTACGGGAAAGCCGACGGATGATGCGCGGACGGTGTAATTGTTGCCGCTCCATTTGGTTGAGCTGCCGCCGCATTTGATCGTGGTGTAAGCGAATGCTTGCTGAGCCATGCTAGCCAGAAACAGCGCGGCAAGTAATTGGTTGAATCGCGATGCGTTCATGATAAGTCTCCTAATCGTTGGTTCTTGCTGTGAATGCAGTGTTCAGATTCCGTGTGGAAATGCGTTTTAATGTTTGCGGATCGCCATTTCTTCCGGGCGTATCGCTTCCGGATCAAGCTTGTGGATAACCGGTGTCACAGCGGGTGCGGCCAGCGGTTTTGCTTTTCCAATGGAGAACTGCTCATGAACTGGAACGCTTCTGGCCGCTTTAAGAGTGCTGAGTGCTTGCGGGGTATAGTGCTGATTCACGCTGTCGCCAAGGAATTTACGGAATTGCACTGGTGTCAGTTTTTTAGCATCGGCTGGCGGAGTCCATTCCACTTTGTTTTCGGTTTCAAAGGTAAACTCGTGAACACCGATGCGATGGGTCACGCTTTTCTTTTCTTCATTGAATTTGCCTTGGTCGAGCTGACCGTTGCTCAGCAGCCAGATTTCTTGCCAGGCATCCGAATGCACGGCATCTTTGCTGATACGGAAGCGGCCAAAATTACCGCCGACCACCGGCGAAATTTCCACGCCGTTGCCGCGCACGAATACGATGTCCTGATCGCCCGCTTGAAATAACGGTACGCCCGGAATAATCAGGGTATTGCCGGCATCGTCAGGCCCGCCGCGGAAGCGCAGCGTGATCAATTTATCTTCACTGGAGCGGCCCTTGAAGTTTTTGGTAATCTCGTAAGTGACATAGGTATGCGGCATGGATACATCGTCCGCTTTGAGAATATCCGAGGTGCGGTATTCGACGTTGACCACCTTGCCTTCAAAAATCAGATCGGCGTTATGCACCAGCTCCGAAGTGTTAGTGCCGTCCGCGTGCGACGCAAACGTGTGCGTGATAACCATCGACAGGGTCAAACCCAGAATCGCTGCTGCTAGTGTTTTTACTTTCATCATAGTTCTCCTCAAACGGGGTGGATCATTGCGTTGCTGAACCGGTTTTGCATAAAACCGTAAAAATTAAAGCAGATGCCAAAAGATAAGATTTTTTGCCGGATCAGTCAGTGACAAAAACCACAGTTCCATGCCGTCAAATGAATGCATTGCAGTTTACGATGGATTTTCAATGTAGTAGAAGTGAATGTGCGATGCTCTTGCTGCGTTTATTATAATCAGCAGTCAATTGCACGAGTGATCAGTCCGGTTTTAACCATCGATGAAAACGCGTATGCTCACGATGTTTGAGTAGGAATTCAGTTCCAAGAAATACAAAAATGACTTTACCGCCTTATTTGTACAAATATGAGTCGTTTTCGACTCAGTCACTGCAAAATTTGAAAAACCAAGTCATTTATTTTGGTTCGCCACTGAAATTTAACGATCCTTATGATTGTGCTCTTTCGCCCAATATTAAAAATATCACCAACGATGATCTTGAAAAATTTGAAGTATATCTACAATCAAATCCAGAACAGGCGAATTGGCTTAAAAATCAATATGGAAAAGATTTTTCTACTCCATTAAAAGAAATGCTTCTCCGGATCGGGAAGAAATTTATAGATAATAAAATTGGAGATTTCTTGAAAGAACGTGGAGTTTCTTGTTTCTCGGAGAGAAAGGATAGTCTTTTGATGTGGTCGCATTATGGTGATCACTGCAAAGGATTTTGTTTAGAATTTTCGACTTCTGAAGATGATGTTTTTAAGAAAATGAGGAAAGTTGGTTACAGCTCGAAAATGCCGGAGATTGATATCGTTGCGATGTTTTGTGACGAGGATTATGACACAATAATTAACAATCTTTATTGCACTAAAGCGACTGATTGGGCTTATGAACAAGAATGGAGAGCAATTCATAGCGAGGTTGGAACAGAATATGGTTATCCATCTTCAGTGCTGACTGGAGTTTATTTTGGTCCAGATATGGAGTATGCGGCTACTGAAATCATCGCATTAATTCTTGCTGGTCAAAATGAGTATGTGAAGCTCTGGAAAGGTTCACGTAGCAAGGAAAGCTTTTCTGTCGAATTTCAGCAGATAACATATACTCCCTATTTAGAAGCAAAACGTAAAGGTATGTTGAAGAGTAAAGATGAATAATGCGCAGTTTTTTATTGTGCAGATGAAAAACATTCAGTGTAATGAGTTGTTTGTTACATTCATTAGAGAAAACTCGAAATTCATTGATAGCCAGTAATTGATGATAATCCATAGATATCAACATCAACGCTAGACGAGTCATAATGCTTAATCTTGATGAATCCTATCGTCACACTTCCAAACTTAATGTCAGATTGTCAGCAGGGGAAATCGATGTCATCCGTGCGACAGTGCATGGTTTGCTCGGAGATGGTGCGCGTATTCGCATTTTCGGTTCCAGGGCTCGATTGGATGAGAAGGGCGGGGATATCGATATCCTGATCGAAACGGAGCAAAAACTGTCCGATCGCGTTGCAACTGCATGCCGGTTAACCAGTCAATTGCAAATGCAGCTCGGTGATCAGAAAATCGATGTCATCATCGTCGACCCGGAGACACGGGAACAGCCAATCCATCAAATTGCACGCAAAACCGGGGTGGTGCTTTGACAGCAGATACGCTCAAAATCGAATCGATCCGGTTGCTGGCGCTACTGAAAATCGTGCGGCGTGAGGGCGCATTGCTGCAGAAAACGGATGCGCGATTATTCACGATGGAACTGGATGCTGCCTGGGTGGAGCGGCTGGAAAACGATGATGATCTGGCGGAACGTCTGGATGCGTTTGTATCGCGTTTTGGCCGGATGCAGGATACTGTGGGAGATAAACTGATACCGGCTCTACTCCGGTCGATGGCGGAAAAAACCGGCAGTGCGTTGGATAACTTGAATCGGGCTGAGAAACTCGGTTTGTTGCCGTCGGTCGAGCAGTGGTTGGATGCGCGCAATTTGCGCAATAAGTTGATTCACGAGTATGTGTCAGATCCTGAAGAATTTGCCGCAGCATTGAACAAAGCACATGAGATGGTTTCATTATTGGTTACCGTCTACAACAGCATTAATCGTTATGTTCGCTCGCGTATTTCGGCGGCGGAGTGGCCGGAGTTATTACCTTAAGGAGAAGTGATATCCATGAAAATCCACGAATACCAAGCCAAAGAAATTTTACGCACATACGGTGTTGCAACGCCGCAAGGCATTGCGTGTTTCAGCGTCGACGAGGCGGTGAACGCTGCCAGGCAGCTGGGCGGCGATGTGTGGGCGGTTAAGGCGCAGATTTATGCAGGCGGGCGCGGCAAGGGCGGCGGGGTGAAGGTGGCGCGGTCGTTGGACGAAGTGCGGCAGCGTGCCGGTGAGATATTGGGCATGCGGCTGGTGACGCATCAGACCGGCGCGGAAGGGCAAATTGTGCATCGTCTTTTCATCGAGCAAGGTGTAAAGATTGAGAAAGAATTTTATGCCGGCATGGTGGTTGACCGGCGGCAGCAGCGTGTGTGTTTGATGGCGAGCTCCGAAGGCGGCATGGAGATCGAAAAAGTAGCCGCCGAAACACCGGAGAAAATTCATAAAGTGTTTATCGATCCGGTTGCGGGGTTGAATCAGCAACAAGCCGAGGACATCGCGCAAAAAATAGGTATTCCGGCGCACAGCCTGCCGCAGGCTGTGTCATTACTGCAAGGGCTGTACCGGGCGTTCGATGAAACCGATGCATCATTGCTGGAGATCAATCCGCTGGCGTTGACTGCGGAAAAACAAGTGATCGCGCTTGATGCGAAAATGAATTTTGACGATAACGCGCTGTTCCGCCACGCTGACATTGTTGCGTTGCGTGATCTGGACGAAGAAGATCCGGTCGAGATCGAGGCGTCTAAGCACGAATTATCGTATATCCCGCTCGATGGCAATATCGGTTGCCTGGTGAACGGCGCTGGCCTGGCGATGGCGACGATGGATATCATCAAATTGTACGGCGGCAACCCGGCTAATTTTCTCGATGTCGGTGGCGGTGCGACGGCGGAAAAAGTCACTGAGGCGTTCAAGCTGATGCTGCGCAATCCCAAATTGCAGGCGATTCTGGTGAATATTTTCGGCGGCATCATGAAATGCGATGTGATTGCGCAAGGTGTGGTCGCCGCAGCACGCGAGGTGCAGTTGAACGTGCCGCTAGTGGTGCGTCTGGAAGGCACCAACGTCGATCTCGGCAAGCAGATTCTCGCCGATTCCGGTTTGCCGATCATCTCGGCGGCGGATATGGCCGATGCGGCGCAAAAAGCGGTCAACACGGCGCAGTCGAAACCGTCTTCGTGCGGTTGTCAGAGTTAATTATCTCAGGAGCACACTATGTCTATTCTGATCAATCGCAACAGCCGCGTCATGACGCAAGGCATTACCGGAAAAACCGGCCAATTTCATACGCGCATGTGCCGCGACTACGCCAACGGCAAGGCATGTTTCATGGCCGGGGTTAACCCGCGTAAACCAGGTGAGGATTTTGAAGGTATTCCCATTTATGCTACCGTCAAGGAAGCCAAGCAACAAACCGGCGCCAATGTGTCGGTGATTTACGTACCGCCGCCGTTTGCCGCCGCGGCGATCGACGAAGCGGTGGAAGCCGAGCTGGATCTGGTGATCTGCATCACCGAAGGCATTCCGGTGCGCGATATGATTCGCACACGTTATAAAATGCAAGGTAAGAAAACCCGCCTAATCGGCCCGAATTGCCCCGGTATCATCACGCCGGATGAGCTCAAGATCGGTATCATGCCTGGTTATATCCACAAAAAGGGCCGCATTGGCGTGGTGTCGCGTTCCGGCACGTTGACCTACGAAGCGGTGGCACAATTGATGGCGCTTGGACTCGGACAGTCGACTTGCATCGGTATCGGCGGCGATCCGGTTAACGGTTTGAAACATCTCGATGTGTTGCAATTGTTCAACGACGACGATGAAACCGATGCAGTGCTGATGGTCGGAGAAATCGGCGGCAGCGACGAGGAAGATTGCGCGCGCTGGGTCAAGGAAAATATGCGCAAACCGGTGGCCGGGTTCATCGCTGGCGTCACGGCACCACCGGGTAAACGCATGGGACATGCCGGTGCGATCATTTCCGGCGGCAAGGGAACGGCTCAGGAGAAACTCGATGTGATGGAATCCTGCGGTATCAAAGTCACGCGCAATCCGGCTGAAATGGGTAAATTGTTGAAATCGGTTTTGTAGTTTATTGAGTAATGAGCAAAGGTACATTCATGCATTTTCGTTTATCGTTTCTAATGATTTTTTTTGTTGTCGTCGTTTCCGCGTGCAGCACAATGCCTGACAAGCAGCACCCGTTGTCCGATAAGCAACTGCCACTGCCCGGTAAGAAGCCGGAGCGCCCGGCAGGTCCGCTGCCGGAAAGCGCCAAACCCAAATACAACCTGACCGGTTATCCGGAAAATACGCAGCAGGGCTATATCGATGGCTGTGAAACCGCGAAAAGAACCAGTTGGGCTTTCAAAGACCTGAATCGCTATGACAAAGACGGACAATATCGCATGGGTTGGGATGACGGCTTTGCTTTGTGCACGGGGAAGAAATAGTGCTTTTCAGTAACTAGCCGCAATGTCCCGTCTTTATTTTTGCTTTAGTCTGTTGCTTCTGCAAAGCATCCTGCCGGTTGCTGCTTTTTCGCAAGGATTGCCGCCAACTGTTAAGCAAAAACTGCAACAACTGGCCATTCCGGAGACAGCAACCGGTGTGTACGTGCAGGAAATTGGCAAGAATCAGCCGATTGTCGCGGTCAATGCGGATGCGGCGATGAATCCGGCATCGGTGATGAAATTGCTCACGACGTATGCCGGACTGGAATTACTAGGCCCGGCGTATACCTGGCCGACCATGCTGTACGCCAATGGCAAGATGGCAGACGGTGTATTGCAGGGCGATCTGATCATCAAAGGGTACGGCGATCCCAAGCTGGATCTGGAGAATTTCTGGTTGCTGATTCATCGCCTGCGGCAAACCGGGTTGCATGAGATCAAGGGCAATCTGATACTCGATCACTCGCACTACGACATTCCCGCCGACGATCCCGGCGAATTCGACGGACAACCCTATCGCACGTATAACGTGCTGCCGGAAGCGTTGCTGGTGAATTACCGCACATCGACCATCCACCTATTTCCAGAACCGGACAGAAATTCGGTGCGTGTGGTGGTCGACCCCTTACCGGAATCTTTGCGGGTGGAGAATAATTTAAAGCTTACCCAGGGTAAGTGCGGCGATTGGCAGAATCTGCTGACGATTGAGGTTGTTCCCGGCAAGGAAGAGAAAAATGATTTTACCGTGGCTTTGAACGGGAGTTTTTCCCGGCAGTGCGGCAAACAGTCGTATATGTTGAGTCTGCAAGACAGTGCTGTGTATACCCGCGACCTGTTTAAACGCTTATGGGCACAGCAGGGTGGACTATTTGACGGCGATGTGGTGCTGGGCCGGACGCCGCAGAATTTACCGCCGCTGAAAATTTATCAATCTCCGCCGCTGGCGGATATCATCCGCGGCATTAATAAATACAGTAACAATATCGCTGCGCGCCAGCTGTATTTAACACTGGGCACGGGCGATGTGGTCAGCAATAACTCTACCGCGACGCTGACCAAATCGGAGGCGGCAATCCGGCAATGGCTGGCATCCAAGCAATTGAGTTTTCCGGAATTGGTGGTGGAAAACGGTTCCGGCTTATCGCGCAGGGAACAAATCAGCGCGCGGCATATGGGGCAGTTGCTGTTGACCGCATTTAACAGCCCGGTGATGCCGGAGTTCATTTCATCACTGCCGATTGCGGCGGTCGATGGCACGCTGAAAAACCGTTTTACCGATACTCCGGTGAAAGGATTAGCGCATATGAAAACCGGCGCACTCAACAATGTGCGTGCCTTGGCGGGTTATCTGCTGGATAAATCGGGGCGGCGCGTTATCGTGGTCTTTTTTGTCAATCACGAGCAAGCCGGACAGTCGCGCGCCGTCATGGATACGCTGGTGCAGTGGGTGTATAACCGGCAATAGGCTTTTCCCTACGATAAATAGGCCTATTGCTTCAAATGCTTTTTCGGCGTAGAGTTTCGACTCAAGGTAGGTGATCTATTTTGAAATCAGGTGTTTCCTTTCAACCCTCGAGGGAGTGCACAAAATGATGAATGAATATAAGTCTCTCAACGTGCAATGCCTATCCGGCACTGTACACATTTCCCATCCCCTGCCATCCATTCCGGTCACGTTCGATTCTCCCGCGCTGGAAGTAATGACCGATTTACGCACCATCCATGCCGCAGTTATTGCACCTGGCGTACCGATGGAAATTGCCAATACTTACATGATGCAACGCGGTATCCGTACGCTGTTGGTCATGAACAATGACAATACGCTGGCCGGAATCATCACGGCTACCGATATCCTGGGCGAGAAGCCGATGCGCTTTATTCAGGAGCGTGGCGTGAAGCATAATGAAATTCTGGTGATGGACATCATGACACCGCTGGATAAACTGGAAGCCATTTCGCTGGATGAGGTGGTGCATGCGCGGGTCGGTAATATTGTCGCCAGTTTGCGCGAAAGCGGCCGGTTGCATGCACTGGTGATTGACGATAACACCATCGGGCTGCCCAGGATTTGCGGTATTTTTTCCTGGACGCAAATAGAGAAACAATTGGGTATGATTATCTCCCCCAACAATGTTGCGAAGAGCTTTGCGGAAATCGAATCGACGTTGATTGCCAGCTAGATCCGGAATTCATTCAAGCAAACGAAGAAGCAGCGCGATTTGATTCCGTTTACGGCTACTGGAATGGAGCCATGAACGGAATCACTATTTTCTGTTCAGATTTTACTATCCAAACCATTCTCGGCAATTTCCGCCGCGCGAAGAATGGCTTTGGCTTTATTCTGCGTTTCTATCCATTCGTTTTGCGGCACCGAATCAGCGACGATTCCCGCGCCTGCTTGAACATGCAGCGTTCCGTCTTTGATGACAGCGGTGCGGATGGCGATAGCCAAATCCATATCGCCGTTGAAGCCGAGATAGCCGACCGCTCCTGCATACACGCCGCGTTTGGAAACTTCCAGCTCATCGATGATTTCCATCGCGCGTACTTTCGGTGCGCCGCTGACGGTGCCGGCCGGGAAAGTCGCGCGCAGCACGTCGATGGCGCTGAGCTCAGGTTTCAATTTACCTTCCACGTTGGACACGATGTGCATCACGTGTGAGTAGTTTTCGATTTGCATTTTTTCCGTCACTTTAACCGTTCCGGTTTGCGCGACGCGGCCAATGTCGTTGCGGCCTAAATCCATCAGCATGACGTGTTCGGCGATTTCTTTCGGGTCGGCTAACAGATCGGCTGCCAATTCAGCGTCTTCCTGCGGATTTTTGCCGCGTGGACGTGTGCCTGCAATCGGCCGGACAGTCACGTTACCGCTTTCAAGGCGTACCAGAATCTCGGGTGAAGCGCCGACGACATGGAAATCATCGAAGTGATAAAAGAACATGTACGGTGACGGATTGAGGCTGCGCAACGCGCGGTACAGCGCCAGCGGCGATGCGCCAAAAGGCTTGCTGGTACGTTGTGACAGTACCACTTGCATGATGTCGCCATCGAAAATGTAGCGTTTGGCCCGCTCCACTGCGGCTTTGAAATCCGCCTCGGGAAATTCGGGAATGGCAGCAGCGGAGGCAACCGCTTGTTCGGTTGGAATCGTGATCGGCTGACGCAGTTTGGCCAGCAGTGTTCTTAAACGGTTTTGCCCGTCCGCATAAGCGGTTTTATTTTCCGGGTTCACATAAACGATCAGGTACAGCTTGCCGGAAAGGTTGTCTACTACCGCGAGTTCTTCCGATAGCAGTAACAGCATATCCGGCGTATTCAGAACGTCCGGTTTGGCGTGACCCTGCAATTTGTGCTCGATGTAACGCACGGTATCGTATGAGAAGTAACCCGCCAAGCCGCCGCAGAAGCGCGATTTTCCAGCCGGGCAGGGCGCCGCTTTGAATTGTGATAAATAGGATTCGACAAAAACCAAGGGATTACTGACGGTAACTGTTTCCGACCAATCCGGACTGATCGTGGTAACCGAATTTTCACGCGCTTCGATACGCGTTGTTGCCGGTAAGCCGATGATCGAAAACCGGCCGAAACGCTCACCGCCTTGCACCGATTCCAGCAAATAAGAATAAGGCTGGTTTGCCAGCTTCAGATAGATGGATAACGGTGTATCGAGGTCGGCAAAAGTTTCCAGTACAACCGGAATGCGGTTGTATCCTTGCTGCGCGAGCTGATTGAATTCGGCTTCCGTCATGTGCGCAGTCAGGGCAGTTTGGTAATCAATTTGGATGCATCTACCAGCGACTCCACGATGGCATCGCAATCCAATTCGTACACGTTACGCCCTTCGTTATAACCATAGGTAACACAGAACACGTGACAGCCCGCCGCGCGAGCGGCGATAGCGTCATTGAGCGAGTCGCCGATCAGCAGCGCTTCATGCGGTTGTGCGTTGAAGTGCTTGCAGATATGCGTCAGTGGCATGGGGTCCGGTTTTTTCTTCGGCAAGCTGTCGCCCGACAGAATGATTTCAAATTTATCGAACAATCCGGTGGCGCGCAGCAGCGGCAGCGTGAAAGCTTCCGCTTTATTGGTGATGCAAGCCAGTCTGAAACCGGCTTGTTGGAGTGCTTTCACACCTTCAACCACGCCCGGATAGGGGCGTGTGTTCCGGCTTAGATTGTTCGCGTAATGCTGTTCATAAATCGGCAATGCTTTGGCAAACAAAGCGGCATCCGGTTCACCATCGAGCTGGCCGGTCAGAGTGCGTTTGACGAGCTTTTGTATGCCTTTGCCGATATACGAGCGAATCGTTGCCGTCGATTGCTCCGGCATATTCAGATCTTTCATCATCAGGTTCGCGGATAACGCGAGGTCCTCGGCGGTGTCGAGCAGCGTGCCATCGAGATCGATCATGATGACTTTGACCGCTAACGGAGGCTCGATTTTTCTTGCCGGAGCGTTTGTGTTGCTAGAGAGACTTGGGTTCATTTGAATACAGGAAACAGCCGTTTCAGTGAGTTAAACTTTTGCCAATTCAGCGCGGAATGCAGCCAGGATGGAATCGTAGCGATGCGGATCGGCGTCCTTGCCAGCTTGATAAATAGCGGATCCGGCGACAAAAGTATCGGCACCGGCACGGGCGATTTCGGCAATGTTGTCAACTTTCACGCCACCGTCGATTTCCAGCAGAATGTCTCTGCCACTCGCATCGATGCGTTTTCTAACGGCGCGTAGTTTGTTCAGCGCTTCGGGAATGAATTTCTGTCCGCCAAAACCGGGGTTGACCGACATGATCAGAACCAAGTCCAGTTTGTCGAGCACATGATCCAGATAATGCAGCGGTGTGGCCGGGTTAAATACCAATCCCGCCTTGCAGCCTTGTTCCTTGATCAGGCCAATGGTGCGGTCGATATGGTTGGAAGCTTCCGGGTGAAATGAAATGATGTTGGCGCCGGCTTTGGCGAAGTCGGGAATAATCCTATCCACCGGTTCGACCATCAAATGCACATCGATAATGGCATCGGTGACCGGACGAATGGCTTCGCAAACCAAGGGACCGATGGTGAGATTCGGTACATAGTGATTGTCCATCACGTCAAAATGAACGATATCTGCGCCTGAATCAATCACGTCGGTGATCTCTTGACCTAGTTTGGCAAAATTGGCGGAAAGGATACTGGGGGCAATGCGATACATGAAAAAAACCTCTCAATTAGCAAATCCGGTATTTTAACCGCAAATGACAAGCTGCGCGTAACAGAGTGAAAATTATTGCGTAAATTATTCCCATCGATACGTCTTAAACTTTTTCTTGGTAAACTACTGCCAAAAGTAAAAACAACCTGGACTGCAAGATGACCGAAGAGAAGAAGTACGAAATCGATGTTACGGTACGCACGTTGTATCTGCCCGATCAATCGGATGAAGAAGCGGATAGGCATGTGTTCGCCTATACCATTACCATAGCTAATAACGGTACGGTGGCTTCCCAACTGATCAGTCGGCACTGGATCATCGATAATGGCGATGGCACTACTCAGGAAGTACGCGGGTTGGGCGTTGTGGGCGAGCAACCCTTGCTGAAGCCGGGCGATAGCTTTGAATACACAAGCGGAACGGTCATTTCGACATCGGTCGGATCGATGAAAGGAAGCTATCAGATGGCGGCGGAAGACGGTTATCACTTTGACGTTGCGATACCGGAATTCATTCTGAGCGCGCCGAGAATATTGCATTAGTGCGACCGGATTTTTTGTTTAATTTCATGCTTGATATTTTCACATCACCGGTATTTTGATGACCGGAAAACTGTATTTAATCCCAACTCCGATCAGTCAGGAAAATATGGCTTGGGCTTTGCCTGTGGCAGTGCAGCAATGTATCGAGGAATTGTCCTATTTCATCGTCGAACACCCTAAAACGGCGCGGCAGTTTCTGCGACAACTGAATTGCAAATTGCCCTTGCAGGACTTGCATATGCAAACTTTGAACGAACATACGCCGGCAAAAGATGTGCGGGCGTTGCTCGATCCATTGCTGGCCGGGCATGATGCCGGTTTGTTGTCGGAAGCGGGATGTCCGGCGGTAGCCGATCCGGGAGCTGAATTGGTTCGCCTGGCGCACAAAAACAATATTGTCGTGACACCGCTGGTTGGTCCTTCCGCCATTTTGCTGGCGCTGATGGCGTCGGGTTTGAACGGACAACGGTTTGCTTTTCATGGCTATTTGCCGGTGGAAAGTGTTGCGCGGGCAAACAGAATTGTTGAGCTGGAAAAATTATCGATCAGTTTGCAGCAGACGCAGATTTTTATTGAAGCGCCTTACCGCAACCAGAAATTGCTGGAGCAATTGGTTAGTGTGTGCCGTGACAGTACGGATTTATGCGTAGCGAGTCATCTCACCTTTTCCAGCGAGATGATTATGACCAAACCGGTTAAGGAATGGCGGCGTTCATTGCCGGATATCAATAAGATACCGGCTATTTTTTTATTGCACGGATAAAATTTACTGACAGGGTTTCGTTGAATCGCAGTTCGCGGGAGTTACTGACCGGGTTGTTTTTTCTGAATGAATTCGATTTTGTATCCGTCGGGGTCTTCGATAAATGCAATCACCGTTGTGCCGTGCTTCATCGGGCCCGCTTCGCGGGTTACTTTGCCACCCATCTTTTTGGTATTTTCGCAGGCTTGGTAAGCATCGTCCACTTCGACGGCAATGTGTCCGAAGCCATCACCAAGGTTGTACGACGGCGTGTCCCAGTTGTGCGTCAGCTCCAGAACAGTGCCGCTGGCCTCATCCTGATAACCGACGAAGGCAAGGGTGAATTTACCGTCGGGATAATCTTTGCGGCGCAGCAGTTTCATGCCCAGCACTTGCGTATAGAATGCCAGTGATTGGTCGAGATTGCCGACACGAAGCATGGTATGCAAAATGCGCATTTATATCTTCACCATCTCAAAATCTTCTTTACGTGCGCCGCATTCCGGGCAAGTCCAGTTGATCGGCACATCTTCCCAGCGCGTGCCCGGTGCAATGCCTTCATCCGGAGATCCCAGGGCTTCATCATAGATGTAGCCGCAAATTAAGCACATATAACGATTGAATTCACGATTCTCTTCGGTAGGCATGATAGATAGCAGTTTCCTTTTAGGTTAAAATGACATTTTACGGTATTAATGCATGTTACAGCCACCCCCAATCGTACTTTCTTTTGCAGCCAATGACCCCACCGGCGGAGCAGGTCTGCAGGCTGACCTGCTAACCATAGCCAGTATGGGCTGCCACCCGCTATCGGTAATGACCGCCATCACGGTGCAAGATACAACCGGCGTGGATGATGTCATGGCGCTGGATCCCGAATGGGTTGCCGATCAAGCCCGGGCGGTGTTGGAAGATATGCCGGTGCACGCATTTAAAATCGGTTTATTGGGCAGCGTTGAGATTATCGCCGCGATCGCCGAAGTGATTTCCGATTATCCGCATATTCCGCTGGTTATGGACCCGGTACTGACCTCCGGGCGCGGGGACGAGCTGGCGAACGAAGAAATGATCGATGCGATGCGGGAATTATTGCTGCCGCAAGTCACCATATTGACGCCCAATAGCCTGGAAGCCAGGCATCTCGCGCAGCAGGACAATGACAGCAGCGAAAACAAACTGGATTTAAATCTTTGCGCGCAGCGATTGCTGCATATGGGATGCGAGTATGTGCTGATAACCGGTACGCATGAGAATACCGCCCAGGTGACGAACACGCTCTTTGCCGCGGATGGCGTTGTGCGCGCGGATAATTGGGAGAGACTGGAGCATACTTATCACGGTTCGGGTTGCACGCTGGCCTCGGCGATAGCCGCCTCATTGGCCAATGGCTTGTCGATCAGCGAAAGTGTGTTGGAAGCGCAGGACTATACTTGGCATACACTGCAGGCAGGGTTCCGTCCCGGCATGGGACAATATATCCCCAACCGGCTTTTCTGGGTTAGAGATGCCGAAGACGATCACGACCACGATGAAAAGAGCTAATCGTTGAAAAACCCAAGGATTAGCGGGCTGTACGCGATAACGCCGGATCAGAGCGATACGGATGATCTGCTGAATAAAACGCAGCAGGCGCTGGAAGGCGGCGCACGGCTCGTGCAATATCGCAATAAATCAGCGGATAAGATGTTGCTGAAGGAACAAGCTAAATCATTGTTGCAGCTGTGCAGGGCGTACAAAATTCCTTTGATCATCAACGATCATATTGATTTGGCGATGGCGATCGATGCGGATGGCGTGCACGTGGGGCTGGGCGATATACCGGTTAGTGCCGCGCGCGAACGGTTTGGGCCAGGAAAAATTGTCGGCGCATCGTGTTATAACAATTTGCACCTGGCACTTCAGGCGGAAGAATCGGGGTCGGATTATGTGGCTTTCGGCGCGTTTTTTCCTTCGACGACTAAAACGGATACAGTACCGGTTTCAACCAATCTGGTTGATTATGCCAAACAAAAAGTAACGGTTCCCATTGTAGGGATCGGAGGTATCCGGTTAATCAATGCGGCGGCGGTTATCGAAAGCGGATGCGACGCGGTGGCCGTTTGCAATGATTTATTCGGTACGGAAAATATCACAACAAGAGCGCTGCAATATACTCAGTTATTTGCAGAAAAATAAAAACATAATGTAATTTAAACAGTGGTATATCGATTAATTTTTTTAAGAGCGGTTAAATGACATCACGCAATCATCAGTTATTTGAACAATCCCAGCAATATATTCCAGGTGGCGTTAATTCTCCAGTGCGTGCTTTTAAATCGGTCGGCGGTGAGCCGGTCTTTTTTCAACGCGGCGAAGGCGCTTATTTTTGGGATGCGGATGGTAAGCAATATATCGACTATGTCGGGTCGTGGGGGCCGCTGATTCTCGGCCATGCCCATCCGGATGTGGTCAAGACCGTTCAGGCTGTAGTGCAAAACGGTCTGACCTTCGGTGCACCGACCGAAGCGGAGCTGGACATTGCACAATTGATTTGCCAACTGCTTCCATCCATCGAACAAGTCCGGCTGGTCAGCTCCGGCACCGAAGCGGGTATGAGTGTCATTCGCTTGGCGCGTGGTTTTACGGGCAGAAGCAAAATCATTAAATTTGAAGGTTGTTATCATGGTCACGACGATTCCTTGCTGGTTAAAGCGGGTTCGGGCGCATTGACTTTCGGCAATCCGAGTTCAGCCGGTGTTCCGGCGGAAACGGCGGGGCATACCATTGTGCTGGATTTCAACGATATCGCCGGCGTGGAGGAAGCTTTCAACAAATGGGGTAAGGAAATTGCGGCGGTGATTGTGGAGCCGGTGGCCGGCAACATGAATCTGATCGCACCGAAGGCGGATTTTCTCGCCAAATTGCGGGCATTGTGCACGCAAAATGGCAGTGTGCTGATATTCGATGAAGTGATGACGGGATTTCGTGTTGGCTTAGGTTGTGCGCAAGGCCTGTATCAGATTAAACCTGATCTGACGGCTTTGGGCAAAGTCATCGGTGGTGGTATGCCAATGGCCGCATTTGGCGGACGCCGCGAGATTATGCAATGTCTTGCGCCACTCGGCCCGGTTTATCAAGCAGGCACATTGTCCGGTAATCCGGTGGCAGTTGCGGCTGGATTGGCGACGCTGAAACTGATCCAGGCGCCCGGTTTTTATGACCGGCTAGCGGATAGGACGCGGCAATTGGTCGATGGCCTTGCCGTTGCAGCTAGAAATCACGGTATCGATTTTTGCGCGCAGTCGATTGGAGGTATGTTCGGACTGTATTTCAGCAAGGACATTCCCACCAGTTTCGTCGAAGTGATGCAATGCGACAAGGCGGCGTTTAACCGGTTCTTCCATGCCATGCTGGAGGAGGGCGTTTATTTTGCGCCGTCAGCATTTGAAGCGGGTTTTGTTTCTATCATGCATGGCGATGACGAGTTGAATAAAACATTGTCGGCAGCAAACAAGATATTCAAGAACTGGTAGATTTTCGAGGAAGCGACCAATAAAAAAGGCGGCATAGCCGCCTTTTTTATTGGTTTAAAACCGGATGCGATTAACGCATGGTGGAAATATAAGCCGACACAGCGCGTTTTTCATTCGCGCTCATGCGATGGACAACTTTTTGCATGACTTTGTTATCGTTCCCGCGATCGCCGGTATTAAACTGATTCAATTGTGTCAGCGTGTATTCCGCATGCTGACCGGCAACGCCAGGATAGCGCGGTACAATACCGGCTCCGGTCGGGCCGTGACAGCTCGCACAGGCGGGGATGCCATTTTCGATGTTGCCGCCGTGGTAAAGAATTTTTCCTGTATCCAGCAGTTTTTCGTCAGCGGCTACCTGACTTGGCACCGTTTTTTGCTGCGCATAGTACTCTCCCAGTTTTTTCATGTCTTCCTGTGAAAGTGCGGCAACCATCGAAGACATGACCGGGCTGTTACGTTTAGGCGGCTCGGTTTCGCTGGCTTTAAAATCCATCAACTGCTTGGTGATATACTCCGCTTGCTGTCCGGCCAGAATAGGATTCATCGGGATGACGCTATTGCCATCCGCATTGTGACAACCGGCGCAAACGCCGGAAGCGATTTCTTGCGCGCTGGATGGGGCAGCAGGAGCGGCGCTGGAGTCAGCCGCTGTTTCTTCAGCGGCCAAAGGCGCAGCCATTGTAAGTGCTGCGAGCATTACCATATGTTTAATCATTTTCATATCTCGTGTTCCGTTTAAGAGCATTCAAAAGTTGGTAGGTGTGTTGAAAATTAACGGCGTATTTTAACAAGGCACAAGAGCATTAACAACAAAATTCAAATGGTCTTCATTATTTAATATTTTATTTTTCAATGAAAATAATCTTCGTGCTGCTATTGATTGTTAACATTGCCTATCTGGTTGTTACACAGCTTCATTTTGACAGGCAAAAAGGGGGCGCGCCAGTCGAGGTCAATCCCGAAAAAATCGTGCTGGTTCCGGCGCAGGAAAATTGTTTGCTGTGGGGTGATTTTTATGAAGAGCAGATACGCTACGCCGAAACCGTACTGACCGATTTATTTCCTGACTTGATATACGATGCCGAGGAATCCGCTCAAACCACGATGTATTGGTTGTATATTCCACGCTATCCGAATAAGGAAGCGGCCAATCGTGAAATCAATAAGTTGAGGAATCTCGGTATTGTCAGCTTTCGTGTCAAAGACGACAATCAATGGCAGAACGCGGTGTCGCTCGGCATGTTTTACGACCAGCAGGATGCGCTCAAGCAGTTGCGGGAGATCGAAAAAAAAGGCATCGCCAATGCTAAGATAGAAGAACGTAGCGTGATGCTTAAGAAAATTGTCATTCATAATCCGGTACACATGGTGAAGGAGCAAATGCAGAAATTAGTCGAACAATTTGACGATACCCGTTTGGCTCAAGGCAAATGTGAACGTTTATAATGGACAGCACTGCTGTAAAGCGGAATAATCAACGCTATCTTCTATCACTAATAATAACTAAACGATAATGACGGTATCCATCAAAACACCGCAAGAAATAGAAACAATGCGCATCGCCGGCCGGTTGGCATCGGAAGTCCTGGATTACATCGTGCCCTATGTGGCGGCCGGTATTACCACCGAAGAACTGGATACGCTCTGCCATCGCTACATGGTGGATGTGCAGAAAACCATTCCCGCGCCGCTGAATTACGCCCCATCGGGGCACACGCCTTACCCCAAATCGATTTGCACTTCGGTCAATCATCAGATTTGTCATGGTGTTCCCGGACCGAAAAAATTAAAGAATGGCGATATTGTCAATCTGGATATCACCGTGATTTATGAAGGTTATCACGGCGATACCAGCCGCATGTTCTATGTCGGTGAACCATCGATTCAAGCCAAGCGCTTGTGCGAAGTAACCTACGAAGCCATGTGGCGCGGTATCGATGAAGTGAAACCGGGCGCTCATCTGGGCGATATTGGCTTTGCCATTCAAAAGCTGGCTGAAGGTGTTGGCTATAGCATTGTGCGAGAATTTTGCGGGCACGGCATCGGCGCCAAATTCCACGAAAATCCGCAGGTGCTGCATTACGGACGGCGTGGCACCGGCATGGAACTCAAACCCGGTATGATTTTTACCATCGAACCCATGATTAATGCCGGTAAAGCAGCGATTCGACACCTTCCGGACGGTTGGACCATTACCACCAAGGATGGCAGCTTGTCAGCACAGTGGGAACATACCGTTCTGGTGACTGACAACGGTTATGAAGTGCTGACCGTATCGGCGGGTTCTCCCCCCAAACCGGTTTACCGCTTCGGCGGCTAAGCCGTTAAATTCTCTCTTTATCCTGGAATTGTTTACTATGACACGAAGTCATCATCGTACCGCTGCGCAAATCCGCCCGGTCAAAATCACCCGCCGCTACATCAAGCACGCCGACGGCTCCGTGTTGATCGAATGCGGCGATACCAAGGTCATCTGCACCGCCAGCATCAGTGAACAGATTCCGCCGTTCCTGAAAGGTCAGGGGCAGGGCTGGCTGACCGCGGAATACGGCATGCTGCCGGGTTCGACGCATAGCCGGATGCAGCGCGAGGCGGCGAAAGGCAAACAAACCGGACGCACCATGGAAATCCAGCGCCTCATCGGACGCGCTTTGCGCGCTGCGGTGGATCTGAAAAAACTGGGCGAGCGCACCATCCAAATCGATTGCGATGTCATCCAAGCCGATGGGGGTACCCGTACCGCCAGCATCACCGGTGCTTTTGTCGCACTGCACGATGCGATCCAGAAATTACTCGATCAGAAACTCATCGAAGCCACGCCGATCATCGATCATGTCGCGGCAATTTCGGTCGGCATCTTTGAAGGCACTCCGGTTCTGGATTTGGATTACGTCGAGGATTCCGCGTGCGACACCGACATGAACGTCGTCATGACCGGCAGATTGCATCTCATCGAAGTGCAGGGAACGGCCGAAGGCAATGCCTTTAGCCGCGCTGAATTGAACACTATGCTCGACATGGCGCAACAGGGTATCGAAGAACTGATCGCCATCCAGCGCAATGTGCTGACGCAACCATGAGCACGCTGAAGAAACTGGTCATTGCCAGCAATAACAAAGGCAAGCTGCGCGAAATCGGCGAACTGCTGGCACCGCTGGCAATCGACGTTGCGCCGCAATCCGAATTCAACATCAGCGAAGCCGACGAACCGCATATCACGTTTGTCGAAAATGCGCTGGCCAAAGCCCGTCACGCCAGCCGCTGCTCAGGTTTGCCTGTTCTTGCGGATGACTCCGGTATCTGCGTCAGCGCGCTCGGCGGTGCTCCCGGTGTCAACTCTGCCCGCTACGCCGGAGAACCCAAATCGGACGAGCGCAACAATCTCAAATTGATCGAAGCATTGAGAAATCAAACCGACCGGCGCGCTTATTATTACTGCGTGATCGTGTTGGTGCGTCACGCCGATGATCCGCAGCCGATCATCGTCGACGGTTCATGGTACGGTGAAATCATCGATCAACCGCGCGGCAGCGGCGGCTTTGGCTACGATCCCTACTTTTTCCTGCCCGCATTCGGTAAAACCTCCGCCGAATTAACCGCCGAACAGAAAAATCAAATCAGCCACCGTGGCCAGGCATTAGCGAAGTTGGTGAAAATTCTACAAGCTGGGAAGTTTTAAATCGATAAGCCGCAATATTTTGATATACCGGTATTTTATGGTGATTGCGATTCTTTCTTACTCAACGGCTTGATGTCGCCGGGCCGGATGAAACCCGGCCAAAGACGGTTTCCGGTATCGAGAAATACCAGCTCCATTTCGCGCAATTGCTTCAAGTCGCGTTGTTTGGTTTTGTCGTTACGCTTGAAGTAAAGGCTTGTGTACCAAGGGGCATGACGGATTTCTGCCAACGGCAGCGGACGGCCCTTATCCATTAGCTGGGAAACAATGGTGTATTGGCGGGCGTTGATCGTCTTCTCGTCAAGTGCCCGGCGGATGTCGCTGGCAAACAGCAATATGGTTACCAAGCGATTGACGCGATCATGCAGAGTATTGATGGTTTGACGCATACCTTCCAGATGGAATTCGATGAAAGGTTGGTTTGGCGCAGACCGGGTTTTTTCCGCAAGCTTGCGGCAAGTATTGAACAGCGTGAAATAGTCATCGATATGAGCGAGGTAGTAACGGGCCAGTGCGAAGGGCGCGTAGCGATAACCGGCTGTTTGCAGCAATGTCGCTTCGATGACCCGGCCGACGCGGCCGTTGCCGTCCCAGAAGGGGTGAATGCGCTCGAAGTAGAGATGCACCAAAGGCGCCCGGATCAAGGCGGGAATCTCTGCCTGTTGCAATGTGCTGTGCCAGTCGGTAAGACCGCCGAGCAGCCGCTCGATATCCTTGCCGAATTGAGGCGGCTTGTAGCGTCCGCCATGCGCTTCATCGCCTACAAAAGTAACACGGTTCCTCGGATTGTCGCGAATCTGGCCGGGCCGGTTGTCAGGGTGGGGTATATCCTGACAGATCAAACGGTGCAATTCAAGAATAAATTCCTGATTCAATACCCAGCCGGGCGTAGTGGCGGCTTGTTGCGACAAGTCGTAAGCCGCTTTGATGTTGACGGCGCGCCGCTGCTCGATTTCCTTGATCTGAACCGGATCAAGCGCCAGGACGGTGGCGGTCTCGTCTTCGCTGAGAGTGCCGCCTTCAATGGTGTTGGTACCGAATACACTGCTGACGACTACTTCCCGCTCCAGTTGATTGGCTACTTGCGACAAGGGTGAGGCGACGAAGCGCTCGTGAGCGTCTTCCACCCGCTGGAGCGCCAACCCGGCTTGTGCAATCTCGATACCGATCTCAAACACAAATGGACCAAAGCGATCGGTGTCGATACGGCGAGTGAGATGTTCAGGGGTTTGGATTAAACCAAAAGAGGGCATGTTTGTCCGAAAAAATGTCCCGATCAAATTGGTTTATTTTCCCATACTATTTATTATCTTAGTTAAATTTTTAGTGATGTTGATGTCGATAAAAATGTCCACTTACGCGAATCATCATTCAAACACCAATAATGTCACCATCATCACTCAAATCGATGCGATGCGCAGCCGGGTCGTGGGGTAATCCCGGCATGGTGACGATGTCGCCGGTCATGACCAGCAAATAGCCTGCTCCTGCGGCAATGCGCACCGATTCGACCGGTAGCGGGAATGCCTCGGGGTGGCCGACTTTGGCGGGGTCGCTGCTAAGCGACAGATGGGTTTTGGCGATGCACACGGGTAACCGGTCGTAACCCAATGCGCGGATTCGTTCGAGGTCTTGCTTCGCTGCCCGGCTGAACTCGGCTTCGCTGGCGCCGTAAATGGTGCGGGCAACAGCCGCAATCTTGTCTTCGGGCGAAGCGTTTAAATCGTATAAGTAGCGCACGGGCGGTTGCGGCCGGTTGACTGCAGTGGTTACCGCATGCGCCAGTGCTTCGGCTCCTGCGCCTCCATCGGCGAAACCGGTGAGCAGGGCACTATTTAAACCAAGTCCAGTACAGTATTGTTCGATGGCGGTCAGTTCATCAGAGGTATCGCCCGCGAAGCGATTGATGGCGATGACCGGCTCAAAACCGAAAGCCTGCACGCTCTCCACGTGATGCTGCAAATGCGCCAGGCCGCATTCGATTTCTTCGATACCTCCGGGACGGGAAGGATCGCCGCCGCCGTGCACGCGCAGCGCCCGCGCGGTGACCACCAGCACCACCGCGCTCGGCCATAAC
>FSSH01000033.1_pt1 | contig 43239 bp, 44 predicted proteins | sample 1166101 | NCBI WGS metagenome assembly FSSH01 (sample SAMEA32972668, study PRJEB13176) | freshwater metagenome | biome: Drinking water system; feature: Biomass in drinking water that filtered by 0.45 um membrane; material: drinking water | place: USA | collected 2012-12-20 | depth 0 m
GCCTAAGCAGTGAAGAGCCGGCTATTCTAATGCTATAGACAATGATCGTCAAGAAACTATTTCGATCCGGGCAAATTTTCTCTTACCTACTTGATAAATACGCTTGCCGGGCGCCGAAATTAGGACTTTGGGATCTTCCAGTTTTTCCCCATCGACCTTTACAGCGCCCTGCTTAATGAGACGCAACGCCTCAGAAGTGCTCTCCACCAACCCGGCGTTTTTTAGCAGGTTAGCGATCGGCATCCCCTGACCTCCGACATTAATTTGAAGCTCCTCGATATCATCCGGCAACACACCACGCTGAAACCGAGCTTCGAAATTCTCGAGCGCCGCTTTTGCAGGCTGAAACCCATGGAACCTAGAAACAATCTCCTGAGCAAGCGCGACTTTGTAATTTCTTGGATTTTCACCGCCCTCACAAGCAGCCCGCCAACTCTCTATTTCAGTCATGGACTTAAAGCTCAATAACTTAAAATATCGCCACATCAGCTCATCGGAAATCGACATGATCTTGCCAAACATATCGTCAGGTACGTCAGCGATACCTATGTAGTTGTTAAGTGACTTGGACATTTTCTGCACACCATCAAGCCCTTCCAAAATCGGCATGGTCAACACGACCTGCGGTTTTTGCCCATAACCTTCCTGCAATTGCCGGCCCATCAACAAGTTAAACTTCTGATCGGTACCGCCCAGCTCAACGTCGGCCTTCATTACCACCGAGTCATAGCCCTGAATTAATGGGTATAGGAATTCGTGAATCGCTATAGGTTGGCCGCCCTTATATCGCTTATTGAAATCATCGCGCTCCAGCATTCTCGCGACGGTATTTCTCGCGGCTAACTGAATTAACTCGGCACTTGTCATTTCGCCCATCCATGCCGAATTAAACTTCACCACGGTTTTATTTGGATCGAGGATCTTAAACACCTGAGCTTGATAGGTTTTGGCATTATCCGCCACCTCTTCACGACTCAACGGCTTGCGCGTGACGTTTTTGCCCGTGGGATCCCCAATCATTGCCGTAAAGTCGCCAATCAGAAATTGCACGTTATGGCCGGCATCCTGAAATTGCTTGAGCTTGTTTATCAGTACCGTGTGGCCCAGATGCAAATCGGGCGCTGTCGGATCAAAACCCGCTTTAATCGTTAAAGGTCGATTTTCCTCAAGCTTTTTGATCAAATCCGATTCCAGCAAAATTTCTTCTGCACCATAACGCAGCTGAGCCAAGGTTTCTTGCAACAATTTACTCTCCCGATAGCCTTAAGTTTTGGGGCCGCATTATAAGGGATGCAATTGTACGGAAGGATAAAAAATGGCCTTTTGTTGGCCTTATGCGCCAAAATTGCCTACAATTCGAGGCTCGACAAACAATGAAGTGTGATTACTGTGAAGAACAGAATACTCAAGTCGGTGTTATTAGGCACCTGCACTGTTGTTGCCGCTAGCGCAAGTTACGGATTGATATCCCATAAAAGTTTTGAAGAAAAAAAGACTTTGGAGCAGGACAGACTTATCTCATCCAAGATCAACCAATACACTAAGTATGTTGCACCACCTGAATCGCAACATCTTGACGTAACCGAAGAACTGGAACATACCGTTAAATCCGGCGAAAACCTTTCCAGCATTTTCTCAGCCTTAAATCTTAGCCGAGAGGATTTGCACAAAATCATACACGCCAATGCCACCGGCCGACAATTTGCCGATGTCGAACCTGGTCAGGATGTTGTCGCAACCCTAAATGCATCCGGCGAACTGGAACAGCTGACCTACAGCAAAAACCCATTCGAAACATTAATCGCCACTCGACATGACGACGAATTCGATGTGGCCTTATTGAGCAAAAAAGTTGATTATCAAGTTGCTAGCAGCAGAGGCACGATCGATTCTTCGCTATTCGAAGATGGCAAGGAATCTGGTCTTCCAGAAAAAATTATCCTCAAATTAGCCGACATTTTTGCTTGGGATATCGATTTTGCTTTGAGCTTAAGAGATGGCGATCAATTTACTGTGATCTATGAGAAGCTGTTTGTGGACGGAAAAGAATTCGACACAGGCGAAATCCTATCGGTCGAATTTGTCAATCAAGGCAAAATCTATACTGCCGTGCGCTTTGAAGATAACCAAGGGAATACCGGATACTACACCCCGGACGGCAACGGTTTACGCAAGGCCTTCCTGCAAACCCCAATGGATTTTGCCAAAATCAGCTCGCATTTTAACTTGCACCGCAAACACCCTATTTTGAACACCATCCGTGCCCATAAGGGCGTCGACTATTCCGCAGCGATCGGTACGCCAGTTAAAACGACAGGGGATGGCAAAATCGTCTTCCGCGGCGTAAAAAACGGCTACGGCAATGTTGTGGAAATCGAACACGGTCAAAAATATTCAACCTTGTACGCCCACTTGTCTGGCTTTAAATCGGGCCAAAAGCTAGGTAGCGCCATTAAACAAGGCGATGTAATCGGTTACGTCGGCAAAACCGGCTTAGCTACCGGCCCACATTTGCACTATGAATTCCGCATTGGCGGTGAGCACGTTAACCCGGTTACCGCAAAAATAACGCACTCGATAACTATGGACAGTGCTTTGCTAGCAAAATTCAAGGCACAAACCCAGCCATTTATGGCACAACTTAAACAAGCCAAAGGCCAGGCATTGGTTGCGCAAAACTGAAACGGTGTCCGAGCTTTATATAGGCTTAATGTCAGGGACCAGCATCGACGGCATCGATGCTGGTCTCGTCGATTTTAGCGACGGCAAAATTCAGCTTGTCGCCTTTCATTACCAACCATTTTCCGCCGAACTCCGGCAAACAATTCACAATCTAAGCCAACCGAAACAGCTGATTCTGTTGACGGATTATGGCTCGCTAGACAACCGGATTGGCCGCCTGTTTGGCGAAACCGCGAAGAATCTTTTAGCTAAGGCGAATGTCAAGGCAAGTACCATAAAAGCTATAGGCAGTCACGGCCAAACTGTTTGTCACGCACCGGAAACCGAAAATGGTTTTTCTCTACAAATCGGCGACCCTAATCAGATTGCAGAAATCACAGGCATTACAACAATCGCAGATTTCCGCCGCCGCGATATGGCCGCCGGTGGTCAGGGTGCCCCCCTAGTTCCAGCGTTCCACCAAGCCGTTTTTGGCGATGCCGAGCAAGCGAGGACAGTAGTCAATATCGGGGGTATCGCCAACATCACTGTCTTAAACGAGAAACCCGTGATTGGTTTCGATACCGGCCCCGGTAACGGCCTGATGGATTGGTGGTGTAAAGAGCACTCCAACCAGCCTTACGATCGCAACGGCGACTGGGCAGCCCAAGGCCAACCGCAGCAAGCCCTGCTCGATGCATTAAAAGACGACAACTATTTCCGGCTAACGCCACCCAAAAGTACAGGCAAGGAATACTTTTCGCCTGCTTGGTTGGGACAGAAGCTCAGCTTATTTCCAGATCTTAAGCCCGAAGACATTCAAGCCACACTTTGCCAGTTCAGCGCCGAGACTATCGCCAAAGCTATTCGTCAATACGCGCCCGACACGCTGCAAACCCTGGTATGCGGCGGTGGCGCGCATAACGGTCTATTGATGTCCGTTTTGCAAAAGTGCCTGAATATGCCGGTAATTTCAACGGCGGAACGGGGAATCGACCCGGATCATGTAGAAGCTATTGCGTTTGCATGGCTTGCAAGGCAAACCCTTAATAACCTACCGGGAAATCTGTGTAGCGTCACGGGCGCAGCTACGCCCGTGGTATTAGGAGGGGTTTATCCGGGTAAAAACGGTTTACGCTGAGAATGAAGAGCCGCAACCGCAAGTTGTGGTAGCGTTAGGATTACGAATTACGAACTGCGCTCCAGAAAGATCTTCCTTGTAATCGATTTCAGCGCCGCTAAGGTACTGTACGCTCATCGAATCAATCAGCACCGTCACTCCGTCTTTGAGGATTTGCGTGTCGTCGTCGTTAACCTCCTCATCAAACGTAAAACCGTACTGAAAGCCGGAACAGCCACCACCACTAATATAAACTCGTAGCTTAAGATTATCGTTACCCTCTTCCTGAATTAAACCCGCTACTTTTTGCGCGGCACTGTCGGTAAAAACAATAGGATCGGACATATAAAACTCTATAAGCAATTGAAAGACAGAATGATTATGACTATACCTAGTAAATCAGTCAAGAATTATCAACGATATTTCCCTCACCAACACTTAAAGCCACAAGCAAGCAACAACTGCGCTAATATTTGCGATGGATTTCGCCGGAACTTTGTAGCGCAACGCTTAGAGTTAGAGAGCTGACAATCACAGTCAAAATGGTTCATTTAGGAGGCCAAAAATGCTTATCACCTTCCTCAGACACGCCACCGCAGAAGACGGCTGCCTATCGATATCCGACGCGGATCGGGCCTTAATCGATAAAGGCGAAAAGCAGATAAAACGCCTAGCAGCCTTTTGTTTAAGCAAAGGCTTGATTCCGGGATCGGTATATTGCAGTCCGCTGCTGCGCGCCCAACAGACAGCAAGGATGCTCAACCAACGCCTGCCGGGTTGCCCTGCCCCACAAACCGTGAATTGGTTAGGCATCGACACCACCTCACCAGCAATACTCGCAGAACTTACCAAACTAGCTAAGCAAAATCTCGATGACGTTTGGCTTGTGGGCCACGAACCGAACTTCTCCGCTACCGTATCCCGTTTACTGGACACCGTTTCCGAGAAGATTGTGATCAAAAAAGCCTCGCTGACCCGCCTGGACGCCGATTTTTCGAGTCAAGCTTCGGCAAAGTTACTATGGAGCATCCCTAACTCATTGATGCGCTGAGGAAACCCAAACTTAAGCCAATTGTTCAAGCAAACCGGTGCTACATGCCAAGACTTCGACATCGGTTTGCCAATGCACAATACGTCAACACAATTCTGATCGTAGCGTTTTGCTGACAAACCGGCAAAACTGCCCTGAACCAAGCCAAAGGCCTGAAAAAAGGTACCAACTTTACGCAAGTAAATAGACCCTTTCCCAAAGATAAAGCCGTCCTGCCTCCAATCGATCTTCCCGGAAAACTTGCCTATTCAAAGCAAATTTTTCAATGAACAACGCAAGTCTTTCTAAGCAACTATCTCCTCGTCCACAAGATAACAACCCGGATCCTCGGCCCAAAAATCCCCTGTCATTTGCTGAGCCCGCACACGGGTGTTGCCGTTGCAGATGCTTTGGAAATGACAGTCACCACACCGGCCTTTCAGCGGCCGGGGTGACGCTTTCAATCCAGCCATCAGTGGGTCGCTAATGTCAGGCCAGATTTCAGAGAAAGGTCTTTTGCGGACGTTGCCTAAGCCATAATGCCACCAGAACGTGTCCGGGTGAACATTACCGAGATTGTCGATATTGGCGACGTTGACGCCGGAGGCGTTGCCGCCCCATTGCTGCAATTTAGCCCGAATATGCTCGGCTTGCTCGGGGAAGTGGCGCTTAACCCAATGCAGAAAATACACTGCATCGGCATCGTTATTGCCGGTCACCACTTCCCTATGCAAGCCTTGTTTTTCCCAGCTTAAAGACTTTTCAAACAAGCTGTCCATGACCTTGCGGGTTAATTGAAACTCGGCGTCGTCCTTACGATTCTTATTGCCCCGACCGCCGTAATTCAAATGCGACAGGTAGAATTTGTCGATGTCTTCGTCGTCCATCAATTGCAACAGACCTTCGAAGTCGTGGGCATTGTCTTGGGTCAGCGTAAACCTGACCCCGGCTTTGATGTTGTGTTCGTGGCATAAACGAATACCGGCCAAGGACGCCTCGAACGAACCTTGCTTCTGACGGAATAAGTCATGAGTCTGACCAATACCATCCAAGCTGACACCGATATATTGGTAGTCAATCGCGACGATTTGCTCGATGTTGGTGTGATCAATCAGCGTACCGTTGCTGGACAGAGCTACATAAAAGCCCATGTCGCGGGCCCGCTGCGAGATGGCAAAAATATCCGGATGCAGCAGCGGCTCGCCGCCGGACAGGATCAACACCGGTACCTTGAACGCCTTCAGGTCGTCCATCACCGTGTAAATCTCCTGCGTGCTTAATTCGCCAGGGAAATTGATGTCGGCCGACGTGGTATAGCAATGCTTGCAGGTTAAATTACAGCGGCGGATCAAGTTCCAGATTACCACCGGCCCGGAGGGTTTGCGCGGCGCAGTCAGAGGGGTTGGATGCAGCAGTTCGCGCATGTATTGGCTCAGTCTGAACATGCTCTATCCTCCGATGCGCAAACCGGTCTTTTTTAGAATTTTGGTGCTGTAAAGCACCTCGTAGCCGCGCGCCTGTCCCCCAAGTAAATCCGCGATAATCGCAATTTGCTGCTCTGCATCCTTTTCGGTTTTGCCATGCACCATGGCGAACAAGTTGTACGGCCAGTCAGGCAAATGCCGGGGGCGCTGGTAACAGTGACTGACAAACGTTAGCTTCGCCACCTTTTGCCCCAACTCATCGACATAGCTATCTGCGACATCCCACACGGTCATCCCGTTGTAGCTGTAACCTAATTTGTAATGGTTGGGGACCGCAGCAATACGGCGGATGATCCCGGTCTGCTGCATTTCGGCCAGATGCAACATCACGACTTGGGCAGATAATCCCAGTTGCTCGGCGACGGCTTGATAGGGCTCGCTAACCAATGGCATGCCGGCCTGGGTAGCCTGGATAATTTGGCGGTCTATCTCATCGATTGACATCAGGCTTCCAATTGCAAACCAACATAGTATTCGTTGATTTTCGGCATGTTGTAGACAGTTAAGCCGGTAAGGCGCTCGATTTCCGCGATCACCATTGCCACCTGTTCCGGTTGTTCGGTGGCCAGGACAAACCACATGTTCAATGCGTGGGTACGGGCATAGTTATGTGCCACTTCCGGGAAACTGTTAACGATTTCCGTGACTTCGTCGAAGCGTTCATCGGGTACTTTCAGCGCTGCCAAAGTCAATGCGCCGCCCATTTGCTCGGCATGATACATGGGCCCAAACCGGGATAACACTCCGTCTGTCAGCATGGTTTGCAATCTTGACAGCAGTTCGGTTTCTAAAATCCCCAGTTCATCCGCGACCCGTTGATAGGGCGATGCGCAGATGGGAAAACCCAGCTGTAGGCGGTTGATAATGGCTTTGTCTATGGCGTCCATGTTTAGGCCAATTGCAGGTCGAAAGATGACTTGTTTTTAATCTCCTCACCCCAACGTTCTCCTGTTGGAGAGGGAGCGAAGCCAGCCAAATTTGCAATTGGGCGCGTATATAAGGCGCCGCGTTGCTTAAAGCAACGCCGGCTAAACAACACTTCAAAAGCATACTCGTTCAAATTGCAGACCCGACGCAACTCGGCCCACTGTTCCATAACGACTTCGCGGCTCTTGCCGTGAATCATGCAATACAAGTTATAAGGCCAGACTTCGGCCTGGCGCGGGCGTTGGTAGCATAAGTTAACGCAAGCCTGCTGGCTGATCTGGGCACCGACCTGAGCCACTTGCTGATCGGGCACATCCATCACGATCATCGCATTGGCCCGGTAGCCCAATTGACGGTGCTTGACGACGACTCCCCAACGCTTGATCAAACCTTGGGTCTTCAAGTGCGCCAAACGCTCAATTACATCCTGTTCGGTGATCGCCAATTGCTCAGCTATCGCCGCATACGGACGGGCGGCGATTGGCAAGCCGGCCTGCACGGCGGCAATCAGTTGATAGTCGATAGCGTCAATCATGCAGATCCAGCTCAAATCCTAGGTTGATGAAATAGTCGGCCAGCATCGGCAGTAGCATCGCGGGATAGCCGGTTTGAGTTTCAATGTCCGCTATCAGTGCTTTAAGATGAGATTCGCTGTCGGCAATCAACACAAACCACAAATTGAAACGATTTTCGCGCTCATAGTTATGATTAACTTCCGGAAAAGCACTCACCAATTCGGCAACTCGCGCCAAGTCTATGTCCGGTACCGCCATTGCTACCAGCGCGCTGTTGCCTATGTTATTTGGCGCGATGACCGGACCGATGCGGCTGATCATCTGTTGCTCGGATAAGGTTTGAAACGCATTCAGCACCTCGTCCTCGCTGACGCCAAGCTGCTCGGCAATGTCGCGGTATGGCGTTGGACTCAACGGAAAATCCTGCTGATAGTCGTTGAGCAGACGTTTGTGCAAGGGCGCCAGCATGTTACCAACCTATTCGGTTCGCTCGATCAGTGAAGAAAATCCCGCTCGGCTTTTGCGCCGGCAAACGGGCCGTCTCTTGAAAAGTCTCGGTGTCGTAAACCATCACTCGGTCTTCGTCGCGCACCGCCAGCCACACCGCTTCGCCGCGCGGGCTGAATTCCATGTGCAACACAGCCTTGCCGGGTTGCAGGGTTTTGACGATGTTAAAATCTTTTAAATCGATCACTTGCACGGCCTGATTGTCCGGGAAGGCGAAATTCACCCAGACTTGCCGGCCATCCGGCCGCGAGGTGACGAATACCGGTTGTCCGACTACGGGAATGCGCTTCACTAACTCCCATTTGCCAGCATCGATCACCAACACTTCATGCAGCCCCACAGCTGGCACCACCAGCCAGTCGCCGGCGACTGTCCACCCCTCCAAATGCGGCATTTTGTAGACCGGCATTTGCTCGTCGTCTTTACCGTAATCTTCCAGGATGTGTTCGACGCCCTTTTCCGGTTGCCACAAATCCAGTAAGGACAAGCCTTTCTCGCCGAACAAACCGGCGGCGTAGAAATGACCATCCGGGGTCAACAGGGCATCGTAAGGTTGTTTGCCGATGTCTTTAAACTTATTCACGATCGGTTGCCGCGGATTCTTGGCGTCGATCAACCAGATTTCGTTGCCTTCGAATAAGCTGCAAACGAAGCGTTGGCCCGGCGCATCGACCAAACCCACCACTTTAGATAACTTATTGTCTTCGCCATAGACAGCGGGGATTTCAGCCAGTTGTTCCAGCGTTACAGCGTCGAAAAGCTTCACGCCGCCTGGGGTGTAATTGGAGACGGCAATTATTTTGCCGTCCTGAGAAATCGCCCCACCGATACTGTTGCCGGCCTGGATGATGCGTTTATCGATTTTATCTTGGAGTAAATCGATTTTGGTCAATCCGCCATCGCGGCCGAATACATAGGCATAACGTTGATCGCGGGAGAACACGACCGATGCATGGGATAAATCCCCCAAGCCTTCAATACGACTCAGCGAAGCAGGTTTAGTGGTGTTGACGATCTGGATGCTGCCGGCTTCGCGTTCGATGATTACGCCTAGGTCACCGGTAGCGCGCAGATCCCCATTGGCTTGACAAACCCAAAATAACGAAATCGCAATGGTAACTTTACGAATTATTTGGTTCATATCGACGTCAAGGAAAATTTTCAATGCCCACACCATTGGTCTTCGCAGGGCCGCCCGTCATTGTCACCATCAGTTACGCTACCAGGACAATTATTCAAATAAAACATTGCTTCTTCACACGACGTCATTTGCGTGCATCGCGATTTGCCTTCGCATGTAAATTTCGTAGAAACTTGTATTTCAGGCTGTTTTAGCGCCTGATAGCTGACCCCAGCGGCTGGCGGCGACCAAGAAATTGTAGTCTCACGACTTTTAAATTTAGTCACCACAAATCCAACCACAAGCAGTGCAATAAGAACCGAACTAAATACCGATAGGCTACTGTTTCTATGCCTATAAGCACGTGCCTTGTAAGATTGGGGTTTAATCGCATTTTTTCGCGGAGCTATTGGGGCTGGCTTTACGAGCTCCCGCTCCAAGAAAACGCTTTTCATCCCTTCGATAGTAACGCCAACTGCTCTTTTTTGGCCTGTCAGGTCGATGATTACATCGAAATAAACTATGTCGCTTTCAACCGGCCTGCGGATTGCACCTCTCAAAGACGAAATATGAAAAAACACGTCATCACCGCCATCGTCTGGCGCAATAAAGCCATACCCTTTATCGTCTATCCAACGTTTTAAAATACCTTTTTGCACGCTACTCGAATCTAAGGTTGCCGTAAGCGTTGAATCAGCCACTTTGTTTCATCAATACTAAGAAAACTCTTCCAAGGCGGCATCGCTGATCCTTGTCGACCGTTTTGAATGGCATCCATCAGCAAAGCATCGCTTTTTTCGGCCAAGGCTTCCGGCATCAACGACGGTCCCAAGCCGCCTTTCGGCGGCAGGCCGTGGCAAGAGCCGCAATCGTGCTTAAGCATATTCATCAGCTCCTGCTGCCTCTGCGGATTGGGTTGTTCCGCAACGGCGCAGGTTGACAGTAAGCCGAGCAACAGCCAGCAACAGCGCATTGCTTAGGGTTTAACACTGCCGTAATACGCGGCGATGTCGTTTATTTCCGCATCGGTCAAGGAGCCGGCAATTGCGTTCATGATGTCGGATTTGCGGGTCTTGTCGCGATATTGTTTGATGGCAGTTTTCAAATACGCCGGATCGCGGCCACCCAAGGGTGGAAACGGCGCATCAGCACTGGGCATTCTAATGCCGTGACATTGCGAACACACTGCCGCTGCTTTGGCTTGACCGACATACAAACTGGTCGCCTGCGCGCTACCGGCGGCCAACAGCCCCGCCAAAAGCCACACCGAAAAATGAGTCATCTTCATTTTGATTGCTCCATTTCGTCAGGCGACAAGCCGCGTGTCATGTATTTAACCCGGCCACGCGAGAAGATTCCGGCTGGGCTTTCCATAGGCACGGTAGCGACTTTTTGCAAGGTGTTGGAATCGTAGACCACTACCTCGTCACCGCTATAGCCAGCGCTGATATATAAGAATTTACCGTCTGCACTATATTCCGGGAAGTAGGCATGACCGCCAACATCCAGGGTTTTAACCACTTCCAAAGTTTTCTTGTCAATTAGCTGAACGGTGCGGGCGCGTCTGTCTTTACTGATGATGTCCACCGCCACGTAAGGTGCGCTGGCATGCGCCGCTGGTGATTCGGTACCGCCGGAAACCGGCACTTGTTTAACCACTTCCATTTTGTCCAAATCCCAAACGCTGACCACGGTTTTATCGCAATCGCCGAAGTTGGTACCGAAGCCCAAAGTGCGACCATCAACTTTAACTGCCGAACCGCCGCCCACATGGGGCACACAACCGGCATCCAGTTTTTTGATGATTTCGCGTTTCTCCAGATCAATCGCGGCGACGATGCTGTCATCGTAGGAGGCGATCATCAGTTTTTTGCCACCGTGAGTCAGAAAGGCGTCGTGCAAATGTCGGCCCACTTTCTCAATACGGGTGACAGGGAATCCTTCTTTGTTTAAATCGATCACCCAAACCTGGCCGGCATTTTCCAGCGCAATTGCGAAAATGTCCGCATAGGGGGTGCCGATGATCATGCCGGAGTCTGAGGAAACGTGCTTGCCGTCAGGGTCGGTACCTTCCAGTTCAAAGGTTTTTAGTGGTTCCAGGGTGTCGGCATTCAAAATCACAGCGTTATGCGGCACGAACGAGCCGGCCATGATGTATTTACCGTCGCGCGAGACGCCAATGCCGGGTCCGTTCCAGCCGGTTTTGATGCTGCGCACCGCCTGCATGGAATACAAATCGACTTTGAAAATTTCGGCGGTATCGGTTTTGACATATGCCCAGCGCGGATTGGCCGGGTTGAACTCAATGATATGCGCCGCAGTGCCGGTCGCTATTTCGCCGACTTGCTGGTGGGTGGCGCTGTTGATGAACACCGCTTTGGAGCCTTCGCCACGACCGTATTTGCCACGTGCTGCCACGCCAATCAAATTTTCGAATTTATCGTCTATTTGGTAAGTAGGCTTGGCTGGCAAGGTACTTTCGTCTTTAACATAGACTTTCAAAGACTTTTTCATGTCGTCGATAGTCCAGGCCGGGTTCGGCTGTTTGGGCGTTTCTTGCAGGTGTTTAATCACGCCGCGGATTTGGTCGTCATCAAGCTTGCCGTAAAACGGCGGCATCAAAGTGTCAAAGCTACCGGTCATCACGATGGTGCGCAAGGCAGTGGGGCTGCGGCCTTTTAAGGTGGATGAGTTCAGCGCCGGCGCCAGGTAGCCGCCATGATCGGAACCATGACAGCTGGCGCAATTGTCTTGATAAAGTTTGTGGAAATCTTCGGATTTTGCCAGCGCCATTCCGGATGACAACAGCATGGCGATGGAACTCGCCAGTAGGGATTTATTGAGTATTTTTATAGTAGTTTTCATTTAAAATTCCTGCCACCCGCAAGTTAAAAAAAGAGCCAACTTGGTGCATTAAACCATAAAAGACTAGGACGAACAGCGTCCCGGTTTGGCATGGTAAAATAACAGCTTGTTGACTCAAGGCCGATGCTATAAAGTAAAGTTTCGATTCGCTATCAATTTACTCCCTGAGCCGTCGCCTTGTCAACCTTGTGGGTCACGATGAGAATGCAATTTATGCAACAAACTGATATTTACGAACTTATTGAGTGCATGACCACATTGATCCGCTCCGAAGAACGGAAAAAATGTACGGAGTTAGGCTTACAGCCAGTGCACTTCCAAGTGCTCAACTACCTCTCGCGCTGCAACAAGTACAGCAACACACCGGCAGCAGTCGCCAATTATCTGGGCATGACTCGCGGGACCGTTTCGCAATCGCTGATTATTCTGGAAAAGAAGGGTTACATCGGCAAAACCCCGGATGCCAGCGACAAACGTGTGGTGCATTTACAGTTGCTGCCGGACGGCGCAACCATACTTAAACAAGCGCGCCCGTCTGATTTATTCCACGGAGCCACCGCCATCTTGCAAAGCAGCGACTCGCCGCCGTCAGACGCCAATGTCTTTCAGCAAGCCCTTACCGCGCTACAGAAAGCCAATCAGTCACAATCGTTTGGGGTCTGCAAAACCTGCCGCAACTTCAGTGAAAAAGATGGCGGTTTTTTCTGCGAACTGACGCAGGAAAAACTTAGCGACGGCGATAGCGGGCAAATTTGCCAGGAACATAACCCTGTCTAATTATCCGAACGGGCCGCAGACAGTCCATAAACCGACTGTTACGCCGTCTAACCCCCGCTAGTTTTGGGATCTGATATGTCCATACCTCGCATCGCTTTAACACCCGGCGAACCCGCCGGTATCGGTCCGGACTTATGCATCCAACTGGCGCAGCAAGCACTAGCCTGTCAACTTGTTGCCGTCGCCGATCCGGATTTGCTCCAGCAACGCGCTGAACAACTGGGCTTGCCGCTGACAATTCAAATTTTCAACAGCGATCAAGCCGTTAAAACGCAGCAAGCCGGCAGCCTAACTGTGCTGCCCATCAAGTTGAGCGAGCCAGCCGTTTGTGGACGACTAAATCCTGCCAATAGCCCCTATGTTTTGGAAACCATTCGCCAAGCTACCTTGGGTTGTCTAAACGGCAGCTTCGCGGCGATGGTAACCGGGCCAGTGCATAAAGGCGTGATCAACGATGCCGGCATCCCCTTCAGCGGCCACACCGAATTTATCGCGGAGCTGACCGGCGGCAACCCGGTTATGATGCTGGCCACACCCGGCCTGCGCGTAGCGTTGGCGACCACCCATTTACCCTTGTCTGAAGTCAGCGCCGCTATTACCGCCGAATCTTTGGCAACAGTGATCAGGTTGTTGGACCGCGACCTAAAGCAACGCTTTGCGATAGCTAAGCCGAAAATACTCGTCTGCGGCCTCAATCCGCATGCCGGCGAAAGCGGTCATCTGGGACGCGAGGAAATCGACACCATTGAGCCGACTCTGGAAATCCTGCGTAGCGAAGGTATCAACCTTTACGGACCGCTACCCGCCGACACACTGTTCACGCCCAAATACCTGGAAACTTCCGACGCGGTTTTGGCGATGTATCACGATCAAGGCTTACCGGTATTGAAATTTAAAGGCTTCGGCCAGGCCGTCAATATTACGCTCGGCCTGCCTATCGTTCGCACCTCGGTCGACCACGGCACCGCATTGGAACTGGCCGGCACTGGCAAAGCCAATCTCGGCAGTTTGCAGTTTGCCTTGCAGACTGCGCTGGACATGATTCCTCACTTAAAACATTAAAATGACCCACACCGCCCGCAAACGTTTCGGCCAGAATTTTCTGCAAGATCACAGCATCATTTACAACATTTTAGCGAGCGCTCATCCCATCACCGGCGAGCATTGGGTGGAAATCGGCCCCGGTCTGGGGGCGTTAACCCTGCCTTTACTGGAATCGGGCGCCAAACTCGATGTGGTGGAACTTGACCGGGATTTGGTCAGCCGCTTACAAAAACAGTTTGCCGGCCACAGTAATTTAACCGTGCATAGCGCGGATGCGCTGGACTTCGATTTCGCCGCATTGGCGCAAGCCGGCGAAAAGCTGCGCATCATAGGTAACCTGCCTTACAACATTTCCACACCGCTGATGTTTCATCTGCTGGAGACCACCGATTGTGTGGAAGACATGCTGTTCATGCTGCAAAAAGAAGTCGTGGAGCGGATTTGCGCGGAACCGGGCAGCAAGAAATACGGCCGGCTGAGTGTGATGATGCAGTATTACTGCGAAACCGAGTTGTTATTCGACGTACCCCCGGAAAGCTTCGATCCGATTCCGCAAGTCATGTCGGCCATTGTGCGGCTAACCCCGCATGCGCAACCACCGGTCGAGATTCCTGATCTGAAAAGCTTTAGCCAATTGGTGACTCAAGCTTTTTCGCAGCGCCGTAAAACCATCCGTAATTCACTGAAAAACTTCATTTCAGAGCAGCAGATCGCCGATTTGGGGATTGATGCCAATCTGCGCGCCGAATCGATTAGTTTGGCCGAGTTCGCGCTCATCAGTGCCCACAGTCAAGCCAGTACCGACAGTTAAATTCGCAAGCGCCCACGTTGCCGGCTGGACAAGATTTGGCGGCATTCACAGGGCAAGTGCGATAAAATGCCGCATTTTACGCCAGGCTCACGAACTGATGCGCTTGAGCCGGTACTCATTACATAGAAAGGCAACAGGCCTGATTAAGACATTGGAGTGATTGATATGCGCATTATCCTGTTAGGCAGCCCCGGTTCCGGCAAAGGTACCCAAGCTCAGTTCATCACGGAGAAGTTTGCGATTCCGCAAATTTCCACCGGCGACATGCTGCGCGCCGCCGTCCGCGCAGGCACCCCGCTGGGTATCGAAGCCAAAAAAGTCATGGATGCCGGCGGACTGGTGTCTGACGAGATTATTCTGGGGCTGATTAAAGAGCGTATCGCCCAGGATGATTGCACAAACGGCTTTTTGCTGGACGGCTTTCCGCGCACCATTGCTCAGGCCGAAGGCTTGGCAAAAATGGGCGTGGAATTAGATCATGTGATCGAAATTGCCGTGGACGACGAGGAAATCATCAAACGCATGAGCGGCAGACGGGTGCATATGGCATCCGGCCGCACCTATCACGTGGTGTTCAATCCGCCCAAGCAGGAAGGCTTGGACGACGCCACCGGCGAAGCGTTAATTCAACGGGACGACGACAAGGAAGAAACGGTGCGCAAGCGACTGAGTGTCTATCACGAACAAACCAAACCGCTGGTTGGCTTTTACTCCGCGCCTGGCCAAAACGCTAAATTCGCTTCGATTGCCGGCGTCGGCTCGGTCAGCGACATCACCTCCAAATTGCTCGCCATCTTGGCCTGAGCAGTATTGTTAACTTCTTTATCGGAAACTGAGATGGCTGGTAAAACCTTATACGACAAACTCTGGGACGACCACGTCGTCCATACCGAAGACGACGGCTCTTGCCTGATTTACATCGACCGGCAATTGTTGCACGAAGTGACTTCGCCGCAAGCTTTTGACGGGTTGCGTCTGTCTGGCCGCCAACCTTGGCGCATCGCCAGAAATCTGGCGGTTGCTGACCATAACGTACCCACGACTGACCGTGACAAAGGCATTGCTGATCCGGTTTCAAGGTTGCAAGTCGAGACCTTGGAAAACAACTGCAAAGAGTACGGCATTACCGAATTTGATATGAGCGATATTCGTCAAGGTATCGTGCATGTGATCGGCCCGGAACAGGGTGCCACTCTGCCTGGCATGACCATCGTCTGTGGTGACTCCCATACTTCTACCCATGGCGCTTCGGCGGCTTTGGCGTTTGGCATCGGCACCTCCGAGGTCGAGCATGCGTTGGCGACCCAATGTCTGGTGCAGAAAAAAGCTAAAAACATGTTGATCAAGGTCAACGGTAAAACCGGTCTAGGCGTCACCGCCAAAGACATCGTGTTGGCGATCATCGGCCAAATCGGCACCGCCGGCGGCAATGGCTACACCATCGAATTCGGCGGCGACGCGATTTGGTCTTTGTCTATGGAAGGCCGGATGACGGTCTGCAATATGGCCATCGAAGCGGGTGCCCGCGCCGGTTTAATTGCGGTCGATGACATTACCATTGATTACTATCAAGGCCGTCCGTACGCGCCGAAAGGCGATGATTGGAATATGGCGGTGCGTTACTGGCAAAACCTGCGCTCCGACAGCTACAGCGGGGATTTATTCGACAAAGTCATTGACATCGATGCCGCAGCGATTAAACCGCAAGTTAGCTGGGGCACTTCCCCGGAAATGGTCGTAGCAGTCGATGCCAATGTGCCCGATCCTGCTCAAGAAGCTGATCCAGTGAAACGCCAAAGTATCGAACGCGCTTTGCAATACATGGGTTTGCAAGCCGGTCAGAAAATCACCGACATTAAGTTGGACAAAGTCTTTATCGGTTCTTGCACCAATTCGCGCATCGAAGACTTGCGTGCCGCGGCGGCAGTTATCAAAGGCCGTAAAAAAGCGGCCTCCGTGAAACAGGTGTTGATCGTGCCTGGCTCGGGCTTGATCAAGCAACAAGCCGAAGCTGAAGGTCTGGACAAAATCTTTACCGCCGCTGATTTCGAGTGGCGCGATCCTGGTTGTTCCATGTGCCTGGCGATGAACGCCGACCGGCTGGAAGCCGGCGAGCATTGCGCGTCGACTTCGAATCGTAACTTTGAAGGTCGGCAAGGCTACGGTGGCCGTACCCATTTGGTTAGCCCAGCCATGGCTGCGGCGGCGGCGATTGCCGGCCACTTTGTCAACATTGCTGAGGAGGCATAATCATGACAAAAATACAGGATAGGATTTTTGCATCGCCATCGGCGACCCGTCAGGGTGTCGCACACGGAGGTGCGGCATGAAGGCTTTTACTACTTTGACCGCACTCGTTGCCCCCTTGGACAGAGCCAATATTGACACCGATGCGATCATCCCCAAGCAGTTTTTAAAGTCGATTCGCCGCGCCGGTTTCGGCCCGTATCTGTTTGACGAATGGCGTTATCTGGATAGAGGCGAGCCGGAAATGGATTGCACCAACCGGCCTTTGAATAAAGACTTCGTGCTGAACCAGGCAAAATATCAAGGCGCGCAAATACTGCTGACTCGGGAAAACTTCGGCTGTGGTTCCTCCCGTGAACATGCACCTTGGGCGCTGGAAGACTACGGTTTTCGGGCGATTATCGCACCGAGCTTTGCCGATATTTTCTTTAACAACTGCTTCAAGAACGGCATCTTGCCTATCGTGTTGCCGGCGGAAACCGTCGATCAGTTATTCAAGGAAGTGGTCGATGGCTACCAGTTAACCATCGATTTACAAGCGCAAACCATCACCACATCCAGCGGTCAAAATATCGGCTTCACCGTCGACGAAAACCGCCGCTTCCGCCTGATGAATGGTTTGGACGATATTGCGTTATCGCTACAACACGCCGACAAAATTAAAACCTACGAAACCGAGCGCGCTAAACGCGCACCGTGGTTGTTCAAAGACGCGTAAGCTCCATTGAAAGGTAAAAAAATGCCCAAAAAAGTTGCAGTCCTGGCCGGCGACGGCATCGGACCGGAAATTGTTGCCGAAGCGATCAAAGTCTTGAGTTTTATCAACACCGACATGAGTCTAGGTTTGGTATTCGAGAACGCTTTAATCGGCGGCGCCGCTTATGACGCCTTCGGTACGCCGCTACCGCAAACCACGCTGAATCTGTGCAAAAACGCCGATGCAGTGTTGCTGGGTGCGGTGGGCGGTCCTAAGTGGGAACCGCTAGCGCACGCGGTACGTCCGGAACGCGGTTTATTGGGCATTCGCTCGGAACTAAATTTGTTCTCCAATCTGCGCCCGGCGATTCTGTACCCGCAATTGGTGGATGCGTCTACTTTGAAACCGGAAGTGGTGTCTGGCTTAGACCTCATGATCGTCCGCGAATTGACCGGCGGTATTTATTTCGGTCAGCCGCGCGGCGTGCATGTCGCCGAGAATGGCGAGAGAGTCGGGATCAATACCAAAATTTATAGCGAATCTGAAATCCGCCGCATCGCCCATTCGGCGTTCAAGATTGCGCAAAAACGCCACAAAACCTTGTGTTCAGTCGATAAGGCCAACGTCTTGGAAGTGACAGAATTGTGGCGTGCAGTCATGAGCGAAGTGGGCAAGGACTATCCGGACGTGCAATTGAGTCACATGTACGTTGATAACGCCGCTATGCAACTGGTGCGGGCACCGAAACAGTTCGATGTAATCGTTACCAGCAATATGTTTGGTGACATTCTGTCTGATATCGCGGCAATGTTGACCGGTTCGATCGGCATGTTGCCGTCTGCTTCATTGGATGCCAACGCCAAGGGTATGTACGAGCCGATTCACGGTTCGGCACCGGACATTGCCGGCCAAGGTATCGCCAATCCGTTGGCGACGATATTGTCGGCCGCGATGATGCTGCGTTACACCTTTAATCAGCCGGAAGCTGCCGAACGGATTGAAAGTGCGGTCAATAGCGCATTGGACAGCAAAGCCAGAACGGCGGACATTTACTCGGAAGACATGATAAAAGTCGGCACTTCCGGCATGGGTGATGCCGTACTCAGTGCATTAAAAGGATAAGCAATATGTCAAAAACTTACGATGTAGCAGTCGTCGGCGCCACTGGGGCTGTCGGCGAAACTATGATTGCCATCTTGGAAGAACGTAATTTTCCGGTTGGCAAAGTCTATGCCCTGGCTAGCGAGCGCTCGGCCGGTAAACGCATTCCATTCAAAGATGGTTCGCTGGTCGTGCAAGACTTGGCCACCTTCGATTTTTCCAAAGTGCAGATCGGCCTATTTTCTCCCGGCGCGTCCGTTTCCGCCGAGTATGCCCCCAAAGCTGCCGCAGCTGGCTGCGTGGTGATCGACAATACCTCGCAATTTCGTTACGACGACGACATTCCGCTGGTGGTGCCGGAAGTGAATCCAGAAAAAGTCGCCGATTACAAAAATCGCGGCATTATCGCCAACCCGAATTGCTCGACCATCCAAATGTTGGTGGCATTAAAGCCGATCTATGATGCGGTCGGTATAAGCCGCATCAATGTTGCTACGTATCAAGCAGTATCCGGCACCGGTAAGGAGGCCATCGAAGAGCTGGCGACGCAAACCGCCAACCTCCTGAACGCCAAGCCGGTGACGCCCAGTGTGTATCCGAAGCAGATTGCTTTCAATGTGTTGCCGCAAATAGACGTGTTTATGGACAACGGCTACACCAAAGAAGAAATGAAAATGGTCTGGGAAACTCGAAAAATCCTGGGCGATGCCGATATCCAAGTTAATCCGACTGCGGTACGTGTGCCGGTGTTTTTCGGGCACTCGGAAGCCGTACATATCGAAACTAAACAGAAGATCTCCGCAGAGCAGGTTCGCGAACTCTTGGCCGCCGCCCCCGGCGTCACTTTGTTGGACGAGCGCGAGAACGGCGGTTATCCAACGGCAGTCACCGAATCGTCGGGTAACGACGACGTGTTTGTCGGCAGAATCCGCGAGGATATTTCGCATCCGACCGGCATCGATCTCTGGGTCGTTAGCGATAACGTCAGAAAAGGTGCGGCGCTTAACAGTGTGCAAATAGCCGAAGTGCTGGTAAAAACCTACATCTAGTCTAAGCTTAGCTCTGTGTTTTATAGTGGGTCAGTAAGTACCGAGGTATTACAAGTGAAGGAAAGCAATGTGAGCAATTTAACTAAAGCCTTGGCGGTTGTTTCGTTACTGGCACCAGTCAGTGCCCAACCCTTAGGTATCGGCGAAATTGAATTACATTCTGCCCTAAACCAAAAACTCAATGCAGAAATCAGGCTGAGCGTCGCGCCAGGGGAAAATCCCGCCGACGTCACTGTAAAATTAGCCCCGCCGGAAAAGTTCGATCAAGCCGGCGTAGTTTGGAATTATTTTCTATCCAAAATCAAACTGGAGCCAGTGGTCCAGGCAAACGGTTCCATCATCGTCAAAGTCTCATCACGCGAAGCGTTGACAGAGCCCTTTCTGGACTTCCTACTGGAAGTAACCTGGCCGCAAGGCAGTATGATGCGCGAGTTCACCCTGCTAATCGACCCACCGACAGCCTATAACCAGCCGGTAACGCCTATTGCGGAAATCAGCAGTTACAGTGCCGAACCAATTGAGCCGCTAGAGCGACCTGCCAAGAGAACTCGGACTGCCCCGAAACGAGCTGCGCGCGCTGCACCTGCAGACAACATTACCCCACAAACGCCAACCAGCGGCGAATTTGGCCCGATCCAAAAATCAGACACCCTATGGAGTATCGCCACCCAATTGGGGCAGGAAAAAAACATTCCGACCCAGAAAATGTTGACCGCGTTGTACAAAGCCAATCCGGACGCATTTAACAACGGCAACATCAACTCCTTAAAAGAAGGCGCCACGTTAAAGATTCCTGAGTCGGACGCGATTATGAATCCGGCACAAAGACAAGCGCAAAATGAGCGAAAAGTTGCCAAACAGGTTAAGCCAGAACCCGCTCAAACCGAAACGACCAAAAAAGCGCTTGAGTTGGTAGCACCCGCCGAAGCGAAGGCAGCCGGCACCGGTACGACAAAAACCGACCAAAATGCTGTTGCATCAGCTAATCCTGCGTTGAATAGCGCTGCAGATCAAACCAGTGATGGAAGCGATCTGGCGCTACAAGCTCGCATCGAGAAACTGGAGCAGCAACTGGGGATGATGCAGCAATTGCTGGCTTTGAAAGACCAGCAACTCGCCACCTTACAACACAACAAAGCAACACAGACTAGCGCCCAACCCGCACCGGCAGACTCTAGTCAGCCGCCGGCACAACCCACTCCGCAACCACCCGCTGTCACGCCCGAGCCACCCGCTCCGGTCGTAACTACCGAACCTCAACCACCGGTTACCGAACCGGTAGTGGCACCACCGTCACCCAAACCCATCGTGTCGCCCGCACCTAAGGTTACCCCTACTCCACCTCCGCCGGTCGTTGCCGAAGAGGAAGGACTTTTTGGATCGGATGCTTATTACTGGGTTGCCGGCACTTTGGGAACTGGCATTTTCGGATTATTGGGCTGGTTACTTTGGCGTAAACGTAAAATTGATGAACGCACCAACACCGAAAGCATGTTCGCTTCGGCCAGCCAGATTCGTCTGCCTGATTCGGAGAGTAGCCTTTCCGTACCTATCATGGACATTAGCAGTTCTGACGAATACGACGTCGGCACAGTGGGCGAAAGCTCATTCATCAGCGACTTTACCCCTAGCGATTTCGATGCATTCGATACCGATCAAAATGAAGTCGATCCAATTTCGGAAGCCGACGTTTACCTAGCATATGGCCGTTACCAGCAAGCGGAAGAACTGATACGTCATGCAATAACTGAGCAGCCTAACCGCGACGAATGCAAACTGAAGTTGCTAGAAATCTACTATGCCAGTGAAAACAAAGACAGTTTCGCTAGTTATGCGCAAGAGTTAGCCGATGCCGGCAAACAAGCAGACAAGCCATTCTGGAAAAAAGTCACAGACATGGCCAAAGAGATAGCACCTGATTTGGCTTTGTTTGGCGGAAGTTTTGCCGCCACCAGCGCACCCATTGGCAAAAGCGATACAAGCGTCGGCTTGGCAGCCTCCACTGCAGCCGATACCGAAATTATTGATTTGGATAAAAGCTTTGCGCTGCTCGACGACGATTTGGCCGATCTTGACATCGATAAGGAACTGGCGCTAGAGGATAATGGACTGGACTTTGATCTGGGAAGTTTTGGTGGAAGCGCTAAATCTCCGGATCAAAACAAGCGAGCCGATGCGAGCTTAGAGAGCATCGATTTCGATCAGCCGTCTCCTGCCAAATCTGCTGCTGATACTAGCGACAAATCTGAACATATCGCAGTGGCTGGTAACGACGACATAGAATCGTTCGACTTCGACTTTGGTCTTAAAACTGACTCTGAAAAAGCTGAGACTGACGCGGAACTGGAAACTCTGGATTTTGCCAATTTTGAAGGGATAGGTGCAGATACTGAATCCAGACCGACTGACGACGGCAGCGACGCGTTTGAAACAAAAGCTCCCAGTGCGTTGGAGACCTTGGAGAGTTTCGATTTTAACTTCGAGACTGACAATGATGGATCCGACACAGTTGCAGATGAAGCCAGCGCAGAGGAAACAAAGTTTACCGAACCCCAAGCAAGTTTAGAGTCGTTTGACTTTAACGATTTCGATGGCAGCAACGAGACCAGCGCAAGCCCTCCAGAGACCGGCGAAAAAGCACTTTCCGGCGCAGATAGTTTCGATTTCGACTTTGACAATATCAGCATCAATGGCTCGGATGACGATAGTTTAAATATCGAGCCTGAGTTAAATTTGGAGTCGCAGTTAAAACTGGAAACATTCGATTTTTCCGATTTTGACAATCTCACGCCAACATCAGGAAAGTCCTTAGACAAAGCGCCGGATGCGACGCCAACAAACTCAGATGGCGAGTTCGATTTTAACTTCGATTTCGACACTCCGATAATCAGCACCACGGACAACGACGAGTTTGAATTAGGGGTTTCCGATTTGACCGATATGGACGAATTCGAAACCAAAATCGACTTGGCGAAAGCATACATCGACATGGGCGATGCCGAGGCTGCAAAATTAATAGCCGAAGATGTCCTATCCAAAGGCTCAAAGCAACAACAGCAAGCCGCACAGGCTTTATTGGACGAACTTAAATAGCGTCGACTGCAACCCGTATCTTCTAAATTGTTTAAAGTGCGTTTAGGTAAACATAGCTTGCAAGCCGGTCACCTCAAAGGCTGATAGCAACAAGCCTTTGCCCTAGCCAGTAAAACCTTGCCATGACCTTGGCAACCTAACTCACCAAACTACTCAGACAGAGCTTTTTCAGCTTTACGCCACTTCCCAACACGAACTGCAGTTGTAAGCGGCTGCTCTTGCCGAAAAGCCGCGCTTGCCTTCAACTAGCGAAATTGGTGCTATGCTCGCGAATTATTACTCAAGACGCAATTCGTTATCCCTTAGACATGCCCAGCATCGCTATCACCACTCTCAACGCCCGCTATATTCATACTGCTTTTGGCTTACGTTATCTGTATGCCAACATGGGTAAGCTGCAAACTGACACTGTCCTGTTGGAATTTGGCATCCAGCAACGCCCGATCGAGATTGTCGAAAAACTACTGCAACAAGAAGCGCGGATTATTGGCTTTGGTGTTTATATATGGAACGTGGCGGAAATCAGCTCGGTGGTAGCCATCCTGAAACAAATCTCGCCAGATACTCTGATCGTGCTTGGCGGACCAGAAGTTAGCCATCCGCCGGATTTACCGACCGTTGCTGAATTGGCAGACTATATCGTCACCGGCAACGGCGAAATAAGCTTTCCTAATTTGTGTGAGCAACTGCTTAGCGAACTCAAACCACCAGAAAAAATCGTGACCGGCAAGATGGCTATGCTGGATGCATTGGCGCCGCCCTATGCGCACTACACCGATACCGACATTCGTCAACGGATTATCTATGTGGAAGCGTCGCGCGGATGTCCGTTCAAATGCGAGTTTTGCCTGTCTTCCCTAGACACAACCGCGAAGCCTTTCAACTTAAACGATTTTCTGTGGGAAATGGATATTCTGTACCAGCGCGGCGCGCGACACTTTAAATTCATCGACCGCACCTTTAACCTAAAAGTAGACAGCAGTGTGGCTATCCTTGAGTTTTTTTTGGCACGCTTGAGCGAGGATTTATATTTACACTTTGAAGTAATTCCCGACAACTTGCCTGAGCGTCTGAAGCAGGCCATCAGCCAATTCCCGCCCGGCGTGCTGCAATTTGAAGTAGGCGTACAAACCTTCGACCCTGACATTCAACAACTAATCAGCCGCAAACAGGATAACCACAAGACCGCAGCCAATTTAAGCTGGCTTCGGCAGCATTCTAACGCCCATATCCATGCCGACTTGATCGCCGGTCTGCCTGGCGACACCCTTGCCGGCTTCGGTGTCAGTTTCGATAAATTGTTTGCGCTAAATCCACAAGAAATTCAGGTAGGTATTTTAAAACGCCTGCGCGGCGCACCTATCAATCGCCATAATGACAACTATCGCCTGCGTTACGACCCTCACCCCCCCTATGCCATTCTCAGCACCCGCGACATAAGCTTTACCGACTTGCAGCGTGTAACACGGTTTGCCCGCTTTTGGGATTTAATTGGAAACTCCGGTCGTTTTGCCACAACCTTACCGTTGATTGTCGCCGACCAGCCGTTCGATCGCTTTTTGCAATTCAGCGATGCGCTATACGCCTTGACCGACAGCACCTGGCAAATTGCTCTGAAACGCCTGTTCGAATTAACCTTTTCCATAGTAACCGAAACACTCGCTGTGCCGCCCGCCGATGCAATGGCCGCTCTTGCCGAGGATTACCGACGCAGTGGCGAGAAAAGCCCGCCGATGTTCTTGCAACAGGCCGCGACAGCAATCCCAACAAAGAGAGGAGTGGCGAATAAGCGGCAAAAACAATACCTATGACTTTGCCTCAGCTGGAATAGCCTGAAGAACTTTTCAAGGCATTGATCTCAGCAATCAGCACCCGACAACGGTCGCACAGTACTATACCCGTCTCGATAGCTTGGATACAAAAAACGGTAACCCAAAACCTTGAGCCTAGTGTTGCGGCAGCGTTTGTTTTGCGGAGTATCCGGTCCGGCTGACAAGGGAGTAGGATGGGGGTAGGCAAACTGCTCGGACAACCAACTCATCACATCCCAAAGCGGGGCTGGCTCGTCGTCGGTCGCAAGATAACAAGGTTCCAAGGCTACACCGGCAAGTTGCTTCTCCAGCAAAAATAGCAAAACCGCCACACAGTCCTCAGAGTGAATGCGGTTGGTATAAGTAGGCGGTTTCTGCTGGACGATTTCCCCTCGCTCCGCTCGACGTAACAACCAATCGCGTCCAGGCCCGTAAATACCGGAAAAACGCACAACGCAATTGCGATGACTCGCAGACCACAACCGGTTTTCCGCCGCCGCCAGCCAACGACTAGTCACACCAACTGGCTCGGCCAAACTGGTTTCATCGATCCATTCACCGCGATTTTGTTCGTAAACACTGGTCGAGGAGACCATCAACCAGCTAGGTGATTTTTCAGCCGTGGCAAAATGGATCAACACATTGCTGAGACCGTCATCGTAAAGCGCCTGATACGCCTCGGCCTGTCGACTATCGGGAGCTACTATAAAGACCACCGCATCAAAATTGTTTGGCAAAGAAGCCAATGCTGAGGCCGAGCTTATATCGGCGATAAACAAAGGAAACGGCGTGGGGATATCTGACGCGCTGCGCTTCAGCCCCGTTACTTGATGCCCCTGCTCATATAAGCGCAAAGCGACCTGATAACCAACAGCACCACAACCGATAACCAATATGTTTGCCACAGCGTTTACCTGAGAGAATCTTTAAACGGTTTATTATCGCTCACTAGATAAAGATAAGCTTACAAAGAACCAGTAAGAACTTTTGATACCATTCTTCGGAAATCTGGTGGGCTCATTCAAATGCTCCCACTTTTGCTTGAACGAAGAATAAGCACCACTAGGACTTCGTTAAGGATACTTTCCTGTCACTGAATCTGGGGCAGCTCGGGCTATTGCCGCTTTAAAACGCTGTTGGATAGACGCACTTGGAATTTCCAATGGACATAAAAAACCGGCTGGAGTACTAGACTCCATCCGGTCTAAAGGCCCAATGAAAGCTTGGGTTTAAACGATCTGCTTGCTACGACCGATATACAGAAAACCCAATAAAGCGCTAGTTATGAACCATACTGAAGCGGGGAGAGGTACGGCAGTAATTGGATTTTGGTTGGCTGCCGGTTTCAGATCGAATCCAAACAGAAAACTCAAGTTATTGGTGATCAAATTTGGTTTTACAAAGCTCAACAAGAACGTATTTGGTGAACTCAATCCAGAGTTGCCAGTTTCGCCAACCCAACCGCTAGTTGTCCATAGTCCTAGTTTAAATGGACTAGCGGATGTCAAGCTACCTACGCCGGTAAAGGTGTCGACCGGCGCATCACTACTTAGATTGGCATTCGCAGAAAAGATACCGAACATCTCACCTGAAGGAAATGGGAGCGCTCCAGAACCTATGGAAATAAAGTTGCTATTTCCGTCGGTCGATTCCCAAATAATACCCGCTGAGCTTGCAGTGGAAGCTGCAAATAGGCAAACAGCAAGCCAAATTTTTAAAGATAAAAGCGTTTTCATGGATTTTCCCCATTTTCACTTACATTAACAAACGGCTATCCTTTAGCCACCTTATACCCTGAAGCCAATATCGCCAGGCGATATTGGCTTTAGCAGAGTTCTATCAGCCCACAAGGAGTCTTTTACTCTCGTAAGCTTCTATTGCCGAAGATGCGATGATCGCAAGGCAATAGCTTCAAATGGTTAATTCCTGAAACTGAGATCAAGTTCAATAGATGAATTCGAATTCGGTAGATTTTCCGGCACCGAGGTTTTTAAACCCATCAAGACAGGCTCCCTTCCACGCCATAAATCCATTTAGACTCAATAGCGCAACCCAATGCTCCATAACGCAAGCTACAAAAGCACTTTAAGCGTTAGTGTGCTTCGTACAACAGCCAGACGAACCTCTTGCCCAAGACTAAAAACTGTAATAGGAAATTCGTTATGCGTGGATTCTACATCCGGCAACTTAATCCTTTATTAACAAAAGATTAAGTTTTGATTAAAGCCTTCACGACATTAAATTCTGAGATAGTCGGTCAGGAATAGGGAAGCGTTCAAAGGATTTTTGAAAGAAAATTGCCGCTGCGATGACACTCTGGGAGTCATTCTAAAATCATTGATCTGTGGCGGGGATTGGTCGTTACGAAAGGCTTTGCGTCAAGACAACTAAAGGCAATGATCGAAATTTGCCGATCAAGCCGCTACTTCAAGGATGCCGAAAAGTCGGCTTGACTGACAAGTTTTAAAGCGTTTTAACAAAGGCCCGAATTCGATCAGGCCTCAAAGCCTATCTCAAAGGAAGAAAACCCCGACTCGTCGCCATAGATCAACGACAGACCGAGTGGGTCAGGTATATCGGTTTGTTTGGCCGAATAGGCGTCCAAGACTGGCGTAATGTGACGTACCGATCTAGGCGTGGTATACACTAGAAAGGCGGTACCGTCATCAGACCAACCACCAAACATTGCCATACCCTCAGGACCGTTTCTCGCCACGTAGGCCGCTCGAAACGCACCTAACAGAACGTAGATTTCACCTGACTCGTATTCCTGGCGCGAGAGTGTGATGCGGTGCCAACCCATGGTTTTTGCCATTTCATTCCTTCCGTCGCTAAATCAACTCAATTGGTTTAACCTGCGCCGCAATTTGTAGCTAGCCTGCAGGGTAACGCTTTTGGAATCTTAACATCGCTAGGCGATGGGAGCCAAACAAGCTATGTCTCGATGCATGCAACCTTCGCGTTACAAATTAAACAGCGCATAGCATTCCTGCCTTATGCGAGACCTAAACTGTCGATTCCCACGGCCACCTTCTGGCAGCTATCGTCGACTAAGAAATGTAATTAAACAATGACAAATTTTGTACTTTGATAAACGCCTGTTGCGCGGCTTGCAGCGATATTTGTTGTAGATTGAACTTGCTCAGGGCTTCGGCATAGTCCAGGTCACCGATATCAGAGGCGGTAGATTTGTTATCCAAGATATAGTCAGCATTAAGTTTTTCCTGATCGTCGAGCGCTTTTAGTCGGGCGCCAGTCGATGCTCTGACTGTGTCTAGGCGCACCAAGGCATTATCCAAGTCATCTAACGAAAATCTGTTCGGCGCATTGGCTTTCATATCACTCGATAGCTGTGTAATCGCCTGAAACACATTGATGTTGCTGTTAATCCCTGGTGTTATTGGCGGGAAGGTCGGGTCTATGGTACCGAAAACGGATTCACCGTCGTCACCATCAGTAACAGTACGACCATTTGGACCGATAGCAATCTCACGTTGAGAGTTATCCGGGTCGCCTTTTGCGAAATCTTGGAAGTTATTGTTATGGGTGAATGCCGGCTTGTCGCTGGCGAAACCGGAAAAAATGTATTCGCCATTCGCGTTCTGGGTATTGGCTATACCCAACAGTTGCTTATTTAACTCATCAATTTCATTAGCAATCTGCAGCCGATTTGTTTTGGTATTACTGTCATTAAGGCCTTGCACGGTTAATTCGCGTATTTTTTGCACAATATCGGTAGCATTGCTGATACTCGACTCCTCTAAACCCAGTCGTTGCCGCGCAGTTCCGATATTAATCTGGTATTGTTGATTTTCCTTAATATTCTGATGTAGATCGATCAGGCTAGTAGCCGCGACCGGATTTTCCGATGGGGTCAGATATTTTTTTCCGGTTGATAGTTTAAGCTGAGTCTCGCTGAGTTTGGACTGTTGATCCAACATCGCGTTAAGGCCGAGCTGATTAGTCCATGAAGTTGAAATGCGCATAATAATCTCCTAGCGAAATGCTCCGATCAACGTATCAAACAACGAATTAGCCACTGAAACCGCCTTGGCTGCTGCCTGATACGAGTTTTGAAATTTAATCAGATTGGCAGCCTCTTCGTCTAAATTTACGCCAGATATATTTTCCTTGGCGCCAGCGGCTTGTTTTAGCAAACTCTCTTGAGCCGCCTTAGTGACCGATGCGGCATGGGTTTGTGAGCCAACATTGGCTACTAGGTCGCCATATACCTGAATAAAGCTGCTTTTGCCGTTCTGCATGGGTGATTTGGTTTCCAGTGCAGCGAGTTTCAATGCGACACTGTTATCGCCAGGTAGGCCGGCAATTCCGCCTGCCGCGATTTGTCTGGGGTTGGTAATTGCTGAATTGACTTTCAGACTTGCCGCAGCATTAAAGCTAGGGCTGATTTGGAATGAATCTCCGATGGACAGAGTGCCGCTAAAGCTGATGTTAAATCCATTGATCGCTGCTGTCGCAGGCGGAGGATCGGCTAAGTCAGTTGCACCCAATGGAGTCGTGACAGTATTGTCGCTCAGATTTGTCAGCGTAAACATGTCAGGGGCAGTGCTGATAACATCCAGCCGGTAAGACGAGCCTAAAACACCGGACAATGTTGGCGGGGTTGGGGCAACAAAATTGGCGGTAATACCGGCATTGCTAGCGGTAGTCTGCACTTGCACGGATGGCGAGCCTAAGTCGAAAAAGTCTAACCCGGCGCTGGCTGGTGGGCCACTCAAATCGAAACCGGACCTATGAGTACTGTTGAATTCGGCGGCTAGACCCGTGGCAAGCAAGCCCAATTGCTGTTGGGCTGGATCCAGCATCTCATCCCTGAAACGCAGATTGCCGTATATTTCGCCGCCTGAGAGCTGGCTTGATATATCCTGGCCGTTAAGCACGATTTGCTTGTGGTCTACATCTATACTGGAGCCTTGTAAGGATAGCGTTGAAGCATAGCTACCCAGCACTAAGGGCTGGCCCTTACCAATGAATACGTTAATCGAACCATCGGCTTGGTTAACGAAGGATACATCCGTTTTCTCGGCAATTTTGGTTAACAAGGCATCGCGTTGATCAAGCAACTCGTTGGGCATTTGCTTGCCGGAGGAGCGGCCAATATCGGCGACAATCTTAACATTGAGCTCGGCCAGCGATTTTGCGAAGCCGTTCACTTCATCAACCGAACTGGCTAAATTACCGTTGACCCGTTTGCGCATGTCACTAAATCGGGCGCTCATAGTATTGAATTGCTGAGTCAGGGAACCGGCCTGAGTCAGCATGACTTGCCTAGCCGAGATCGAGGCTGGATCGTTGGCGACACCATCCACCGCATCGAAAAAGCTTTTCATCGCCGGCGCCAGTCCGGTAGATTCATCGGCAATGATGTTATCGATTTGCGATGACAAGCTAAAGAAACTGTTGACCTCATTAAAGGTAGAAGTACTGGAGCGCAACTGGTTAGCAATAAATTGATCGTAGCTGCGGGTGATGTTCGCAATTTCCACACCATTGCCCATATAGCCAGCCCCGGTAAACTGCTCTGGCCGAGTGGCTAACTCCACGCGTTGCCGGCTGTAGCCTTCGGTGTTGGCGTTGCTGATGTTATTGCTGGTGGTTTCCAGCGAACGCTGGAACGCGGTCAGCCCCGATAATGCATTGCCGAGAATGCCGATGGCCATGTTCGCCTCCTAACCCGCGCTTTTTAGAGCTGCTACCTGGGCCGCGGTTTGGCTCTGGTAGATTGTCATCACTTTCTCGGCATACCGTGGATCGGTGGCATAGCCGGCTTGTTGCAGTTCGTGTAAATAGTGACCGGCGTTGCCGGCTTTCTTCAAGGCTTCGGCGTAACGCGGGTTGGTTTTTATAAAGTTCACGTAGTCGTCGAAGCTGTCTTTGTAGGAATCGTAAGCACGGAAGCCAGCCATTTCTTTTTTGGCAACACCGCCGTCATATTCAAGTGTCAGGGTTTTGGCTTGTTTACCTTGCCAGGATCTATCGGCCTTGATGTTGAACAAGTTAAAACTGTTATCGCCTTGGGCATTTTTCACCATGCCTTGGCCCCAGCCGGTTTCCAATGCCGCTTGAGCCAGCAACACGTTGGGATCCACTCCCAGACTGCGCGCGGCTTGTTCGGCATGCGGTCGTAGTTGGTTAACGAACTCCTGCCGGGAAGTTAGTGGTCGATCACTATCGTTCCGCACTTTATCGTCCAAGGTTTGCCATTGGTCTGCCAGGACTTTCTGGCTACGTTCCAAACGGGCTAGGCTACGCTCCAGGCTACTTAACCCGGAGGCATCCAGCGGCATTTGCTCTTCGGTTTCCTCGCCGGCGCGCAGCGACTGGTGATTGTCGGGGTTATTACTGGCGCCGGTGCCGGCCGCGCGATTCAGGAAATCGTTAGCGGACAGTTGCTTGTCTTTTTCTTCGTCCTTGTTTTGTTTGGGTGACAATTGTTGGGCAATCAAATCAGCAAAACCGATGCCGGGCTTGCCGGCTAGATGCACGGACATTTGTTGGTCATACATGTCTTGATAAAACTGGGTTTGTTGGCTATCCAATATGCCCTCGGACAATTTAGCCTGACGCATGTTTTTCATGACCATGCCTAAAAACACCGACTCGAATTGTTTGGCAACTTCCTTGATCGCCTCGGGCGATTGCTCGCGGGCGCCTTGTTTAAGTTTCGCCAGGCCGTTGAAATCGGTATAAACCGAAGCACTGTCTACGTTTAACATGGGAGTCTCCAATAAGTCATCTAAGCAACTGCTTTGTTACGTTCTTCAAATCACGATCAATTCGGCCCTTAGCGCGCCAGCAGATTTCAATGCTTCCAAAATGGCGACCAAGTCACTGGGGCCTGCGCCGACGCCGTTCACCGCTTGGACGATTTCGTCCAGCGATACGCCTGGGTTGAAGACAAACATGTGGTTTTTATCTTCTTTTACTGAGACATTGGATTGCGGCGTGACGACAGTGCTGCCGCCAGATAGCGGGTTGGGCTGGCTGACCTGCGGATTCTCGCTGATCGTCACAGTCAAGCTGCCATGTGAAACCGCTGCCGGCTGTACTCTGACTTTGCTGTTGATAATTACGGTACCGGTGCGGGAATTAACAATCACTTTGGCCGGGGCATCGTCGGGCGCTAGTTCCAGGTTTTCGATAACCGAGGCAAAACCCACCCGTTGGTTGGGATTAACCGGTGCTCTTACGCTTACCGAGGTAGCATCGACGGCTTGCGCGGTTTCGGCGCCCAAAGCCTTATTGATAGAGTCCGCCATACGCTGTGCGGTGGTGAAATCGGATGAGTTCAAATTAAAAACCAGGTCGGCGCTTTGATCGAAAGAACTGGGGACGATCCGTTCAACTGTGGCACCGTTAGGCACACGGCCCACCAGTGGATTGTTGACGGTAATCTTCGAGCCGTCCTGGCCGCTGGCACTTAGTCCACCCACGACTAAATTGCCTTGCGCTACCGCATAAACATTGCCGTCGGCACCGCGTAACGGACTCATTAACAAAGAGCCCCCGCGCAAACTTTTGGCGTCGCCTATCGACGAAACGGTGACGTCAATTTTTTGACCGGGTTTAGCGAAAGCAGGTAGGTCGGCGTGAACACTAACCAGCGCGACATTTTTGGATTTGGGGTCGGTGTCGGGCGGCAAGGTTAGGCCCAACTTACCCATCATGCTGCGCAAGCTTTGACCGGTAAATTTGGTTTTATCGCCAGACTTATCCAGACCGGTGACCAGACCGTAACCCACCAGTTGGTTGCTGCGCACACCGGCTATGGAAGCGATGTCCTTGATGCGTTCGGCTTGCGCGCTATTGGTTAGCAGCAACAGGGCAATTGAAAAGACTATTTTGTTCATCAGGATTCTCCGTCAGTCTCGGCTAGAAAGGAAACAATGGACTTGAGAGAATTCGCGAAATCCAGCCGGGTTTGTTGGTGTCGGCCAAAGCACCGTCACCTGTATACATAATCGTAGCGTCGGCAACTTTACTGGATGGCAGGGTGTTGGCTACATTAATGTCTATCGGTCTCACGATGCCCGACAGGCGAATGTATTCACTACCGTCGTTAAGAGTGACCCGTTTTTCCCCGCGCACCCGGAGGTTGCCGTTGGGGAGCACATCCACTACTGTGACGCTGATGCCGCCTGTCAGCCTGTTACTTTGCCGGGCATCCCCTCTCCCTTCCGAGCTGCGGTCCGTACTGTATTCCAGTGCTGTCGACAAGTCGTGCCCCAACAGGGCAGAACTGGCCAAGCCAAAAATAGTGGGGGCGCTGCCCTGCACTTGAATATCGCTGTTCTTACTAGCTCTGGAATTGGCTTGCTTAATGGCGTTAGTGTTCTCGTCGAACGTTACCGTCAAAATATCGCCAACCCGGCGCGCGGCATGATCTTCGAATAAACGCATGTCGTAGCCGGCTTGGTAAATCGCACCGTTGCTTTGTTGGGGCGGACGCAAATCGGCGGGTTGTACCGGTGCGAAATCGGGATCGCGTTTCGGCAAAGTATCGCAGCCGACCAACAGCGTGATTGCCGCCACCAGCAAAATTTTGCCGCCTGCTTGCCGTTTAATGTGTCTATTCATGAGCCTTGTCCTCAATTAAAGTTGTTGCGTGACAAAGGACAACATTTGGTCTGTCGTTGAAATGGCTTTGGAGTTCATTTCGTAAGCGCGCTGGGTTTCGATCATGTTCACCAGTTCTTCAACAACGTTGACGTTCGAAGTTTCCAGAGAGCCTTGTACCAATTTGCCTAGCTCGTTTTCGCCTGGTGCGCCGATGATGGGGGCGCCACTGGAAACCGTTTCCCGGAATAGGTTGTCGCCGATAGGCTCCAAGCCAGAGGTATTGATGAAATCGGCCACCTGAATCTGCCCTACCTGATTGGCTGCCGCTGCGCCGGGTTGGGTCACTGACACAGTGCCGTCCTGACCTATGGTAATACTCAGCGCGTCTTGCGGAATGTTGATGGCGGGTTCCAAGGGCATGCCGTTGGAGGTGACTAATTGGCCGGTAGCGTCCATTTTAAAAGAGCCGTCACGGGTGTAATTGATGTCACCGTTGGGCATTATGATCTGCATAAAACCGCGTCCGCTCACCGCGATATCGAGTGAGTTACCGGTTTGCAAAATGTTGCCCTGGGTATGCAGTTTTTCGGTAGCCACCGTGCGCACCCCGGTGCCGAGCTGCAAGCCGGTGGGCAATTGCGTGTTTTGGGTTGACTGTGCGCCGGACTGTCGGACGTTTTGATACATCAGATCGGCGAAAATTGGCCTGGCCTTCTTGAAGCCGGTAGTGTTGACGTTGGCCAAGTTATTGGAAATAACCGCCATACGGGTTTGTTGGGCATCCAAACCGGATTTTGCTACCCATAATGCTCTTTCTGTCATGACAATCTCCTAATCTGACAATTTTTTGTCTTATTAGGAGTAAAGCAGGAACTATGCCACTTGCATCAACTTGGCGCTGGCACCCGATGTGTCGTCGATATTTTTCATTACTTTGGATTGTAATTCGAAATTTCTGGATAGCTCTATCATTTCCACCATTGCCGCCAAAGCATTGACGTTGCTGGACTCAAGAGAGCCTTGAACCAGGGTGATATTGGCGTCCGCCGGTATCGCGCCGGCTTGCTTGGCATGCATCAATCCATCTTCGCGCTTTTCCAAATTAGCCGGATCGGGGTTGACCAGTTTGATTCGCTCGACAACGACGCTGTTGGTAGCGTTGAGGCCTTGTGGGACGACAGTGATGGTCCCGTCGGTACCGATTTCCATTTTTTGGGCGGGCGGAATAGTGATAGGTTCACCACCTTCACCCAACACCGACAGTCCGGCACCGTTCTGTAATAGGCCTTCTGGGGTGATGCGCAAGTCACCAGCACGCGTGTAAGCTTCCTGCCCATCACTATTACGGACCGCGATCCAGCCTTGGCCATTGATCGCGACATCCAAATCGCGACCCGTGGTGTTAATGCTGCCGTTCGACATATTGGTGCCTGGCCGCTCGGTCATAGAATAGACCCGCGAAGGATAGCCGGGGCCGAAAGCCGGCATTGCGCGAAATTGCTCGAAATCCGCTTTGAAGCCGGTGGTCTGAGCGTTCGCCAGATTGTTAGCATTGGCACCTTGTGCCAGCAAGGTCTGCTTGGCACCGTTCATCGCAATGTAAAGGCTACGGTCCATGGCGGTCCCCTATTATTTACCGAATTTGCAGAATGGTTTGCATGATACTGTTTTCAGTGGTGATGGTCTGGGCATTGGCCTGGTAATGCTGTTGAGCAACGATTAGGTTCACTAATTGGGCGGATAAGTCTACGTTTGAACTTTCCAATGCGCCGGCTTGAATCGAGCCAAAGTTGTTTGCGCCCGCTTGTCCAGGAATCGGTTCGCCGGAATTGGCGCTTTGTCCCCAAGCGGTGTCACCCAATTTGGCCAAGCCGTTGTTATTCGCAAAGCGGGTTAATGCCACTTTACCCATGGTTTGCGACCCGCCGTTACTAAAGCGGGCGAAAATCACCCCTTCGTCATCAATATCAATTCCTGTCAATCGTCCCGCTGGTAAACCATTCTGAGTCATGCCATTGACGCTGAATTTTTGCTGAACCTGGGTGGTACCGAAGTAATTCATACTGTTGATATTAATATCTGCGGCACCAGTTGGCGGCGTAATGACATAACTGGCTAACGAAAACTTCCCATCTAGCGGAGTGATCAGCTTACCGCCCGAATCGAAAGTCAGTTTCGCGGATTCGGGGGTAGTTCCTCCGAGCTGTCCTGACGTCACAGGCACCGCCGTTCTTGTTCCTGGCGTCGCAGGCTCGCTCATATAATGATATACCAGCCATTCCGATGTTCCGGTTAATGGCGCGCTGGACGGATCCAGTTTGACAAAATAGGTAGTTAAAATATGCGGAGAACCGAGAGTATCGTAAACCGTTGTCGAGGTCTGCGAGTTGTAGGTATTGCTGTCCTCTGGATCGAATGTTAGCGTTCCTGGGGTAATACTGTCTTGAGCATCCAGATTTAACTGAATTCTCACCGTATCGGTGGCGGAAGGTAGACCGGTCAGTGTATTGATTTGCACTGGTGTGGTGACGCCTGTGCTAAATCCATCCTCAACCTTGGTGGTGTTTGGGGCATACACTAATAACGCTTTACCCTGATTGTTAACCAAATAGCCATCCTTGTTTAATTTAAATTCTCCTGAACGGGTATAGGATAAATCGTTAGCTTCTGTTGGGCTTTTTGCCATCGTGAAGAAGCCCTCACCACTGATTGCCAAATCCAGATTATTGTCAGTGAATTGTAAATTGCCTTGATTGAACTGTTGTGCAACATTGGCTACTTTGACCCCGGCGCCAGGTGTGGTATTGCTAACGCCCCCCAAACTAGAGGCGTAGACATCGGCAAACTCCGATCGCGACTTTTTAAAACCAATGGTATTGGAATTAGCGATGTTGTTTCCGGTCACTGCCAGATTATTGGAAGCGGCATTGAGACCGCTTAATGCTGTGGTAAATGGCATGGTGACTTCTCCTACAAGATTTGTTTAATTTGACTGAATTTTACGGTGCCGACGCCATCGAGATTGACTTGCAAACCGCCACTGCCGCCACCCATGGTCACGCTTTTCACCAGCGATTTGATATTGGTGGCTAAGACCGTGTTGACGCCGTCAATTTGGGCTTCAGCTTGAATTTTGTAGACGCCCGGATCGGCTAGCTGCTTGCTGCTATCCTTGCCGTCCCATTCAAAGGTAGTGGTGCCGACCGCTTGTGCGCCCATATCGATTTCTCTAACGATGGCGCCGGTCTGCGGGTTAATTATTTTCACGCTGACATTCGGGGAGCTACTGGGCATTTCGAAATCACCCGAGACGCTACCGCCGGCGCCAAGCAACGCTTCCCTAGCAGGAGCTGAAACGTGGCGACCAACCAAACCGGCAGCTTGCAGAGCTTGGTCCGAGCTGAGAGAGCTGGCAAAATCCTTAAATGAAGCCTGTAGATCCTGAATACCGGATACCGTGCTGAATTGGGCCATCTGACCCAGAAACTCGCCGTTATCCATGGGTTTCATCGGGTCCTGATGCGTCATTTGGGTGGTCAGTAGTTTCAGAAACTGATCTTGCCCCAAGGTTTGTTTTTGCACGCCTTTTGCCGTGCTGGAACCGGTAGTGGCAAGGCCGAGGCTGTTAAATGTATCTATTGCGTTGGTCATAAATGCCTCACTGTCCCATTTTTAGGGTTTGCAGAATCAGGTTTTTAGCGGTGTTCAACACCTCGACATTGTTCTCGTAGGAACGGGAAGCGGACATCATATTGGCCATTTCTTCCACGGTGTTGACGTTGGATTTGTAAATGTATCCAGTGGCGTCCGCCAGCGGATGATTGGGGGCGTACTCCATTACCGGCGGCGCCTGGTTTTCGACGACACCCAGCACATTGACGCCACTGGTGGTGCTGTTCTTATCCATCGCATTTTTCAGCTCGGCGGCGAATACCGGTTGACGGGATTTATAGACCTGGTCGATGCTGCTGCTGACGCTGCTGGCATTGGAAATATTACTGGCTACCAGATTCAGTCTCAGATTTTGCGCGTTCATGCCGCTGCCGGCGACGTCGAAGATACGAAATGAAGACATGGTTATTCTCCTTTAATGGCCGACATCAGGCCGGAAAACTTGTTGTTGATAAAGCGCAAGCTGGCTTCATACTGCACGGCGTTTTCCGCGTATTTGGCTTGTTCGATGTGCGATTCGACAGTGTTGCCGTCTAGCGAGGCTTGTTGTGGATTGCGATACAGCAGGTCGGCGCCGAGTACATTATTGTGACTGGGCAGATGGCCTTGCTGACTGCGTTTCAGTTCTGAGCCATCTCCTGCCAGGGCTTGTTGAAACACCGATTTGAAGTCCAGATCGCGCGCTTTGTAATCGGGCGTGTCGGCATTGGCCAGATTTGAAGCCAGAATCTCGCTGCGCTTTTCGCGCAACGCTAACGCTTGCGGATGTAGGCCCAGGGCCCGATCAAAGTTAATAGCCATAATTGCCACCTTTTGGTTTTTTAAACCTAAAAGCAGTAAATGTGCCATAAATAAAATATGCTTTTATTTCATTTGTATAACGATTTTTATAACTGGCGTAAGCGTCAAAAAACAGTGCGTCAGGCGGGGCGGCAAAATGCTGCCGCTTGCTTACGTCGTCAATAAACTGACGAGCAGGTCAACCGACTTTTTTGAAGTAGCTAGTTAAGCCGGAGCGGACCAATTCAAAGCTGTCCAAACCTATCGGCATCGCTTCCGTACTACTAAGAAACAGATAGCCGCCCGGCTCCAAGCTGTCGGCCATGCGGGAAAGTATGTCCCGCTTGACTTGATCGGAGAAATAGATCAGCACGTTACGACAGAAGATCAGGTCAAAACGCCCCAGTGCCGTGAATGATTTGAGTAGATTGAATTGTTGAAATCGCACAAGCTGACTGACTTCCGGACTAAGCAAATAGCCGTCGTAATTTTTTTGGAAGTACCGGGCTTTTGCCGCACTATCCATACCACGCGACAATGCGGCTTCCGAATATACCGCTTTTTTGGCTTCTTCGAGAATGGCTTCAGAGATGTCTGTACCAATAATTTGTACAGAGCGGGATTTTGCGCTGGCTCTAATTGCTTCAAGTGCGCAAATACCTATCGAATAGGGTTCCTGACCGGATGAGCAGGCTGCCGACAAAACTCTGACGTTGCCATTCTTACTGCTTAACAAGTCCGGTAAGACCTTATCCTTCAGTTCGACGAATTGCCTTTCGTCGCGAAACCAGAAAGTTTCGTTGGTAGTCATCGCGTCTACCACCGCGCTTTTTAATTTTTGCGCGGAAAACGAGGCAGAACTGAGTCCGCTGGCCAAGTCAGCGAAGCTTGAAAATTCAAATTTGCCAATCAACGGCAATAGCCTGCTTTTTACTAGATATTGCTTGCTATCACCCAACTCAATGCCGCAATTTTGGCTAAGGAATTGCTGTATTGCTTGATAATCCGCGGCGGAAATATCGACAACTTTAGCTGCCGGACTGACCGGTTCAGCCTGTTTCAACATTTCTGGTTTTGGTACGGGCGGTTGGTATGCGTCGATCAGGAATGGGCCGCATGATAAAGTTTGAGCTGATGCTGGATCGAATTCATCAACGAGTCGGGGTCAAACTTAGCCAGAAACTCGTTAGCGCCAACTTTTTGGACCATTGAAGTATTGAACACACCACTTAACGAGGTATGCAAAATCAAATAGATTTTCTTCATATTGGGGTCTGCCTTGATTTTTGTGGCGAGTGTGTAGCCATCCATGCGCGGCATTTCTACATCAGAAATAATCATCGAGTATTTGTCCTGAATCTCGATACCTTCCGATACCAGTGCGCTTAAATGATCCCAGGCTTCTTGACCGTCTTTTAGTAGCGTGCACTCGATGCCTATCTGTTGGCAAACGCGTTTTACTTGGTTCCTGGCTACCGATGAATCATCCACCACAAGGATATGATCGTTTTTGCTGGTTACTTCCATGTCTATGACTTCCGCAGATGCTTCTTCGCGACCGCCTATAACCTCCTTCATCACTTTTTCAACGTCGATCACTTCGATCAACTCACCGTCGATTTCAGTCACTGCGGTTAGATAGCTTTCTTTACCTGTGCCGGTGGGGGGGGCTTTTACTTGTTCCCAACCGATGTTGATGATGCGATCGACTGATCCGACCAGGAAGCCTTGAATGGAGCGATTGTATTCGGTAACGATTACGTAACAACCGGCGTCACGCACCAACTGCCGCATGCCTATGGCCATCGACAAATCGAGCACTGGAATGGTCTTGCCACGCAGGTGAGCAACCCCGCAAATCACAGAATGCGAATTGGGAATTTGAGTTAGAGGAGGACATTGAATCACTTCCTGAACTTTGAAAACATTAATCCCAAATCTTTGTTTACTAACAAGTTTAAACAACAAGAGCTCGAACCTATTGTGCCCCGCCAGTTTAGTACGCTGATCGACTCCGTCTAAGACTCCGGCCATAAAACCCCCTGAAATACGCTGCTTGCAATTATAGACACTTTGCTTTTTTTTACTTTATAAAATTACTGGTATGTTTTGTGCTTTGTTCATCGTAATAGTCAAAAATATGGCGACTGCAATGACGATCAAAAATTTAGGAGTGATTCTGCTATTTGTCTCGGAAACAGCATTAGCAGGACCAATGCAATCGGTGCCGTTCATTCAGGATGCGGTTAACGGATACATAAATGCCAATCTGGCGCCGGACGGCCACTATGAAATTGGCGGCGCGCGAATAGATCCGCGCTTGCAATTGCCGCAATGCGAACAGCCACTGCAAGTATTTATTCAATCTGGAGAATTAAAGCCCGGTAGGAATACTTTGGGGGTGCGCTGCAACGCCGAAAAGGGCTGGACGATTTACAGCATAGTGTCGATAAAATCGTTTAAAAACGTTCTAGTCCTGAATCGATCTTTGCAGCGCAGCGATGTGATTCGTGCCGAGTATCTGAACGCGGAAAGTCGCGATATCGGCCTGTTGCAACAAGGGTATATGACTGAGTTGGATGACGTTGTCGATAAGCAGGCTGTGCGAAATATTCCCGCCGGCAGCGTGTTAAGCAAACTACATATTACCGAGTTGACTTTGGTCAAACGCGGCGAAAGGGTAAATATTCAATCAGGCAAGGCCGGGGTACTAATTAGCGCGACGGGCACTGCGATGGCGGATGGCGCCAAAGGTCAGAAGATCAATGTAAAAAACCTGTCTTCGCAACGAGTAATTCAGGCTACCGTGGTCGATTCCGGTCAAGTGTCAGTTTATTTTTGACAAAGCATTAAAGGAATTTATGATGATGCCGCTAAATGCTACAGATAAAACTAATTCAGGAATTCCGTCATGGCTATCAACCCTATCACCAGCAAATCTGTTAGCACACCGCTACCGGCAAAATCAGCGGTTAAGGACTCAGCCGAACTTAAAGAGAAACCCGTCAATGGTGCCTCTACTGACACTATCAACCTTACCACGACCGCCCAGGACATTAAATCGGCAACAGCGTCAAGCGCTGCCGCCCCCGTGGTGAACGAAGACCGTGTAGCGGCCATAAAAGCCGCTGTGCAGGACGGCAGCTATCAAGTTAACGCCGAGCGCGTTGCGGAGAAAATGCTGCAATTTGAAGGTCAACTAACCAACAGCACATGACGTCATGATAGAGAAAACTTACCAAATCACTGAGAAGCTATTAAGCAACGGTTTAAAATCCACGCAAAGTCTGCTTGAACTGCTAAATGCAGAAGCGGCAAACCTGAAGCAAAAAGCCGATGCAGACGCCATTTCGGCACTCGCTTCGCATAAAAAGGATCTAGTTGCCCAACTTGAGCAATTTACCAAGCAACTAGGTCAAGTGCTGGCCACCGAACAATTGGTGGTCAGTAACGATGGCATCAAAGCCTATCTTGTCAAAGCCAAAGCTGCCGGCATCAATATTTCGGAGTCCTGGAACTACTGGAATCACATCGCTAGACTCTCCCAAACCTGTCGCACAATTAACGAACAAAACGGTGCCAGCATCGCGTTATTGAGTCGACACACGCAAAGATCGCTACAAATCTTGAGAGGCAAGTCACCGTTAGCCGCCACCTACGGGCCAGATGGCGTTACTCGCAACGAGCTGTTTTCGCATACATTAATTTCAGTGTAGACTGAGCGACGAATAACCAGACAGGTCGCTTATATGCTGCGAAAACTGAAGCATTTATTTTCAAAACCGTTATCGACTGAGTCCGCTCAAGATGACGATGACGAACTGTTAAGTTTTGAGAATCCCAACTTTATTACCGATCCAGACAGGATTTCGAAATTATTGGGCGAAATTGAAAACAGTTCCCCGCTATGTACCGTTCAGACTGAGGGCGAGGATTTTAGCTCCTCGATACTCGCAGTCAAACTCGATAAAAAAGTTATAATTCTTGACGAATTAATGCCTAAACACGGCAACGATTTTTTGTTGATCAATCGCTCCTTGAAACTCTCTACCTTTCACAAAGGCATCCATTTATCGTTCAATCTGACGGGTATCGAAATCGGTCATTCACGAGGGATCAATTACTACAAAGCGCCGTTTCCCGAACGGGTATTTTATCCTCAGCGGCGGCGTACTCCGCGATTGGAAATAAGCAGCATTGATATTCCGTTTTCAGGGGTTGTGCAACGCACCGGCATTTCGGTCGGAGGCAGTCTGTTCGATTTATCCAGAGGCGGAGCGGGGATTACCGTACCCATTAATAGAGCACGTGTTCAGCGTGGCGATATCGTCAAGAATTGTCAAATCACCTTCGAAGATTATGTTATGGATTTCGATTTGTCTGTGCGGTTTGTGAAGCCGGTTTCGGCGGCATCGGCCAAAGTGCAAATCGGCGGACTATTCGAAAATCTGTCTTCAAAAAGTCAATCCAAGCTGTCTTATTTCATCACATCGCTTGAGCGCGTAGAGATTAGAAAACAAAAAGCTTAGCGTTTTGCCCTGTGTTAAAATTTCAACTTAAGGTCCCGGTAGCTCAGTAGGATAGAGCGGTCCCCTCCTAAGGGACAGGTCGGACGTTCGAATCGTCTCCGGGACGCCATATAAATCAATTGCTTAGGCTGATTTTATAGACCTTGAAAAATTGCCAAGGGGCACTCATGGGGCACCTGTGAAAAAGCCAAAAAACAAACGACAAAAGACTGGCACTCGTAGCGCGAAGGCCGTAGGTTACATTCCTATTGCCGGCACCATTTAAATCAATTAATTATGTGAGTCATTGATCTGGTTGTTTTTAAATTGATCCATTGAGCATCCAGTAAATTTTATACGAACGCAGGTGTATGGCTTTGCCACAACTCAACCGGCCAGTCGGGTTACTACCACCATGCAAGACTGGAGCTAAACAGCAATAGGTAGTAAAAGTCTGGGCGCCTCAATCCCGACTCTTCATGAGACTGGGGCATGTTAAATAGGGAAGCCAAATGGCGAAACCAATTTTAACGAGTTCAGCAGGTTTGCATCTTAGAATCAGTGCGTTTGGCGCATTGTTCGCCACCTTGGTTGTGAGCTTTGAACCCTTGACAGCATTCATGCTAACAATGGTTGCGGCACTCGTATTATCTAGGCTGTAGTCCTAGGCTCGTATTCAGTTAGGCTGGCGAGCCGCCTTACTTGTTTCGAGATCTTCAAAACAACTTTCCTGAGTTCAAGGGCTAACTTTGCGTAAAGTCGGCTTTACAGTAATTGCTTTTGTGTTAAGTAAGCTTAACGCTAGCAATAGTAGTTATAAGCAGACTTAACGCTAGCAAC
>FSSH01000328.1_pt1 | contig 42891 bp, 43 predicted proteins | sample 1166101 | NCBI WGS metagenome assembly FSSH01 (sample SAMEA32972668, study PRJEB13176) | freshwater metagenome | biome: Drinking water system; feature: Biomass in drinking water that filtered by 0.45 um membrane; material: drinking water | place: USA | collected 2012-12-20 | depth 0 m
CGTCGTTTGATGATTTTTAGGTAGTCTTTGATGTCGATGGCTTGATTTTCCACGCTATTTCACCTGACGATTAATTTGAGGTTGATAAGAGAATTGTAGTTGTACGCTATCGCCCATTATGGTTTGGTTGATTGAATCAAACTCCTGCTGGCGATGACTGTATGATAGGTCTAGATTAATTTCTGGTGTCCAGCGCCACTGAATGTTCGGGGATAGGGTAATGAAGGTACGATTTTCGCTGACGTTGTTATTGTTAAGCGTGGAGATAAATTCCGACAACAGGTAGTTTGCGCTTATGCCGGTTGTTAGTCGTTCCGTAAGATTATATCGCCCCTGGGCCGAGAAGGTAGTGGATGTCTGCTGGTTGCCGTTACTGGCAGGATTAAGTTGTTGTCCAGCAGAAAGGCTGACATTACCCCACTCGCTTTTGCGATTTAGGCTTGCTGAAAATATGTTGCCCATAGTGCTGCGAGAAAAAAATGACTGGGTGTTAAGAAGTGGCGATGGGTTTGTCGAGCTCGTAAATTGTGAGCTTTCAGCCGTAGTGTCACGAATACCTGCCGAAATAGCTAGTTGAGTTTGCTCGTCGAAGAGATATTGCAAGCCGGCCTGGTAGGTGAACGTTGTTGTCTTCTGACTGAAGCCAGTAGTGATAGGTACAAAACCAAAAGCAAGCCCTGGGCTTTCGTTAGCCGATTCATAGGTCAAATAAGCACCTGTAAGGTTAAACGACAGGCGTTCAGTATAAGCGTGAGTACCAGTCACCGAATATTGCTGATTGGTAAAGTCTGAGTAAAAGATATTGTTAATTAAGTTCTGTGCTCTTTCAAATGTTACGTCCAAATAGCTATAGCTCAGTTGAACCGAGTTCTTTTCGCTTAAATTGTAAGTAATCGTTGGAGCGATTGATCTTGTGTTCCGCGGCACTAGAAGCTGGATGCCGCCGGCTTCATTGATTTGAGTCGGATCGATTACTGTCGGGTCGAGTTGGTTATTGATCGAGGATTCTTCCGCGTAGCCTGCAGCGAGCTCGGTTTTGAAACGTTCACCCTGGAACTTATGGCTGAGGTTGACCAGCTTTTCGGAAAAATCCAGCGCTGAATCGCTACTGTAAATTAACTCGTTCCATTTGAAGCGGGTATTCAATTCGTTGTTGTCGGCAAGATAGCCGAACATTACACCGGGAGAAAAGGTGCTGATCAGATTGCTATGAGTTGGATTGATCTGCATGCGAACATTATTGTCATAACGTTCCTTGAAAGTGAATTCAGGTTTGAACAACCAATCCAGCGCGTAGCCGTCTGTGCTGAACAAAACCAAGACTGGCAGTAAAAACTCCGTTTTTTTCTTCATAGATAGTGTGCTATCTAATTCCGCTTAGGGTACCGTAACCGTGTCTCCCGGTTCTAGCAGGATGTTTTGTTCCAGGTCTTCGCCATCAATCACATCGCTGTAGTCGAAAGGAAACACTTTAACTTTGTCGCCGGTGCGGCGAATAATATTAATAGACCCTTCCTTGGCAAAGACGGTCAGGCCGCCAGCTAGACTGAGCGCTTGCAGCACATCCAGGCGCCTGCCGGAAAATACTTGTCCCGGTTTATTGACTTTACCGATTACGAAGATGGAGTTGCCCTGGTTGTTGAGTAACTTGACCGTAATGGAGGGGTCGGAGATATAGTCGGCCATCCGGCTGGTCAGATTATCTTTCAACTCAGTAATGGTTTTGCCGGCAGCGCCAACGGTGCCGATTAATGGGAAAATAATGGTGCCATCCGGGGAAATCAGGATCTGCAATTGTTGTAAACCTTCCTCTTTCCACACTGTGATTTCCAAAGCGTCGCCTGGTGACAGTTGGTAAGCGGCAAAGTTGGTTTGCTCGATAGTCACTGTGGGTGAGGGGCTGCCGGCACTGTTTACGGCTTCTGTGGGTGATGCTGGCGGGATTTGGGTTTCCGGTTCTGCTAAGGCAGTAGTGGAGCAAAGCAGACAAAACGAGACAAGAGTAATTATCTGTTTCAAAATGTATTCCTTTATGATGTTATTGAGGTTTAAGTCCGTAGTTTCGAACCTACCGCCAAAGTAGGCACGCATTTTAATCACGGAATATAACAATAATAAGACTATCCCAAACGCATTGCTAGGTGAGAAACACCTAAGCATTTCAGGTGATTATAACCGGTATTGAGTGTGTTTTGTTCAAATTAGACCCAGATTTAACCAAATATTAATGAAGCTTTGGGAGTAAGCCAATGACCGTGAACGATTTTCTAACATATATTAACTCGGGACAAACCCCAGAGTTTCAGGAAACCATGGCGGTAATAGCCGAGAATTATCACTATCAGCCGACTGAATTCAGTAACGGCTTGCGAAACGCCTTGGTAAATGAAGCCGGTCGCAACGAAGGTTCTTGCAAGATTTTTGCATTTGCTAACTTACACCAACTGACGGTCGAACAAACACTGGCGCTCTTCGGTGCTTATTATAGTCAAGACGTGCTGGGTAACCCGTCCGGAAATGATCATCAAAATATCAGAATCTTCATGCGTGATGGCTGGGAAGGCATTACTTTTAAGGGCGAGGTCTTGCAAGCCAAATAATTCCTGTGCAAATTGATGTGTTGCTGATCGGTCAAGGCTTGGCCGGTAGTTTATTGGCTTGGGAATTGTTGCAAAGGCAATTGCGCGTATTGGTGGTGGATAACGGCACGGAAAACGCCTCGCAAGTTGCTGCCGGCTTGATCAATCCGGTGACCGGTCAGCGCTTGGTAACGCAGTCGGATCTAGAAACATTGTTGCCAACGGCGATGCATGCCTATCGGCAACTTGGCATAAAGTTCGGACAGACTTTTTATACGGACATGCCTATGTTGAAAATCCTGCGGAATGACCAAGAGCGCGGAATTGCCGAGCGCCGCTTAGCCCAATCCGAATATTGCGACTATTTCGCCGGATTCACGAGCGCTCCAGCCGGAGTCTATGCGCCCCGCGGCGTATTGCAGCAACGGCAAACTGGCTATCTGCGGACTGAGGCGCTATTGAGTCAGTTGCGCGAATTTTTGCAGAGTAAGAATTGCTATCGGTGCGATAGTTTGCAATACAGTGATATTCGCCTTGAGCCGACGTTGCTGTGGCGGGGTCTTAGTCCGCTGAATATTGTATTCTGCGAAGGCTTTCAGGCGATTGCCAATCCCTGGTTCAAGTATTTGCCGTTTCAGTTGGCAAAAGGTGAAATACTGGGTTGTGAAAGCGCACCAGAGCTTCCAGATTACATTCTGAATTACGGGCATTGGCTGATTCCCCTTGGTGCCAACCGATTTAAAACCGGTGCCACGTTCGATAGAGTTCAACTGAACACGCTACCGACCGAAGCAGCGAAAGCATCCTTATTGGCTAGCTTGCGTGCCGTGTGTCCTCAACAGCAAACCCCTGATGTCTATGAACATCGGGTCGGTATTCGACCGGCGACGCTGGATAAGCAACCGTTTATTGGCAGGCATCCTCGGTATCCGCAATTGTATATTTTCAATGGCTTCGGTGCCAAGGGTAGTTTAGCGATTCCCTGGTACGCCGCTCGCTTTGCCGACTATCTGCAACAAATAGCTGACTTACCGCACCGCTGCGATATAAGGCGCTTTGATGAAACGCATTTCCCTGCTTGAGCTTGCTCACGACATCGTCGGTTCGTACCTCGAACCGGGGGCTATTGCGTTGGACGCTACGCTTGGCAACGGTCACGATACCGTGTTTTTGGCGCGGAGGGTTGGTGAGGCTGGTCAGGTGTTTGGATTCGATATCCAAGCACCGGCGCTAGTCAGCAGTTTTCAGCGTCTCATCCAACAGGACTTACAGCAGCGGGTAACGCTCCGTCTGGCCAGTCATGCTGATGTGCTGCTGCACGTTCCCAAGCAATACCATGGACGAGTGAAAGCAGCGATGTTCAATTTGGGCTATTTACCCGGTGCCGATAAAGCCGTGATTACCCATGTCGGGTCGACGCTGGCCGCCTTGGAAGCGGTGTCAGGATTGCTGGCGCCTCGGGCCGTGATAACAGTATTGGCGTATCCCGGTCACGCCGGTGGCGATCTGGAAGCCCAGCAATTGGCGGCATGGGCTCAGCAATTGGACGGAGCCCCTTTCGCGGTGGAGCTTATTCTCAGTAGTCATGACAAGCCCACAGCGCCTCGGCTATTTGTTATTCGCAAACAAGTCGATCTGCTATGATTATAGTCCTTTTTTACTCGTAACAGATTTGTATCATGTCAGAATTCAATAACGTCACCATCGTCAAACAAGCCAACGTATATTTCGACGGAAAAGTGAATAGTCGGACCATTCGCTTCGCCGATGGATCTTCGAAAACCTTGGGTTTTATGCAGCCGGGCGAATATACCTTCAACACGGCCGAACCTGAGTTGATGGAAATTCTGGCGGGCGAACTGCAAGTGCTGTTGCCAGGCACTGACGTCTGGCAAACCGTGAAAGGCGGCGAGTCTTTCAATGTACCTGGCAACGCGGCGTTCACTATGAAGGTAAGTATTGCCAGCGATTATTGTTGTTCTTTTTTAAAGTAAGCGCCGGATGGAAAAAGTAGCGATTTTTGTCGACGTTCAGAATATTTACTACACCACCCGACAACGCTACCAAAAACATTTCAATTACAGCGTGTTTTGGCAGCAGGCAACTGCAGGTAAGCAAGTTGTCGCTGCCATTGCTTATGCCACTGATCGCGGCGATAGCAAGCAACAAGGCTTTCAGCAAATCCTGAAAAATATCGGCTTTACCGTCAAGCTAAAGCCCTATATCCAGCGGCGCGACGGCACCAGCAAGGGCGATTGGGATGTGGGAATTACCTTGGATGTGATGGATTACGCCGCACAGGCTGACCGCATCATTCTTTTATCCGGTGATGGTGACTTCGAATTATTGTTGCAGAAGGTTCGCAACGATTTTGGCACAGCCAGCGATGTGTACGGGATTCATAACTTAACTGCGCCGGCCCTAATCCAGGCGGCGGACAATTTTTTTGCGATAGCCGGCGCCTTACTGCTGTAAATACCTTTGGCCGGGTTAACTATTTGTTGTTGGTGTCATCTTCAATCAATTCTTTGCCTTTTTCGGACGAACTGCTGGCCTCTTTTGGCTCGCTAGCATTTTGATTGTTTCTGCGGGCAAAGGTATCGGGTTCGTCGTTACCGAATAAGCCGCTGATTTTTTCCCACATCGAGCGTTCCAGGTCGCGTTTTGGCACGTCGACACTAGTCTCGGTCGATTCTTTGACCACCGGCATCGAACTGGGTCTAAAGTCGCCTTGGACGCCCATCAAATTCTCGCCGTTGAAAAATAAAGACACCCGCTTTTGCACTCGGTCTTCGCCGCCCGGTTGTTCTGAATATAAATAGTCCCAGCGTTTTTCGTGAAAGGCATCGGCCAGCATCGGCGAACCCATGATGTACAAGACTTGGCGTTTGGTCATATTAGGCCTGAGTTGGTTGACCATGCTTTGATCGATGATATTGCCTTGTTCGATGTCCAGGGTGTAAACGCCGGGGAGATTATTGAGGATAGTGGCGCAAGCGCCAAGGGATAAACTGGTGAGAGCCGCTAGCAAAAAAGACGATTTTTTCATGTGGAGTGAATGGAGTCCGACGACAAACGATACGGCATTATCCCATAATTCTGTCAGCGGCTCGGCGCAAAAAACGATACAATGTTGCGGACTAATGGTTTAAAGGAGGCTGGCTTGTGGAAACTCAGGATTTGCGTAATGCGGGCTTAAAGGTGACCCTACCCAGAATCAAAATTCTGGAGATTCTGGAAAAACAGCAGGACGATAGACATTTGTCCGCCGAGAAGGTCTACAAAATCTTGTTAGCTGAAGGTGAGGAAATCGGTTTGGCTACCGTCTACCGCGTGCTGACTCAGTTTGAAGCCGCCGGCTTGGTCAATCGTCACCATTTTGAGGGCGGTAACTCGATATTCGAACTCAATAGCGGCGGTCATCACGATCATGTGGTCTGCATGAAATGCGGAAAAGTCGACGAATTCACCGATGAAGTCATTGAAAAACGCCAATCCGAAATCGCCCTACGACTGGGTTACACCCTTACTGATCATAGTCTCTACCTTTACGGTTATTGCGCCGCTTGTAAACCCCAAAAAGCTTAAGCATGTTTAAACCTCTCATCCTGTATATCGGGTTACGGTATACCCGCGCCAAAAAACGCACTCAATTTATCTCGTTCATCACCTTAACATCCGTACTTGGTATCGCGCTGGGCGTGACAGCCCTGATTACCGTGTTGTCGGTGATGAACGGTTTTGAAGCGGAATTGCGCGAACGCATCCTGGGCATGACCGCGCACAGCACGATTACCGGTCGTTTTGGGCAGCTGGATGATTGGCAAGCCCTGGAACAACGTAGTCGCAATATGCCGCATGTCGAAGGCGCAGCGCCGTTTATCCATGGTCAAGTAATGGTCAACGCCGACCGCCAGGTCAGCGGTACCTTGCTACAGGGCGTGTTGCCGGAATACGAAGCCAAGGTGTCAGAAGTAGCCAACAAAATGATGTTCGGCAGCCTTAACGATTTAGTCCCCGGCGAGTTTGGCATCGTGCTCGGCGCTGAGTTGGCCAGTTACCTGGGCGTGATGATGGGCGACAAAGTCACCGTGATAACGCCGCAAATCAATTCAACCCCAGCGGGTATCCTGCCGCGTATGAAACGCTTCACCGTAGTGGGCGTGTTCAAAGTGGGCATGTACGAATACGACCGCAACATGGCGCTGATGCACCTCGACGATGCCGGTAAATTGTTCCGCTTGGATCAAGCTGTGTCCGGTTTGCGTTTGAAACTGGATGATTTATTCAACGCCCCACGCATCACCCAAGGCTTGGCGGACGCCTTGGGCGACGAATTTCGGGTCAGCGATTGGACCAAGGCTCACAGCAACTTTTTCCGCGCCGTACAAACGGAAAAGCGGGCGATGTTTATCATTTTGTTGCTGATCGTCGCGGTGGCGGCGTTTAACATCGTCTCCACGTTAGTAATGGTGGTCACCGATAAGCGCGGCGATATCGCCATTCTGAAAACCCAGGGCTTATCCAACGGTTCGGTGATGGGCATTTTTATCGTCTTGGGTTGCATCATTGGCAGCATAGGCACCTTATTCGGAACCGTCGGCGGTGTGTTGCTGGCTTTAAATGTGGAAACCATTGTGCCGGCCATCGAAAAAGCCTTTGGCGTGCAGTTCATGGCTGCGGACGTGTATTACATCAGCGAAGTGCCTTCAAAACTGATCTGGACTGATGTGTATTGGATAGCCTGTGTGGCGTTTTTACTGTCTTTGCTGGCGACGCTATATCCAGCCTGGCAGGCGGCGCGTATCAATCCGGCCGAGGTATTACGTTATGAATAATGCCATCGTGTTGCAATGCCAGCAAATAACCAAACGTTACGAGCAAGGCGATTTAAATGTAGAAGTATTGCGGGGTGTCGATCTGGCAATTCAAGCCGGCCAACGGGTTGCTATTATGGGCGCGTCCGGTTCCGGTAAAAGCACCTTATTGCATTTACTGGGCGGTTTGGAAAAACCCAGCTCCGGCTCGGTGATGCTGGACGGCGCCGATTTGAATAAGATTAGCGCTGGCAAACTCAGCCAACTGCGCAATCGCTCGCTGGGTTTTATTTATCAGTTCCACCACTTGCTGGGTGAATTTACCATCCTCGAAAACGTCGCCATGCCATTGTTGATTGGCAATCAGTCGATCAAGCAAGCGCAGCAACAAGCTGCAGAGTTGTTAAAACGTGTCGGCTTGGGTCATCGCATGCTGCATAAACCCGGCGAATTGTCCGGCGGCGAACGGCAACGTGCTGCTGTGGCCAGGGCTTTGATCAATCAGCCCAAGTGCGTGCTGGCCGACGAGCCGACCGGTAATCTGGACAGTAAAACCGCCGAGCAGATTTATCAACTTATGCTGGAACTGAATCAGGAATTGCAAGTTAGCTTTTTGGTGGTTACCCACGATCCAGAGCTGGCTGGGCGGATGGATCATGTCTTATATATGGAAGATGGGGTAATTGTTCCTGATAGGACTCATCACGGCTGACAGGCCTTAATAATGCATCGTTCCGGTATACCCTCTAGGGCACAATTGGATTGCCGGAATCCAGAAGCTACGGGTGATGACGGGCTTTAAACTTGGTGTCGCTATCGCGACGGTTTTATTTAGCTGTCGGGTCTCGGCCCCGCAGCCCAGCAACTTTTCTTTGTTTGGTCAAAGAAAAAGTTACCAAAAGAAACGCCACTCGAATGCCGCTTATTCTCCGTGCTCCTCGCTAGCTCATTGCAAGTCATGTTTGAAGCGGGCCACCGTTTTCTATGCCGATCTTGCTCAGATATTCCTGCGACTTGTAACACCACCCCGGATGCGCTAACAGGCCCAGCCGATTATTACGGGTTACCCCGGTCACGGGGCTTTGTGTATCCACCGCAGCCGCGCGCTACCCCGGCAAATGCCTCGAATCCAGCTACTCCCGGGTGGTTGGTGGTATAACTCATGTGTTTGGAATAATCGCTTGCCAGCGATGCGTGCCCCTTTCGTTGCGGCCAGCTAAGAATGGTTATGCCTACCGTCAGAGCCGTAACTGATTCCGATTTCAAAATCGCGGTGTATTCCGATCACCGAGTCGCCGTGGGCTCCTATACAAACCTTGACAGTTTTCGGGTGAGTTGGATTGACCAAAACCTGCCCGACGGCGGAAAAGTACCAATCTTAAATTTCCACCCAAAAGCAGTCGGAGGGTGTGCCGCGTTTATGTGGCGCACCGGGTTTCAAACGATGCGCTTCACGCTGTTCAGCACATACTATGGCCCTCAAAGCCAAAAATGAGTTTTTCACCAACCTATTAAGCAGGGCTATTGCGAAAGTTATTTAAATAGATAACCCAATAACAATGCCACTTTTTCTGCGAGAGCAGGCAAGCAAAATCAGTGATTGGTAGAGTAAAAAAATAGTTATTCGTTAATTTAGCGTATTATTATTTTTTAATTAAAAATACCATATAAAACAAGTTCTTATATATTTTAGTGTGTGGCATTTGTGGTTAATCAGCCTGTTATTTAACATAGATTAATTATAAAAACATTTGATTAAGTATATTAGGAAATAATTTAAATTCATGATTCCTAATATTTTCCTTGGTTTGGCTCGCTACTTGTTATCAAAACAGTGTTAGTGCGCCAACTGTCATGAAAGTCCAACAATCCGCATGGCCGTGGATGCGCTAATTTAGCCACACCCGTCGCGAGGCGGGGCCGGAAAGTTGCGGGTCTCATGCGTTTGAGATGGCCGGGCCGCCTCCTGTAGTGATGGGGAGGTCAAGGCAAGTGCGGGGGAACTGCTTTGGACATGACTGTTAACTATTACCGTAACAGTAAAGAGGACAATTATGAAAAAAAATATATTAGCCGCATTGGCAATAACCCTTGCCGGTTTTTTATCGATCCAAAATGCATCGGCTCATGTTGGTTGGGTAGGTCGTGACTTAATGACCGACGCCACATCGTCTACCGTTAACCCGAATGGCTCGACTACCTATGTTTATGATCGTGGCAACGTGACCAGCAATTATGGATGGGCCGATGGTTTGACGGGTGCTTTGGCGCCAAATCCGGCATTTAATGATCAAGGGGATAGTCATCGTGTGCGTTTCACCAAATTTTACTTGGGTACCACTTCTTTTGTCGATGTGACCGCTTTTGCACAAAATTTTTCTCGCAATACCGCTGACAACAATACCGTAACTCGTTTAGGTGATTTGAAGCCAGGCTTCTCGATCTATTCCGGCAGCGGTACCTTGAATAATCCATTGAATCCAACAACCAGTGTTTATGAGGCTTGGCGCGATCACGACTTGGTGCCACAAGCGGTTCATGATTGGGCGGTTAATCCAAATGCTGCTGCTTTAGGTTTTGAAGGATCGTTTAATGCCAATGGCAATATCACTATGGGTAACAACAATGGCCAGGTTAATACACAAAATTTCACGGGTCATCTTGCATGGAACCAGACTGGCAGCTCTGTAAGTCTGTCGAATCTTGTTCTAGGCCCCGGTTGGTATTCCGTTGTCGTGGGTGGTTCGTTGTTAGATGGTATCGAGTATCTTACCAATCCAGCGGCTACTCATGACCCCAATATCGTAGCCGGAACGACTTTCCCTTATCTAGGTGCTCACGCTGCTTTGGATAATGGAATCCGTGGTTTTGGTGTTGAGTTAACCGTCAGACCAGTGCCAGTTCCAGGCGCAGTTTGGTTGTTTGGTTCAGCCATTGCCGGTTTGATTGGTTTTGGCCGTCGTAAAGCCGCGTAATCAAGCGACTGGTATTTCGGGATATTACGAGGAATTGCAAATGAACAAGGATGTTCCGGGGCAGGGATGCTCCTTTTAATTTGGTGGATTTAGGGCCGTAGGCTATGTGTGAAGCGGTAGCGATACCCAGTTTTAATGGCTTCTAGCTGGGTTTCATCGTCATTCAACCCAGCCTACCTTCACTAACGCCGATTCAGCTTACTGTCCACTAGCGATAATTGGAAGATTCAACGGGCTGTGGCCTTGGGCTAAATCACGACATTTCGCCACTTCCACAAGCCATCAATCGCTACTGGCCGAATCGTATCGAAATTGATCGCTGGGTTTTCATCGCAATAGGGTGCGGTCTTCCGTCGGAAAGGTTGGCAAGTTTGCACGGTAATATGCAGACTGACGATCAGCCAGGGCGCTGGCAAGCAATTCATCGATAAAATATCGTAAATAATGCGGCAAATACAGTTGCTTCAAATAGGCGATCTTGGTCACCGACCGGGGGATTAAATGCGATAAATCCCGGGCCACTAAATCGTTGTCGGTGCGTGCCTCGTACGAGGTGCCGGCGATAATGCCCACCCCTAAGCCCAGCCTGACATAGGTTTTGATGATGTCGGAATCGGCGGCGGACAACGTGATATCCAATTCCTTGCCGACATTTTTAAAGGCTTTTTCGATGGTTGAACGGCCGGTATAGCCTTGCGAGTACGTCAAAATCGGAAAGGCTGCCAGTCGGCCCAGCGTCACATCGCCTTGCGCCAAGGGATGATGACGAGGTACCACGGCAATGTGCTGCCATTCGTAACAAGACTTGACGACTAATTTCTCGTCCTCATCCAGTTTTTCGGTACAAATGGCGATATCGGCGCGGTGCTGGTGCAGTTGCTCGATCAGTTCTTGCGGCGACGATTGCACCATGTAAATGGTAATGCCGGGATATTTTTCCCGAAACTTTTGCACCGGTTCCGGGAGCAAGTATTTGGCTTGGGTATGGGTGGTGGCGATATGTAAGGCGCCGTTGCGATTCTCACGAAAGTCGTCAGCAATCGCCAGAATGTTCTTTTTGGCTTGATTGATGGTGTCCACTTGTTCCATCACTTGCTCGCCCAGTGGCGTGAGGCCCAAGAGCTTTTTGCCGTGCCGTTCATAGAGCGGCGAACCCAATTCTTCTTCCAGCAATTGCAGCTGGCGGCTGGCAGCCGACTGCACCACATGCATAATTTCGGCGGCTTTGGATTGATTAAATTGGGTGTCCTTGAGGATACGCAATAATTCAAGCTGATTGAGGTTCATAGTGATCTTTCCGTGAGGTAATGTCAGCGATTGCCGTGCCCGCAAACTGCAGGGGCAGCGGTGACGAGGAAGTTGGTCGTCACCGTTCTGCGCGGCTGATATCAGTTAAACCAATGCGCCTGCTTGATGTGCACAGCCACGCGGTCACCCTTGTTCAAATTCAGTTCCCTGAAACGTTCGTTGGGCATTTCCGCAAACAGCGTGGCACCGGCGCCGTTATGCTGCGGATTAAAGAGCTCGACTCGGATCGTCGCCCCCAGGTGTTGCCAGTCTTTTAAGGTGACCGGCGAGCCGGAAGCCTCTTCCGCTTTGACAATATCAATGTGATGCGGACGCACATGGGCAAAGATCCCTTGCGGCTTTTCCGCCAGTATGCCGGCGTGTTGCAGCCAGTTGCTTTCGGTTTCCGACAAATCAAAGATGTTGGTTTGGCCGATGAATTTGGAGACAAAGGCATTGGCCGGATGATCGTAAATATCCGCCGGCGCGCCTTGTTGCTCGATCCGACCTTGATTCAGCACCACCACCTGGCTGGCCACTTCCATGGCTTCTTCCTGATCGTGAGTCACAAAAATACTGGTGACATGCAATTCTTGATGCAGATTGCGTAGCCATTGCCGCAGATCTTTGCGCACGCTGGCATCTAACGCGCCAAACGGTTCATCGAGTAATAACACGCTCGGTTCCACCGCCAAGGCCCTGGCTAAGGCAATCCGCTGCCGCTGGCCGCCCGACAATTGATCCGGAAACCGATCCGCCAGCCAATCCAATTGCACCAACTCCAATAAGGCGTGCACCTTTTTGCTGATAAACGCTTCAGTCGGCCGCTCTTTGCGTGGCTTGACCCGCAGACCGAAGGCGATGTTGTCGAACACCGTCATATGCCGGAACAGCGCGTAATGCTGAAACACAAAGCCGATGCCGCGCCGGCTGACATGTTGCTCGGTCTTGTCTTCGCCGCTGAGCATGACCCGGCCGAAATCCGGGGTTTCCAGGCCAGCGATGATGCGTAGCAAGGTGGTCTTGCCGCAGCCGGACGGCCCTAACAAAGCCACTAGTTCCCCTTCTGAAATCTCCAGGCTCACGTCATACAAAGCAGCAAATTTGCCGAAGTTTTTACTGATGTTGTTTAGCAGAATACTCATAGGTTTATCTCACTCACGGAGGTTATTAACTTGGCCCTTAAATACCGTTCACCCTGAGCCTGTCGAAGGGCCCGCCCGGTCAGGCTTCGACAGGCTCAGCCCGAACGGAATACCCGCGATAATTAGGGCCGGGTTAATAGGCGGGCGATACATACGTTAGGCTGTGGTCGGGTTTTGGCTTCAAACTCTGGCTTGCTTCCATTCCAACAGGCTTTTCAACACCAAGGTGACGATGGCCAGCCCGGCCAAAATCGAGGCGCTGGCAAACGCGCCGATCACGTCGTAATCGTTGTAACTGACCTCGACATGCAGTGGCAGCGTGTTAGTCATGCCGCGAATATGTCCGGAGACCACCGACACTGCCCCGAATTCGCCCATCGCGCGGGCATTGCACAGCAACACACCGTAAAGCAGGGCCCATTTGATATTCGGCAAGGTCACCAGAAGGAACGTTTTCCAGCCGCTGGCCCCCAGAGATAAGGCGGCTTCCTCCTCTTCGCTGCCCATTTCCTGCATCAGCGGGATGAGTTCTCGGGCGACAAAGGGGAAGGTAATAAAGATGGTCGCTAGCACAATGCCGGGCACCGCGAAAATGATCTTGATGTCATGCGCGGCAAACCACTGCCCAAACCAGCCCTGCGCGCCGAACATCAACACAAATATTAAACCGGAGATCACCGGCGATACCGAGAAGGGCAAATCGATCAGGGTCGTCAGCAGGCTCTTGCCCCAAAACTCGAAGCGGGTAATCGCCCAGGCCGCCGCCACCCCAAACACGGTGTTGAGCGGTACGGTAATCAAGGCCACTAGTAAGGTCAGTTGCATGGCGGCGATGGCATCTGGCTGCGCCAAGGCACTCCAATAGGCGTGCCAGCCCTTGGAAAAGGCCTGATACAACACCAAGCCCAGTGGCGCGCAGAGAAACAGCACAATAAAAGTCACCGCGATACCTACCAGGCCCCAGCGCACCCAAAACGGGTCATGTAGTGCTTTGAAGTTGGCCTGGCCGGTGGCGTCACCGATGACATGGACATTAGCGTGCATGATGCCTCCTAAAGTTGTCCGGAGCGGCGGCGCGCCCAGAGTTGCAGTAAATTAACAATCAATAACAACAGGAACGACACCACCAGCATGGTCAAGGCGATCGCCGTGGCACCGGCATATTGGTACTGTTCCAATTTGGTGATGATCAATAGCGGGACAATTTCTGAGACATAGGGCAGGTTGCCGGCGATGAAAATCACCGAGCCGTACTCGCCCACGCCCCGGGCGAAGGCCAGCGACACGCCCGTTAACAACGCTGGAAAAATGTTCGGAAAGATCACCTTGCTAAACACTTGCAAACGCGTCGCTCCCAAACTGGAGGCCGCTTCTTCCATGCTGGTATCGAACTCTTGCAAAACAGGTTCCAGGGTTCTGACGACGAAGGGGATCCCAATAAAGATTAAGGCCACCACAATACCCAGCGGCTTATAAGCCACTTGTACGCCAAAAGCACTCACCAACCATTTACCCAGCATCCCGCTGGGCTGGAAAATCGTCGCCAAGATGACGCCGGCCACCGCAGTGGGCAGGGCAAACGGCAGATCGATCAGAGCATCCAGGAAGCGCTTACCTGGAAAGGGGTAACGCACCAAGACCCAGGCGATCACAAACCCAAATAGCCCGGCCACCACTGCGGCCATCAGCGAGGTAACGAAGCTGACCCGAAACGAGGCCATCACGCGGTTGTTGGTGATGATCTCCAGGTACTCGCCCCAGCTTAACTGCACACTCTTGAATACCAGGGTGCTCAGTGGAATCAACACCACCAGGCCGAGGTAGAACAAGGTATAAGCCAGTGCCGGGCGAAAGCCCGGCATGATGTTGCTTGAAGTCATTGTGTGTCTTTGGAAACAAGTTAGTTTATGCGGACAGGATAGAGAATCTTGAATGCCAGCGGAAATGATATAAATTGAATTGATAATCTGTTATTCAGATAAGGAGTGCGTGAATGTCCGCGGCTGCGGGGCGGAGGGGAGGCTAGGCGTCAGGAAGCCTACGTATCCAATTAACAGATATATATTTCTATTTATATCGTTTTCAATCGCTTTTGGGTTTTCTTACCATGTCAACAACGATCCTGGGCGACAGCCGACGGGAGCGATAGCAAACCCTCAATAACCCACCCTACTCCAGGAGGCTATATGGCAATCGAAACCAACAGTCGTGCTTTACTGTCAGGCGAAACGAAAGACATCGCGCTGCAAATCGCCGCGATCTTGCAGGATATTCGTTTTGGCTCCATTGAAGTTGTGATTCATGAGGGGCGGATTGTGCATATTGATAAACGTGAAAGATTACGTCTCGGTCAGATAAAAGAATCAGCCTAGGCAATAACAGGCGCCGTTGTCGGCTTGCCTGGGAGGCAGGTCGGGGGCGGTATTCAGCCATTTATTACCCTAATACCCCACAATACACCGATGAAACACCCTATTATTCACCCTGTTTTGGCGACGGGCGCCCTAGGTCTGTTGCTAGTGCTGCCGGGCTTGGTCAGCGCCGAAGATTATTACGTGCCGACCAAAGGCTATCGCGTTGAGCCGGCCCCTACCGATCCACCCTTGTATGTCCGTAATTTGAGTAAAACCCAGTTCGAGCAATTTCGGGATGTGAAATGGCTGGATGTGGGGCTGGATTTTCGGACCCGCTACGAATACCGCGAAAACGACTTTAGGCCGCAACGTAACGGCACCTCGGAGTGGCGGCCCGATCCCGATAACCTGTGGTTACTCAGAACCCGCGCCTATGTCGGTATCAAAGAGATCCTCGATCCCTTGCGCTTTGCGGTAGAGATGGAAGACGCCCGCAGTTACAACGGCTTGTACCCCAAAACCGATGCCGATGTGAACGAGTTTGAAATGATCCAGGGCTATGGTGAGTTGTATTTCGCCAATGCCCTGGGGCATAACCGACCGATCAGCATCCGCGCGGGGCGGATGCATCTGGAATTACTGGATCGGCGCTTGATTGGTAATAACGAGTTCCGCAATACCACCAATAACTTCGATGGTTACCGGGTGCGCTTTGGTAAGAAACAAAACAACTGGGATTTAGATACCTTTGCGCTGCAACCGGTCGAGCGGCTTAAATACGAGCTTGACCAACCTGACGAAGACACCTGGGTCTATGGGGCTGTGCTCAGCCTCAAGCAATGGTCGGAGTTTGTCACCCTCCAACCTTACTTTCTGGGGCGCAAAACCGACGGCGATCCGACCAATCGGGTGGCGGCCAATCGCAAACCCAGTATGGACATTTACGCGCCGGGTTTTCGGGCTTATGGCTTTTTTGGCGGCGGCTTTGATTTCGACGCCGATGTCAATAAACAATTCGGGCGTTTCGGCTCGCTGTCAGGCACCAGGGAGTCCTTACGCCAACACGATGCGCTGGCCTATTCCTTGGAGTTAGGTTACAGCTTCGACCACGACTGGAAACCCAGAGCCAGTGTCTATTACGGTTACGGTACCGGCGATAAAAACGCCGGCGACAACATCAACCAACGCTTCGATGCCTTCTACGGCTTTAATCAACCCTGGTCGCGCAACGATTATTTCTCTTGGGACAATATCATCGCACCGAAAGCCCGCTTGGAGTTTACGCCCTACAAAGACGTACGGGTCGATACCGCTTACAACCTGTATTGGCAGGAAAGCGAAACCGGCGGCTGGAATCGCGCCGGCTTACGCGACACCACGGGTCGCAGCGGGGCCTTCCTGGGTCACGAGTTTGATATCCGCGTGCGGCATAAGCTCAATCCCTACGTGGACTGGAGCATGAGTTATGCGCGCTTCACCCCCGGCGGCTTCACAGAATCCAGGGCTTTGCCGGTCTCTCAAGGCGGGCAGGGCGCTTACACCAGTGAGCCGAGCAATTTCTTCTATTTTGAAGTATCGCTGAATGCCTTTGGCGATGGTAAGCCTACTTACAAATAAACCTGATCAACAGAAAGCTTCACTCAACCTCAAAAGACCGTCATTCCGACACGGATAAACGTCGCGCTGACCGCTGCCGGCGCTAAGCCGGGAAGCGAATCCAGGCGAAATTGATGATTCGAAGTGGACCTATCCATGGCGGACGATACCCACTTATCGTGGCTAGGGCCGCTTGCCTGAAGACGCTTGCCAATCAGGTCGGTAAATGTCCGGTCGGGCTTGCTAGGGACTGTGCAGCGTCATGCGAAATAAATAAATTTATCCCATTGCAAAAGCAATGATTTAGGCTGGTTAAAAGTACGGCATTTGGCTGGTAAATCTTATTCAAATAACATAGTTTAAATAATTCGGCCTTTGTTTGGTTGCCTAGGAAGTAATGTAGTCGTTGATTTATAAGGTTTTTACCAGTTGTGGTCCGAAACCTGTTTAAGGTTTATGGTTATCCCAGTAAGGATCAGAAGGAAATGACGACAATTTTCATTGATCTTCCTGGCGTTAGCGTTGCCACACCCGTCGCGAGGCGGGGTCGGAAAGTTATGGGTCTCAAGGGTTTGAGATAGCCGAACCGCGCACCGACCTGACGGGGGGAGGATGGAAGCGATGTTTGTGAGCAAGGCGCGCTGAGAACATTACTGCTAACAACGTTTTTTAAAACAGTAATTGTTGCTGTTTGATTTTGGATATTTTTTGACGCTGCCGGTATTTTCTTGGCAGCGTGACATTTTTTCTTGATTTTTAGTGGGTCTACAAATGAACAAAAAACTCAATAAAGCCATTGCCGGTTTGTTAGGTGTGGTGGCTCTTTCTGCTGTATCTTCTCAGGCCAGCGCTTTCTCATCCACTTCTTTGGGGACGTTTACTGGCGCGACTATTACCCGAGATGACGCAACTCCTTTCAAATCCTGGTCGGATTATGGTGCCAACATCAATTTTGGCTGGGTACACACAGCTGACTGGTTCAAACTGCAAGTCGGTTCAGCGGCAGACATTGCTGCTGGAAACGCCTTTGATGTCGGGTTTAAATTGACTGGACGCGGTACGACACAACCCTTAAACGCCGGTGGCTTCACCTTATGGACTAGCGGTACTGCCGCGACGGTTGATGGCGGTGGTTTTCACGAATACAACCAAGTTCGTGGACCTAATGATGGCGGTAAAACAACCAATAACAACATAGGCAATGTCATCAGTGGCAGCAATGGCTGGGTGGGTTATGCCCAAAACGGCTTGAGCTTTACCAATGGTGATGGTGACTCGGTTGCCAACGGCGGTGCTTGGAATACCAGTTCCCCCTATTTAACCGGCGGTGCAGCCAGTTCTATCGGTGGAGCAACACTTGATTTGTATGGTTTGAAAGCGGGTTATTATCTGATCGGTTTAGGTGGTGTCTGCCCGGATGACAATGCAGGATGTATCTCGACTAGTCCCGGATCAAGACATTATACGTTCAGCGTGTCTTCTACTGCCGCGCCAGTCCCTGTGCCTGGCGCAGTTTGGTTATTTGGCAGTGCGATGGCTGGCTTGGTCGGCTTCAGCAGACGCAAGCTGGTTGCTTAACTGAAATTTAGGAAAAAATGGAAGGCCCAAGGGAGTAGGCACAAGGTTTTGAACAAGGACAATCAAAATCAAGGATGTTGAAGGATTAATCAGGCATGGAAGCGTATAGCCCCGAATGACGGAATGGATCCGGTTCGGGGTTTTTTATGGGTAAAATTTTAGGTATGCCCATCTCAAAACAGTGATTAAAATTGAAGGCAAAAGTATCAGCGTCAAAATCGGGATTTACAACAGCCGGTTGAAGCACTCAATTCTATTGATTACTCTGCCATCGCGGGTGGTGCGGCGCTAGTTTTCGAATTGCTGGATACTCTGATTATTGCTGCGTATCGGGCTGATTGATCATGATTTGCCTTAGGCAAAGCAGGCGGTATTGTCATTCCCCTTCGCTGGGAAGCATGCGGGTTAGAAACGCCGAACATTATCCGGATGTCTTTCTTAAACGGTTTTCGCCGGAATTAATTGTTTATTATGATTTCACCTATAAAAACCCATCGAAATGCGCAGTGCCCTTGCGGTAGCGGCAAGAAATACAAAGCATGCTGTGCTGGCATAGCAAGCGCTAACCCCGCGGATTCTAAAATTGACATCGAAGCAGTGCATTGCTTGGCAAATAACGCCATTGCCCGCGCCGATTTTTTGGAAGCGGAACACTGCTTTCGGAAATTGGCTGAAGCCAAACCCAAAGACGCGTATTTTCAAGCAAGCTTGGGGCAAGCTCTTTGCTGGTTAAGGCGAAAAAAAGAAGGTGTCAGTCATTTAATGCAAGCCGCTAAACTGCTGGAACGACAAGCCAATAAAAGCCGAGATCCGAAATTTTTGGTCGACCTATCCGCACAATTGATGCATTGGGGTGAAGTGGGCATGGGTGAAAAGCTGGCTCGTCTCGCCGTTGCAATGGCCCCTAATTCTCCCAGTGTGTTAAATAATCTGGTGCTCTGCCTGACGCGGGTAAATCGAAATGCAGACGCTTTACCGCTCTCGCAAAAGGTGTGTCGGCTAATACCCGAGCATCCGGGTTGTAATATTGTGTTGGCAATGCTGGAAGCCCAGCTAGTCAATACAGAGCAAGCATTGACCAGATTAAATAGCGTTATTGAACAAGACCTTGATCCTGAACAAACCGCGCGCGCATGGTTGGAAAAAGCAGTGATTCTGGATAAAAGCGCCGCTTACGACGACGCTTATTTTGCCATGATCAAAGCCGGTGAAATGCATGCTGCCCTATCACCCTACACCCCCGCACAACGCGAATTAATATTTGATACCTTAGAGCGTAATCGCGCTGGATTTGATCGGAATTTATTAAACCAGTGGCCCGTTCAAAACTTGACCGATGATGAATTGCCTGTGCCGGTCTTTTTGCTGGGTTTTTTGCGTTCTGGAACCACGTTGACTGAGCAAGTATTAGGCACTCATCCCCAGATTATCGCGACAGACGAGAGCTCTATTATTCATGAGGTGACGGTAGAACTGGAAAAAATGAGCCAGATTAGCGGGGACCATGCCAAGGCCTTGTCCGCGCTAAAGGTCTCGCAAATCAAACCGCTCCGGCAGTTCTATTGGCGACGAATGCGCGAGGAATATGGCGAGGAGGTTATGTCGCGGCAACTGGTTGATAAAAATGCGCTTAATACGATCGAGTTAGGTGTTATCAGCGTTATTTTTCCAGAAGCGAAAATTATATTTGCGCTACGCGATCCGAGGGACGTCTGTCTAAGTTGTTTCATGCAATCTTTTAGCCCATCACCAGCGACCGCAAACATGACGTCATTGCCGAATATTGCCAGACAATACTCAGAAGTTATGGGGTATTGGTTAGCATTGCGAGACCGGATGCAACCCAAATTTCTAGAATTGCGTTATGAAGATACTGTCAGCAATTTTGAAGTCACTTTCCGACAGGTATTTGCTTTTATTGGCGTCGACTGGCACGAATCCGTTAGTAAATTTCATGAACGAGCCAAAGGACGATATATCTCTACCCCGAGTTTTGCAGCTGTTTCGAAGCCGGTTTACAACTCGGCAATTCAGCGTTGGCTTAACTATGAACCGCATTTCGAAGCGATACAGCCTCAGCTTTAACCGTTTATCGATTTGTTTGGCTATAACGAAAAGCACTCATAAATCGTTCAACACTGCCAGCGCTTCTTGAATATTGCTCACAGCATGAATCTGCAGGTTTTGAACACTGTCTTTGGGTTTGTTGCTTTTGGGGATAACGGCGCGTTTAAATCCGTGTTTGGCGGCTTCATTCAGACGCGCATGACCATTGGCGACCGGACGGATTTCGCCGTTTAAACCGATCTCGCCAAAAAATACCGTGTCGTAAGGAATGATGCGGTCTTTCAAGCTGGACACTACCCCCACTAAAATCGCCAAATCGGTGCTGGTTTCGCTGACTTTGATGCCGCCGACCACATTGGCGTAAATCTCGTCGTTGCCGGTGAAAATGCCGCCATGGCGGGATAACACCGCTAACAACATCGCCAACCGGTTTTGATCCAACCCCACTGCCAGTCGACGCGGATTGCCGTATTGGCTTTCGGTGACCAGTGCCTGAATCTCCACCAATAAAGGCCGCGTCCCTTCCCACAACACCGTCACCACGCTACCCGGTGAAGGCTTTTCCGCCCGTGATAAAAACATCGCTGAGGGGGTTTTCACTTCCTTCAAGCCGCTGCTTTCCATAGCAAAAAAACCTAGTTCGCCGACGCTGCCGAAGCGGTTTTTATCGGCCCGTAGCACCCTAAAGCGCGAATCATCGGTGGATGACAGCACCACTTGGGCGTCGACAATGTGACTCAAGGTCATCGGGCCCGCTAACGATTGATCCTTGGTGACATGGCCCACGAAAAAAAACGACACGCCGCTGCGTTTGGCGTATTGGGTCAAGTAACTGGCCGATTCTCTCACTTGCGAGACAGAACCGGGTGCCGACTCGGAATCAGCGGTGTACATCACCTGAATCGAGTCGATGATGACCACCTGCGGTTTTTCGTCATCCAAGACTTGGCAAATCTGCTGTACCGAGGTTTCGGCCAGCATTTTGATGCCGATGGTTTTTAAGCTCAAGCGGTGGGCGCGTTCAGCGATTTGCTGTAGTGACTCTTCGCCGGATACGTACAATACCGACATGCGCTCGCCGATATGCGCGATGGCCTGCAACAGAATGGTGCTTTTCCCCGCCCCCGGCGCACCGCCGATCAACACCACGCTGCCGGTGACGATGCCGCCGCCCAACACCCTGTCGAATTCTGTCAATCCGGTAGAAATGCGTTCGGCTTCGGCGAGATTGACGTCCGATAGCAAACGTACTTCGCTGCGGCTACCGGCATACCCCGCGTGTTCTCTGCCGGGTTTCGCGGTGCTGCCCAGCCGGACTTCTTTGATCGTGTTCCACGCGCCGCATTGATTACATTGCCCGGACCAGCCGGGATAATCAGCGCCGCATTCGGTACAGACAAAGGCGGATTTGGGTTTTTTAGCCATGATATTGATCGGATTTTTATGGGGTGAAGGGCTGAAAGATAATGTTAAATGCCCTCGGGCTGTCGTTCCTAGTGTAAAGCAGCTAACCAGGCGTCGGCACCATCCCCTGCGGGGTTGGTTGGCCGTTGTTACCTTACACCACGATTATCGATGACGTAAGGGTTTTGAAATGACCTGATTTTCCCCGCGATTATTCCGCTGAACTCGATTCAGCGGGCCAAATGAGTGGTGGTAAAAGTTAATCGACCAGCGGCAAAATCAAATAATCCGTCCATTTCCGATCGCCATCGGCTTCATCTGCCGTGGGTACCTGGGTATCATTCCAACCGCCACCCAAGGCTTTTACCAGTAACACGGATGCCGACAAACGTTGCCCCAGTAATTGCGTAGCGGTTTGTTGATTGGACAAGGCGGCGGTTTGCGCGGTCATCACGTTTAGATAACTGACAGTGCCGGCTTGATATTGGTTATTGGTAAGGGCCAAAGCCTGTTTCGCCGCCGCAACCGCTTTATCCTGCACGCGGGTTTCTTCTTCCAAAATGCGTAGCGCGGCCAAATTGTCTTCCACCTCTTGAAAGCCGGTGAGTACGGTTTGTCGGTAGGCAGCGACGCTGGCGTCATAGGCGTCTATCGCTTGTCTGTATTGGGCATTCTTGGCGCCGCCATCGAATAGCGTTAATGCCAAGCCCGCCGGACCTAAAGACCAAAAGCGTCGGGCCATAGTGAACAGAGTATCGGCGGCCTGCGACTGAAAACCGTTGGTCGTAGCCAAATTCAAGGTTGGGAAATACGCCGCTTTTGCAACGCCGATTTGCGCATTGGCAGCAGCGATTTTACGTTCTGCTGCGGCGATATCAGGGCGACGTTCCAATAACTCCGACGGTAGATTCACTGGAACGCCGGGCGGCTGTGCGTCTAATGGTGATGCCGCCAACGCCAGCTCTGCCGGCGTCTTACCAATCAGTACCGCGATTGCATGCTCCAACTTGGCGCGTTGTACCCCCAAGTCGATCGATTGGGCGCGCACTGTTTCCAATTGAGTTTCCGCTTGCACTACATCGGCTTTGGCCGCCACCCCCACCGCGTAGCGATTCTTGGTGATCTGCAAGGTTTTCGCAAACGCGGCCACCGTCTCGTCCAATATCGATTTTTGTGCGTCCAGGGTTCTCATTTGAAAGTAACTGTCCGCCAATGCCGATTGGCTGGACAGAACCAAGCCATGCAAGGTAGCGGCGCTGGCTTGGGCGTTGCTGGTATTGGTTTCTACTTGGCGGCGCACACTACCCCATAAATCAGGCTCCCAGGCTACCCCGGCAGCCTGAGCAAACAGATTCCGCACCCCACCCACCGCCACGTTTTGGCCGGTGGCGGCGCGGAAGCGGCTGAAAGTACCGCTCAGAGTCGCGACTGGCAGCAAGGAAGATTGCGTAGACTGAACCAAATGTTGGGCTTGTCGGTACTGCGCTTCGGCTTGGATAATGGACTGATTGGCGCCGGCAACCTGTTCTTCCAGGGTATTTAAATTGGGGTCGTTAAAAATTTCCCACCACTTACCCGGCAAGCCGCTATCGCTGGGTTGGGCCTGTTTCCAACCCTTCACCTCTTTGAATTCCACGGGGACATCGGCTTGCGGACGGACATAATCTGGGCCTACCGTACAGGCAATCGATGTGAGGCTGAGTAGGGCAGTAATCAACGGTAAGCTTATTATCGAACGCATGCAACTCAAGGTTTAGATGGAATATCACGCTGGCCTGGCGGCGCGCTTAGCAAAGCGGCCCTGCTAATAAAGTCGGAAGCCCCAAAGGAGCTAGTACTGTCGTCGGGATTGCTCTTAACCGCCGCATAGGCTGGAAAGATCGCTTCTCACTTGACCGCACTCGGCGAGCGGGGCTAAGTCTATCATCATGATCGCATTTTTTTGACGATTCCAAATTAGTGCTAGTTGCCTGTCTAACGCTTCGTAGGCCCTCAGCCCGCCGGCAAAGCTGATCAAGCCGTCCGTAATTCCTAGCGGAATTGGCCTAGCGCTGATTGCATCCGACAAACTGAAACTCGCCGGTGATGGTTGCGCTCGCTTGTCTGGCAGACGCCGCGTTTACACCCACTTAAAGCGCGGTACGCTCTATGGCGCTGCTAGAGGGCCTGTCAGCCCCTTTGGCAGACTGGATTGTTATTTCCAACACAAATTTTTAAAACTTAAATTAAGATGCCGCGATAATTCAAACGAGGATGAATATGAATACAACCGATGCCATTATGAACAAGGGTCAGAAACTCCATGAAGATGATGCGTATATTTTGCTGTGGACGAAATTTTTTGGTATCAGCCTGCTGGCGCTGACCTCATACTATGTCTACGACAAACAAAAGCAGCGACTGATTAAACTGATCAGCCGAGAAAAAACCTATTTGATGAGTATCAGCTACTACTTGACCCACGACTACGGCTTTACCCCCAAAATGGTGTTGGAAGGCATCAGCCTGTTTAAAGATTTTTCGACGGCCATAGCGGATAGAGGCAGCGAGACCTGGAAGACTTTTTTTGCGGAAAGCGCCAAAGATAAAGCCAGGACCTATGCCGTTCGAGGCGTCCGTAAGGATAAAAAAGCTAAGAATTAATGTTTGGGTAGCGACTCTCGGGTTTGGCGATGCAAATCCGAGAGCGCTGTGAGCTTTGGTCGTTTGCCATTCTATAAGAGAAAGTCTACATCTGCTGCTAATACTCAGCCTAAGCAGCCAGCCTAGTAGCAGTATCTTTGCGTTTCTGGAAGGTTTACTATCGCTGCATTCGCCTGCATTACAGATTGTTTATCGCCTCCACATTAATTAGGTTGGTTTCTTTCCAAAGCTTAAGAAAATTGACATATGACGACGATTACCAAACGTTTTCTCATCGTGATAATTGGCGTGCTTATAGCGCTTGCAGTCGGTTTCTTGGTCGAAGTCAGTCTCAGTTTTCAAACCGGTTGGCAGTTTGGCCATACCCAATCGGGTCACATAGTGGGTTGGGTTGGACTTGCCCTTATCTTGACCGTGTTTGTTTACTCAGTCAGAAAGCGCCATCCCGGAAAGTCAGGTTGGCCGAAAGGCTGGTTTCTGGTTCACCAAGTGGCTGGCATAGTCGGTCCCTTGTTGATTGTGATTCACGCCGGACTGCACTTTCATGCCTTGGTGCCCAGCCTGGCGCTAGTGGCGATGATAATTGTCACAGTGAGCGGCCTCATTGGTGTGGCGGTGCATCGAAAAGTAAGAAGCCTTTTAAATACCCAGCGCGAGGAACTTCTCGCTCAAGGATTTGCTGATAAGGATGTCGAGGAGAGCTTGTTCGATTTAGCCTCGGAGGAGGAAACGTTCAGGGTGTGGCAGATTATTCATGTGCCCATGGTGATGATATTTTTGGTGCTGGTGATAGCGCATATAGCCGGCGCTTTGTATTTCGGGGGATTGTAGATGCGCTTTTCCCCCTTACCACCGAGTAGTATTCGCTTTGTAGTGATTGCCATAATCCTTCTGCTGGCTTGGCTTGCGTGGGGATCAGTTAACTATCCGGAAGCACTTTGGGCACCTGGCAATTTGAGCCGTTATCATGCGGACATCTCAGCTTGTGGTGATTGTCACCAGGCTTTCCAAGGTACCACGGCAAAGAAATGCACGTCCTGCCACAACGATAAGAGTTTTGCTGCCGGATCAAGGCCCAACGTCGCCGAATTTCACCAGCAAACAATACGCGACGGAAAGCCCTGCCAGGCGTGTCACACCGAACATCGTGGGGCGTTAGCGCAGATCACCATTGGCGCTATGCTGAATCCCCACGGAGAATTCGTATTCCGGGCGACGGGTACCCATTCATGTACGGCATGTCACGATTTCAGTGCCGATTTAAAGTCGCGTTCCTATTTGCTCGATAACGCTATCGTTAGGCATCTTATGGATGAAGGCGATGGGGCGCATCGTTTGGGTAAAATGGCCCGCTGTCTCGCTTGTCACGGCGGTGGCCGCTTAGAAATTGAAGATGATGATTAATAGGGCGGTGAGAATAAATGCCTGTTACTCAGCTCAAGCCAGATGCGCCTTTTCGCCGCAGGTTTTTGCAAAGTCAGTTCCCCGGTAGTGATTTCCGCATACGCTCTGGGGCGCCATTGGATGGCCGAAATCCAGGCTAGGGATTGCTAGACGCTTTCCCTCCTTAGCACTGGCTGCCTGCTAATGTGCCTTTTAGCGATACCATGAGCATGACGGCTTTCTGGCACTTAGCTGAACTGACTTAGTCGTGCTGCAAAGGCGGAAAGCTTGGGGATGGCTTTATTCAACAGTTTTGCATGCGGCCTCCGCAGTTTATCGGTGCGATTTCTCTTCGCGTAGCTGATTTTGTTCGCGCTCGCGGTCACGCTCTTGTAACTGCCATGAACCGTCTTGTTGATTACGTTCTTGTTCCATTTGGCGGTTTCTTTCCTGCATGTGTTGTTGTTGGTTTTCTTGGCGTGGGTCTGGATGCGATTGCCATGCACCTCCCTGATTGCCGCCTTGCCGTCCACCGCCACCCGGTGCCGCCGAAACGGCGCTTAAAATGCCAGTTAGGAAAATTATCAATGCTATTTTGTAAGTATGATTTTGGTTCATGGCTGTATCTCCCAAGGCGATTCGGAACGATAGGGCAAGTAATCCCACCCTATCGGTCCTCTATCGCTATGTGTAAAAAGTTAATCGGCTTAATTAGCGAAACTCGCCGAGGTAAATCCCCGCCCAACCCGCTTCTTCAGTGCCCATGCTGGCATTAATAACCAGTCGTCCGTTTCTAAAGCCGTCACGCTCAAGCCCCATCTCTGTGATCGGTAGGACTGCAGATACCCCAGTCTCCTCATCCACAAATAGCGCTTTCCGGTCGAACAGCGTGCCGTCCATCCCGGTTTGAATCAATGTTACAAAGGGTGATTTATCAGAACGATTTTTCAGGTAAATGCCGTCGACCGGATTCTGATAGGTATTGTTAGAATCCAAAGTGCCTGTCCTGGCTTTAAATGCTACCTGGTACGGGTTGTGATCTTTAGCGCGTTTGATCTGATTGGAAACAGCCAGGAAGGACGCTGAGCGCCAACGGGCTAATTCGTCTTCTTCGTTGCCTTCTTCACCCTCGCCTGCGCCCGGCGATCTGCCGGAGAAGTTCCAATAGACAAAATCAGAAAACTCGGTTCCGGTGCGGGCGATTGTCACGGTTTTATGGGACTGTATGTCGTGCAGGAAAAATCCTTGATGTACCGGCACCGGTTTTTCCTGATACCAACCGACTGCATCCTGCGTGCTACCTGATGCAGCGCTCTTACAATAGGCAGCCCGATCTTTGTTGCCCTCCTCAGGGCAATAGAGTCTCACCATTTTATTTTCGTCGCCCCAAGCGCCCCAAAAAGCAAGATAGCGACCATCGAATGACACGCCTTCGCCCAATCGGTTAAACCGGGTATTTTTGGGTTCACCGGGTACCTGAGAGCCTATACCGACAAGCGTTTTAAGCGTAGGTTGCTTGTTAATCGGATAGGGTTTGAGTTGCGCCAGGTAGATACCGCCCAAACTTGGGTTTTCCTCATTATCAAAACCCGCGAAAACCGCCTGTCGTTTTGCTGCGCTGGGCGGCGCGGTGGAGCCAAAGACGGTCTGAGTGCCGGGAATCAGGGTATGCGTGTTATTGGCAATCAACACGACAGCTTTGTCGCCGCCACCCGCAGCACCCTTCAATGATTGATTTTTTAGGTCGCGATAGTAAACCCCGGTCCTGCCGATTTGATTCACTGTGTAGTTGCCTTTGAACACAATCGTCGAACCCTGAGTGACCGCAGGTGATCCGGGAAATACATCGAAAGGCGTACCCGGAAACTCAGGCACCTCGAAGAAGGCAAACTCGTCAACAGCGCCCAATTTGCTGGCACCAGTGATTAACGGTCCAAATGGATTGGTATAAATCCCGGTAGTACCCACTTTAGTTTCAGAGCCATCGGCCAAGGTATATTCCCAGACCGGCTTATGGTTACCCCGGGTGGCGATCATATCGGTAACGCTATCAATGCGCGGAAATGATGGTGGTTCTATGAATAGGGAACTCAAGTTGTTGGGCTGTGGTACTTCAGTATCGCGATCAAGGATACTGACTATCGGGCCGGCCTTGGCCATATCTTTTGTATAGACGCCATGCACTGGCTCACCGCCCTTACCGCCTTTGCTGCGAGCACGAAACACAACCTGTTTTTTTGCATTTACTGAGGGCTGATTGTAACTGTTGAAGGTCCGGCAATTGGCTAGCGTGGTCGCGCATGCATGCGTCGGCATGAGATCGCCGTTGTTGACCACCGTTTGCCATTTTGGCTGCGTTTCATATGACTTTGAATCTGCTGAAGCTGGTTTGGTGATCGTTAGCCCATGCACTGCAGCGGCTAACACTAGACCCGATAAAATGTGTTTAAACATTGCGACATCCTCATCTGTGTATTGGTACCTATTCAGCACTAGCGATCAGTGGCCTAGATGCACAGTGCGCATCCACCGCGATGGGTGAATGGGCTGCGCTTATTTAGCGAGGGTTGAGTCACGCTGTTTTGACTGAATAGTTACTTTTATTTCGTGAATGGAGAGCCGGGGAAACGATCCCCCGGCTGTCCTTGCCTGATTTCATCCGAGAACAACGAGCGTCGTCCTGGGCAGATTTAGGTTGATTGCTGCCAGGCTAGTTATTCGCCTTCACCACCACCAGAACCGCGCGCAGCCATTACTGTAGTTTTCGCAGTTGCTGTGTTATTGGTCAGGTTACTGTCAACGTTGGTGCTGGGATTGGCAGTGACTGTTGCAGTCCAGTTAATAGTTGTGGCGTAACTGGGGCCTTTAAAGACAACGGTCCAACTTTGACTTTGACCTGTCGCTAATCCGCTAAATGAATAAGTCGTATTGAGGACTTGTTGTTGTTTGCTGTCGATACCTTTGATTTGCACAGTGCCTGATGCAGCGGCACCTTTCAGATTGACCACAGTTAATGTGCCCTCCCTAGTAGTATTGCCAACCATCCGAATAGGCATTTGTAATTTACTGGACAAATCCACTGGTGCTGCAGGCGGCGGTGCCGCTTGGCATAATACCGGTGCTTCATAGCCTGCCAATACTGGGTGACTGTGCATGAAATCAATGACTGCTCTGGCATCATCACTGGCTTGTGCAAAACCTCCCACGTTACCCTCAGTAAAACCGGGCAAACCGCTGAATACCGTTGGATAGATGCCTGCGGAATCGATATAAAACAGCGGAGCCCCGTCGTCTGTTGTCGCATCATCGTAGAGCGTCAGATAATCGAAGCAACCGGAGATGGGTTGGTTAGCCGGTATGTTTGCAGGGTAAGGTAGCTTGGTGTAGGTGTTTGCGCGAGCATAACCGTAGCTACCGTAATCCAGGAAGTACTTCACGACGTTCTGCATAGAACCCTGCACTTCCTGTCTAATCGTCAGGGGTATTTTCGGTAATACTGTGCTGGTAGTCGCTTGGTCTAAGCCCATGATCTGATTCAGATAGATCACTAAATCGAGGTCAATTTTTCCGCCTTTGTCGGCAGCCGCTCCCAATGCCTTAGCCGCTGTATCCAACATGGTATAGCCGTTAAATGGTTTGGGCAATGCAATGGCCGGGGTACCCAAGGCGCCTTTCATGACCATCTCCCGATATATCGCCAGGTTTTGTAAGGGTGAGTCCACCGCGCTAGATAACAGTTCAGCGGTATCGCCATCGCCGTCAGCATCGGCGCTATCTGGATTGGAATAAACCAGACGCCCCGCCGGATCAAGAGTTAGACATTGGGCAGTGCTCAGATTGACGAGTACGTCAGCTAATTGCTTATCCATCACACTATCGGGCGATCTGGCAACACTCATGCGAGCAAAATCCACCGCTTGCAGATAGGTTTCGTAACCGACAACAACGGCACACGTCGCTGGATCAACCGGAATGGTGCAAGAAGCACTGGCAGACGCCGGTGTACAACCCGGAAAGCTGGGGCTGGCTGGCAAAGCGACACCGGGGGCGGCGATGGGTTGCTGACACAACTCCGCAGTTAATCTTGGCACACCTCTAGCGTCACGAAGTAATTTGTAAAGATCGCCAAATATCTCTCCAGTGCCTTCGCCACCGCCGCCAGAGCCACCCGAACCACTGCCAGAGCCGCTACCCCCACCTGAGCCGCCACCAGAACCACTGCCTGGTCCGGCGGCAAAGGTCGTCCCGGTTGCTGTGCATAGGCACATCAATATAGCCGCAGCTAATTGACTATGTTTTACTTGTTTATGTGTTTTCATAATACACGTCCATTTCCCACACTTGGGATGCATATAAAACCGAAATCTATTTTTATTTAATTTTTAAAATAAAATCGAATTCATATAAAATAGTTTTCAATTATCTAGGGAATTTAGGTTTTTCTACGCAATCAAATAATGATTTGTAAATTAAAAATTAATATTTTAATTATTTCCCCAGATAACTGCCTGGTGTTGATTCAATAACTAGTTAAGCAGCGGATTGCAGGCGACGTGAAACACCTAAAATACCCATCAGGCCGCTGGCAAAGAGCCAGACTGCAGTAGGCACAGGCACTACTCGGCAGCTTCTGCGAAGCGGCTTTTAAGGTTTGCCAACGCTGCTGGTTTCTTCATTCGCCAAACCTGCCATTTCTAAATGGCAACCGTTCGGCAGCTAAATGTTGATTAACAATATTTCTTGAATGTTTCAGCAAGTTATTTAGTAAGAAACCGATATAGTTTTTACGCCGATGATGGCCTAAAAACCATGTCCAAGAATGGGATATTCGCGGGTAGGAAATGGGTAGATAAACTACCTATTCAGATGCAACTGCCAGAAGTATTATTTGGCGTTAATCAGGTAATAATTTGAGGTAAATTTGCAGATTGTCGGCTCTATTGTCCAAACCCAGTTTTTTGCGGATTTGCTTTCGATGCACACTGATGGTGCCAGGGGCGATATTTAGGGTCGAGGCAATGAGTTTTGTGGGTAGCCCTTGTCGGATCAAGGCAGCGACTTGGATTTGGGTGGGTGTCAATTGCTTAAGCGCAGTTGAAAGCGTTTCGGGGTTTCCAAAAGACGTCACGAGATTGGTAAGATTGATTTCAATAATATCGATCAAGCGGGTGGACTGCCGGCGACCCGTGCTGGCGCCTTTTAATTTTTTCAGAAAGGGTAATACGGTGGCCTTGATTTCCTGAAAAAGCGCGGTTTGAGCATCGTCTTTATCGGATTTCTGCTGCTTTAGCAAAACTCTAAGCGCAGTATTAATATCCATGATTTCCTGCGTACTTTTTAGCAATGCGTCTTGCGAATTCGATACCTGATTCTCGAGGTTTACACGGGTTTCGTTTAAGGTATTTTCTTCAAGCTGTTTTTCCAAAGAAATATCCCTGAAAGACCCCACATACTGGGTAATATGGGTTTCCTTATCAACCACTGCAGTGACGGTCAATGATAAGGGGAATATCTCTCCGTTTTTGCGTTTGTCCCAAATTTCACCTTGCCAATAACCCTTCTCTGCTACGGTTGACCAAATGTGTTTATAGAACTCGGCATCGTGTTTGCCTGAACGCAAAAATGTAGGTTTTTTGCCAATGGCCTCGTGTGCGCTGTAACCCGTGATACGAGTAAACGCATTATTCAAACGCAGAATCACCTTGTCTGCGTCAGTAAAGATCATGCCGTCTTCGATTTCAAATGCGGTTGCGGCAATCCGTCGGGTTTCATCCTGACTAACGCGTTCGGTGATGTCAGTCAAAGATAACAGCGTAACTGGCCCATCAGCCGATACCGCATTCTGGCAATCAAGTGTTACTGTAATAATCTTGCCGTCGGTGCGGAGCAGAGATAGTTCGCAATGTTGCCTGACCGATTGTATTTGTGCGTTCTTGAAAAACAAATGCCAGCGGTTAGTTTCTTCGGGACTCAGGTACTTGGCAAATGGCGTATCGAGCAATCTTTCACGCACGATGCCAATTAGTTTGCCGCAGCTGTGATTGGCATTCAAAATCAGTCCGTTACACGTTAGAGTCAGAAGGGAAGCAGGGGAGAAGTCGTAGAGTTGTACATAATGATTTCGGAAGGTATCTAATGCTGCATAAGCCCGACAAAGCTCATGATTCTGCATTTCCAACTCGAGTTTATGCAAATGCAGGACTTGTAAGACGCTTTCACTCGTTGGCCCACTGTTCATTCAGCATCCTTTAAAGGTTGGCGTGAAATAGCGTAGTAAAGATGGCTACCAACAAACGGCAGGTTTACCAAGCGCAACCTGGAAAGTTACTCTCAGATTGAATGATCGACCAAAACTTATCGGCAGTTATTCTATCGTGAAACTTCCAAATTCGAGAGTGATAAGTACGGGCGTTAGTGACGGGCGTACCAATCTATCGCTACTACGGGGCTGAATTACGCTTGAAAGCTTATCTGCCCATCAAGCTACTACGACTATTTTTGGAAATTTAAGAACATTGCCGAGGCCTTAACCTTCGCCCGTATGACCGGGGGAAAGCGCTTTGCGAAAGCCCCCAACTTGTCCGCGCCGATGGACGGATCGCTTGGGTGAAATGGTAAAGCTGCCCCAGGTACACGAAGGGAGGCAGTAAGTGTTATTGCTGCGCGCAGATTTGAGCTGGAACTGTTAGCTAGTACAATCTTAGGCATACCCGCACCTGAGTAAATTATGGCCAATACCCTCAATCACCTGCTCCAAGCCTATAGGCAACTGCAACGCGACGGCGAAGACAGCGTATTGGCGACCATTATCGAAACCTTCGGCTCGACCTACCAAAAAGCCGGGGCGCGGATGCTGATGACCAAGCGCGGCGATCTGATCGGCCTATTAGGTGGCGGCTGCTTTGAGCGGGATTTGCTGGAACAGGCGGCTTCGGTGTTCGATACCGGCCATGCCAAAACCGTGTTTTACGATATGCGTGCCGAGGAAGACGTGATCTGGGGTTTGGGCTTGGGTTGTAACGGTGCGGTGCGGGTATTACTTCAGCTATTAACAGCCGAGCAGGATTTCAGCCCATTAGATCGCTTGGTTGAAGCCGCGCAAGCGCAGGCTCACGGCGTATTGGTGACGGTCGTCGATTCCACGCATGCGGATTTTCCGACCGGCCACAGCCAGTTTTTGCCGGTAAGTATGATAGCCGAGCAGCCGAGCTTATCCCGCGCCCCGTTTCCCTTTGCATCGGCAGCGCTGCACACCGCCTTGCAGCAAACCCCGCGCATTGAGACGCATCTGCTTAACGGTCAGGAAATCAAAGCCTTTTACGACCCGGTGCAACCGCCTTGGTGCTTGCTGATATTCGGTGCCGGTGCCGACGCGATACCGCTGGTGAATTGTGCCAAATCCCTGGGTTGGCGCGTGACCTTGGTCGATTACCGGCCCGCATACATCAAACCGGAGCGCTTTCCGTTGGCTGATCAGTTATTGCATCTGACACCGGAACACGTACCAGTAGAACTGGAGTTAGATCGCTTCAAGGCGATCATGATGATGACGCACAACGTCGAATACGACCAACGCTATCTGCAAGCCATCGTTCACTGTAGAGTGCCTTTTATCGGATTGCTGGGGCCGGCGCATCGCAAGCAACGGCTATTGCAAAGCTTGGGTGATGATGCGACGCTGATCAGTGGTCGAGTGTTCGGCCCGGTGGGCTTGGATATTGGTGCAAAATCTCCCGAAGAGATAGCCCTGTCGATCGTGGCGGGCATCCATGCCCAGCTTAATGGTCGTAGCGGCCTGCAATTGGGTAATGACATAGTCGCGACCGCGCATGAATGCAGCCATTGATCAGGTGTATGCGGTTATCCTGGCGGCCGGTGCCGCCAGCCGGATGGGCAGCCCCAAACAATTGCTGGCATGGCAAGAGCGCCCCTTGTTGGCGCATGCCATAGCCAGCGCCAGGGCCGTTTTAACGGAGCGGGTTGTGGTGGTGTTGGGCGCGTATTCACATGCTATTCAAACCGCTATGGAACTGAATGAGGTAGTTGTCGCACATAATCCGCAGTGGGATCAGGGTATGGCCAGTTCGATTCAGGTCGGTATCCAGGCCCTACCGGCAAGCGCCAGCGCGGTTTTGTTGATGTTGTGCGATCAACCCTTAATTAACAACGCCCATTTGCAAAATCTGCTGCAGGCCTGGCAGCATGCGCCGGAGCGTATCGTGGTGACTCAATATGCGGATTCGTTCGGGGTGCCGGCTGTGTTTCCTGCCGGGTTTTTCGCGCAGCTTCTGCAGTTAAGCGGTGATCGGGGCGCCAAGTCACTGCTGATGCATTTAGAAGATACCCTCGTAAAACTGCCGTTACAGGAAGCGGCGTTGGATATCGATACGCCCGGCGATTACCAGCGCTTACAGGCCTATAAGGCGGATATCGTCGACGATGCCGGAACAGTCTGACGACTACCTGTCGAGGGTTAGAAGCCTCTTTTCCGAGTTGGGGATTCCGCAGGCGTTGCCGGCAACCAGAGGCTTAGAAATATGGCGGGAGCCGACCGAATTGGTTGTTGCGGAAATCACGCCGCAAGGTCGAGAGTTTTTGCTCTCGGCGGCAGCGGCAGCCGCTTGGCAGGCAATGAAGATGGCCGCCGCCGAGGAAGGCATTGCGCTGCTAATGGTGTCGGCATTTCGCAGTGTCGATTATCAGGCCGATATTATTCGGCGCAAACTAGGGCAGGGGATGAGTATTGACGAGATTTTGCGCGTCTTAGCGCCGCCCGGTTACAGCGAACACCATAGCGGCTGCGCAATCGATATTGGTAGCGACGATTGTCCTGAGCTAGGCGAGCGTTTCGAAAATACCCGTGCATTTCGTTGGTTAAGTAACCACGCCCAGCGGTTTAGCTTATCGCTATCGTTCCCGTGCGATAATCGTTTTGGCTATGTTTACGAACCCTGGCATTGGTGCTATCGGGGACATTCACAGAAGTTTTGACGCGTAAATGCCGCGCTCAAAGTGGCGATAACGTCCTTGTTATCGCTGAGCATGGGGCTTTAAACCTCGGCGCTGCTCAACCAAAGATCGTGCTTGTTACACAGGCTCAAGGCATAAACAGTGCCGCTGTATTCGGCTAGACTGAATTCGGAAATAGCTACCGGGTCTTTGCTGGGATCGAACATGCGCTCGTTTAGAAACTTGTAATTTTTATCCAGCAGCACGTGTTTGACAATGTAATGCTCGTAGCCTTTCATTTCGTGCGGCGTGGTGATTTTGATTGTGGCTTTGCCATCGGCTTTAGCCACTTCAATCACCGGCAGGTGCGTCGCCCCTTTGCCGGCCCAGCGGCCTTGCGCATCCTTGGTATAAAACAAATCGCCCGGCGGCGTCGGCTGTTTGCCGGCTTCGGCTTGGGCTAAGGTTGGGGCAATCATACCTACCGCTGCACCGGCGGCACTCAATCTAATAAAATCGCGACGTTCCATGAAAATTCCTTGTTATGGGTTAAGAGTTGCTCGCCGCTGAGTGAAGCACAGCATGGCTTGCTCGGCGGCGCATTTTGAGCCAGGGTTTTTCTATCCCTTAAGCGCAGGATAAAAAATGTTCGCAGCGGCTAAGGCTCGGCAGACCGCGCTAGGCGTTGAAATGTATCACGATTTCGCCCGAGTTTTGTGCTTGGTTCTATCTCTGGGCTTTTAGCGGGCTCTCATGCCCACGGTTTTGCTTTCCGGTCATAAATTCAGGCGCTGGCAGGCTGACGTTTGCCTGATCGCGTTTCCGATCTTGTCGGCCAAAAATGTTGAGCGCTGAGCAGCCGATTCTGCTCGGTCACAATGCCGAGCAGTAAGTCGACAAGTCCCATAAAATGGCTAGTCGTTGCAATTTAAAAGAAGGGGCAGGTTATGGATCATGATTTTTGGCATCAACGCTGGCAGCAGAACCAAATCGGCTTTCATAAGCAGGAGTTCAATTCAATTCTACAGACGCATTGGCCGCGCTTGACCATCCCGCAAAATGCACGGGTTTTGGTGCCCTTATGTGGAAAGAGTAAAGACTTACTTTGGCTATTAGCGATGGGCTATCAGGTAGTGGGTGTTGAACTAAGTCCGCTGGCTGTCGAGTCGTTTTTCGCCGATAACAATTTGCAGCCGACCGTGCGTCGCCAAGGCAACTTTTGGGTCAGCGAAGTGGCTGGCTTGCAGATTCTATGTGGGGATTTTTTTGCCCTGGAAGCTGCGGATGTCGGGGAGTTTGACGCAGTTTACGATAGGGGCGCGCTAGTGGCCTTGCCGCCGGATATGCGCATCGACTATGTGATGAAGCTGTCTACCTTGTTGCTGAGTGCTGCGCAAATGTTGCTGATAGCATTCGATTATCCTCAACAAGAAATGCCGGGGCCGCCGTTTAGCGTCCAAGCGGATGAGGTTGAGCGTTTATATAGTCACTGGTGTGAAGTTGAATTGCTGACCAGCGACGATGCCCTAGCGACAGAACTGCATTTTAAAGAGCGCGGCTTAACTAAAATGGTAGAGCAAACCTATAGGCTTTTAGTTCGGTAATAGAGCATGTAGTGAGTTGCCGATTTTTTAGTCCCAACGCATGAACGAAGGTGCAGTTAAGCCTTGAGGCAGTAGCGGACTGCCTAGGTTCTGTTTCATGCGTGTTTCAATGTTTCATCATGAAACGTCTTTTGCGCCGGTCGATAGTTGGCCGGCTCTTATCCCTAGCGTTTTATCGCAGAAATCACGCTTGGCACGCAAATTGATATAAAAATATTAGTGATTAATTATATTTGTGAAGTCAGCATGTTTTTTGTTCAACTCTCAGAAACCGATAAGTCAAGGTTACCCAGTACTTTTGGCTCCTATATTCAAGCCATTTGCCAGATCTTGTTTCCTGCAAATAAGCGGCAGAAGGCATCTTTGTCGCTAAGTATTTCCACCAATCTCAAAAACGAGGCAGCTATGCCAAATACGGGCGATAACTCAGTCCCAGCAAAATCCAGCTTGCTAGGCTGGGAGATAGGCACCGCGCTACTCATAAAAGTAATCCTGCTCACCGGCCTGTGGTTTCTGATATTCCGCTGGCAAGAACGCCCCGCGGTTAAACCGGACATCGCCGCGCACTTTGCCTTAACTGCCGCGCCAGTTCACAACAATCCCGATTTTCCTTCACAACCCACCCAGGAGTCTCGCCATGTTCGGTGACGATATAGTCATGCTGTCACGCATGCAGTTCGGGCTAACCGCGCTGTATCACTTCCTCTTTGTGCCCTTGACCCTGGGCATGACCTTTATCCTCGGCATCATGGAGTCGGTCTACGTCATGACCGGCAAAGAGGTGTACAAGGACATGGTCAAATTCTGGGGCAAGTTGTTTGGGATCAATTTTGCCATGGGCGTCACCACTGGTTTGACGCTGGAGTTTCAGTTCGGCACTAACTGGGCTTACTACTCGCATTACGTCGGCGACATCTTCGGGCCTTTGTTGGCCGCAGAAGGTTGGATGGCATTCTTTTTGGAATCGACCTTTGTGGGTTTGTTCTTTTTCGGTTGGGATAGGCTCAGCAAAGTCCAGCACCTTACTGTTACCTGGCTACTAGCCGTCGGGACCAGTCTATCGGCATTATGGATTCTGATTGCTAACGGCTGGATGCAGCACCCAGTCGGTGCTGAGTTTAACTACGAAACGCTACGTATGGAGATGACCAGCTTCGCTGACGTGTTCTTCAATCCGGTCGCGCAGGTTAAGTTCGTGCATACCGTGGCAGCAGGTTACGTGACTGGTTCCATGTTCGTGCTGGGGATTAGTTCCTGGTACTTGCTGAATAAGCGCGACATCGGCTTTGCTAGACGCTCGTTTTCCATTGCCTCTGCTTTTGGTCTGGCCTCTATTTTATCGGTCATCGTCTTGGGCGATGAGAGCGGCTACACCTCCGGCGAAACTCAAAAAATGAAGCTGGCAGCTATCGAAGCAGAATGGGATACCCATCCGGCCCCAGCAGGTTTTACCGTGTTTGGTTTGCCCGATCAGGACAATCAGAAAACCGATATGGCGCTCAAAATTCCTTATGTGTTGGGCCTGATCGCTACCCGCTCCCTTGATGAAGAAGTCAAAGGTCTTAAAGATTTGCGCGAAGATAGCGTACTGCGTGTCGAAAGCGGCATGGTGGCTTACGACAATCTGCAAAAGCTGCGCGCCGGCGACAACAGTCCCAGCGTCAAGCAGCAGTTTGCCGACCATAAAGCCGACCTGGGCTACGGCTTGTTGCTGAAAAAATATACCGACAAGGTTATCGACGCCGACGCAGCGACTATCCAAAAAGCCGCCAACGACACCATTCCCAAAGTAGCGCCGCTATTTTGGACCTTCCGCATCATGGTGGCCTGCGGTTTTATCATGCTGTTCATCTTTGCGATGACCTTTTACTACTGCGCCACCCGCGTTGCCGATCAAAAACGTTGGTTACTGCGCATGGCGGTTTGGTGCATCCCTTTGCCGTGGATTGCCGCCGAGACTGGTTGGTTCGTTGCCGAAGTCGGTCGCCAACCCTGGACTATCTCCGGCGTATTGCCCACCCACATGAGTGTCTCCAGCCTCAGCGCCGGGCAGCTCTGGTTCAGTATCGGCGGCTTTGCTTTGTTCTACACGATATTGCTGATTATCGAGATGTATTTGATGTTGAAGTACGTCCGCCTCGGGCCCAGCAGTTTGCATACCGGGCGTTATTGCTTCGAACCCCAACCTGCCTAATCCATTTATCAATAGGAGTTCATTATGTTTGATTATGAAACCATCCGCCTGATTTGGTGGGTTTTTATCGGAGTCGTCGGCATTGCGTTCGCATTGACCGAAGGCTTTGATTTCGGGGTCGGCACTTTGCTGCCGTTTATCGGTAAAACCGATGTGGAGCGCCGGGTAATCATCAACACCGTCGGTGCCACCTGGGAAGGTAATCAGGTTTGGCTGGTGCTGTTGGGCGGCGCGATATTTGCGATTTGGCCGGCAGTCTATGCCACGCTGTTTTCCGGGCTATATGTGGCGATGCTGTTGGTGTTGTTTTCCTTGTTCTTTCGGCCGGCCGCGTTTGATTACCGTAGCAAGATCGAAGATCCGCGCTGGCGCAATAGCTGGGACTGGAGTTTGTTTATCGGTAGCAGCTTGCCACCGGTATTGTTCGGTGTGCTGGTCGGTAACTTGATTTTGGGTCTGCCATTTCATTTCGACAACGATCTGCGTTCATTTTATGACGGTTCTTTCTGGGCCTTGCTGAGTCCGTTTGCCTTGCTATGCGGCGTGACGGGATTGTTGCTAACCACCTTTCATGGCGCTTTATTTCTGAAATGGCGTAGTGAAGGTGTCATTCATGAGCGGGCAGTAGCTACTATTAACGGACTTGGACCCATGCTTTTGCTGGCCTTGGCCGCTACAACGCTATGGGTGTTCGTTGCCATTGATCGCCCCGAAATCACGCAAATGGCGGCTACTGATGCGCCATCCAATCCATTGAATAAAACCGTGATTGCTCAGGGCGCCACTTGGCTACAACATTTCATGGCTTACCCTTGGATGTGGTTGGCGCCCATCATCGGGTTTATGGGAATTGCACTGGCTTGGCTGTTAGGCAAAAGTGATTCGCGAATGGGGGCCTTTGTTTCGAGCAGTCTAGGCATTGTTGGGATTGCCTTGACCGTTGGTTTTGGCCTGTTCCCATTCTTATTGATTTCCGCTACTGACCCACGTTCCAGTTTAACGTTGTGGGATGGCAGTTCCAGTCATAACACCATGCTGTTGGCGTTCTGGATCACCGTCGTATTCTTGCCCATCGTGCTGCTCTACACCCGTTTTGTGTATCGGGTGATGTGGGGCAGCGTTACCGAAGCCGCTGTTCTTAAAGACAGTCACACACTTTATTAAGGAGACACATCATGTGGTATTTCGCTTGGATACTTGGCGTCGGTTTCGCGGCGTCCTTCGCCATCATCAACGCCATGTGGCTGGAATCGGTGTGCGACATCGATCATCACGGCATCGATCAATCGTGCGAGAGCTTGGCGCAACGCAGCAAAGAGAGGATGTCATGACCACAGACCGCATTATTCGTATCGTCGCTGGCTTGTTTATTCTGCTGTCCTTAAGTTTGGGGGTTGAAGGCAGTCCCTTATTTCAATCCGGCAATTGGCTTTGGTTTACCGCATTCGTCGGGGCCAATTTGTTTCAAAGCGGTTTTACCCGATTCTGCCCGCTGGAAATGATTCTTAAAAAATTGGGCATAAAAGAAAGCTGCCAGTAGCAGCTGCAAAAAATAATTATCTTTCAATTAGGAGTAGTCTCATGGCAAAAATCGTAATCGTAGGCGCGGGCATCGGCGGTATCCCGATGGCATTGGAAATGAAAGAAAACGCTCGGAAAGAAGACGAGGTAGTGGTGATCGCCGATACCCCAACTTTTCATTTTGTGCCCTCCAATCCCTGGGTAGCAGTGAACTGGCGCAAGCCGGAAGACATAAAGGTTGAACTGGCGCCGATGTTCAAGAAAAAGAAAATCGGCTTTATTCAACAAAAAGTGACGCGCTTTCATCCCGAAAACAATCAAGTCGCCCTAGCCGACGGCACTATGGTTGATTATGATTTTCTGATCATCGCCACCGGTCCAAAATTGGCTTTTGGCGAGGTGCCAGGCTTGGGTCCCGATGGTCATACCCAATCCGTTTGTCATGTTGATCACGCCGGCGAATCCGGAGAGTTTTGGAATAACTTTGTCGAAGACCCGGGTCCGATTATTGTCGGTGCCGCACAGGGAGCTTCCTGCTTTGGCCCGGCCTATGAATACATGTTCATCGCCGAAACCGATCTGCGCCAACGTAAAATCCGCGATAAAGTCAAAATGACCTATGTTACCTCCGAGCCTTATGTCGGCCATTTGGGCTTAGGCGGCGTGGGCGATACCAAGGGCATGTTAGAAGCGGAGATGCGCAGCAAGCACATTAACTGGATCTGCAATGCCAAAATCGACAAGATCGAAGCCGGCATGATGTATGTCACGGAAGTGGATGAAAACGGCCAGGAGAAAAAGAAACATGAATTGCCGTTTAAACACAGTATGATTCTGCCGGCGTTCAAAGGCGTTGATGCGCTACTAGGCATCGACAAACTGGTGAATCCGCGCGGCTTCGTGATTGTGGATGAAAATCAGCGCAACCCGACCTACAAAAACGTCTATTCAATCGGCGTCTGCATCGCCATTCCAGCGCTGGAGCAAACCCCGGTGCCGACCGGCACGCCCAAGACCGGTTACATGATCGAATCGATGGTTACCGCCACCGCGCATAACATTCGTGCGGAACTCGACGGCAAGCAACCCAAGGAAAAAGGCACCTGGAATGCACTGTGTTTGGCGGACTTTGGCGATTCGGGCGTCGCTTTCCTGGCCATGCCGCAAATTCCGCCGCGTAACGTGCAGTGGGCTTCAAGCGGTAAATGGGTGCATTTAGCTAAAATTGGTTATGAAAAATACTTTATGCGCAAAGTTCGCAAGGGTATCAGCGAGCCTTACTACGAAAAACTGACCTTAAAAATGTTTGGCATTATGCGTCTGAAAGGCTGACACTGGTTTATGCCGCGCTGGTATGGAATGACAAACAGTCTTGTTTCGTTGGTCTACCAATGGAACGGCGCGTCTAAACTTCCATACCACCCCATTTGCCCTAACTGAATGCAGATTACTCAATGACACATCGAATTTTTTGGCGGCTAATGTTCGCGCTGATGCTGGTTTTGGATACGGCCTTGGCCGTTGCGGAGCCCAGTCAGTACAGCCTGGAACAAGCCATTGAAACCGCATTAGCTAACAATCCGGAGCTTGGCATCATGCAAGCCCGCATCGAGCAGGCCAACGCGCAGTTAGGCGAATCTTTGGCCAGTTTTTACCCGCAAATCAAAGCCAGTTTGTCGTATCAGCACAGCGATAATCCGGCGCAAGCCTTTGCGATGATCATTGCCCAGCGCCGGCTCAGCTTTGCCGGCAACGACTTCAATCATCCCGGCGGGGTTGATAACTATCGGCCACAAGTAACGGCGACGTACTCGTTGTTTCGCGGCGGGCAAGATTATTACCGTAAACAAGCGGCAGAACTGGGAGTCGAGACCTCGGAACTGGAAAAGGCCGCGACCCGTAATCAATTGGTGAATAACGTCACCGCAGCCTATTACGGCGAGTTAGCGGCGATGGAAGCGCATGAGATTAGTCAGCGCTCCATCACAGCGGTGCAAAGCGAGCTGGATCAGTCGCGGATTCGCTTCGATGCCGGCACCGTCTTAAAATCCGATGTCTTGTCCCTGGAAGTGCAATTAGCGGAAGCCAAGGATGCGGAAATCCAAGCCGCTAATGCTATTGAGTTGGCGCAGAGTATGTTGAAAACCTTGCTGGGTTTGCCCGCTAACGAAACCTTTGTTATCAACTCAACTCAACAAGCCGCATTACCCGCCAGTCCGGCGGTTTTCGACGAATTACTCAATCAGGCGCTCAGTAGTCATCCTGAATTGCAAGCCGCCCAGAAACGCGTCGCTATGGCCGAACGTCAGCTTGATGTCGCGCAAGCCGCCCACTTACCCCGCGCCGACGCCTTTGTCAGTTACGGTTCTGATAGTAAGGATCTGGCCTTCAGCAGCAATCGCGATAACGTCACGGCTGGCGTGATGGTGGAAGTGGATGTGTTTTCCGGCTTTGCCGCGCAGGAAAGAATCAAGAAAGCCGAGCATGAATTAACCGCCGTTCAAGAGGCTGCCAGGCAGACCCGGTTACGCATTGAACATCAGCTCAAATCGGCGCAAGTCAAATTGCAAGACGCTCTAAGTCGCGCCGAGGTCAGCGCCGCAGGGGTTAAAGCCGCAGAAGAAGCCTTGCGTTTAGTCAATGAACAGCGCCAAGCCGGCGTGGTGACCGTGACTCGCTACATCGAAGCCGAGGTCGCGCGCGATAAGGCGCATACCCGGCAAATCACCGCACGTTTCGATGCCTTGCGGGCCGAAGCGGAACTCAAACAAGCCACCGGTTACTGGCAATAAAGG
>FSSH01000834.1_pt2 | contig 42795 bp, 31 predicted proteins | sample 1166101 | NCBI WGS metagenome assembly FSSH01 (sample SAMEA32972668, study PRJEB13176) | freshwater metagenome | biome: Drinking water system; feature: Biomass in drinking water that filtered by 0.45 um membrane; material: drinking water | place: USA | collected 2012-12-20 | depth 0 m
GATCGAACATGCAGCGTCAGGCTGTGCCATTGGTTCAGGCCGAGGCACCGTTTGTCGGCACTGGCATGGAAGAAACTGTGGCACGCGATTCGGGTGCTGCGATTGGTGCCAAGCGTTCGGGCATTGTCGATCAGGTCGATGCGACCCGTATCGTCATCCGCGCCACCGGCGAAGTCGAAGCCGGCCAGTCGGGCGTCGACATCTACACGCTGATGAAGTTCCAGCGCTCGAACCAGAACACCTGCATCAACCAGCGTCCGCTGGTGAAGGTCGGCGAAGTCGTCCATGCGGGCGACATCATCGCCGATGGCCCGTCGACCGAGTTCGGAGAGCTGGCATTGGGCCGTAACAGCCTGGTCGCGTTCATGCCGTGGAATGGCTATAACTATGAGGATTCGATCCTCATTTCCGAACGCATCGTGAAGGACGACGTCTTCACCTCGATCCATATCGAGGAATTCGAAGTCATGGCCCGCGACACCAAGCTGGGGCCAGAGGATATCACGCGCGACATTCCCAACGTCGGTGAGGAAGCACTTCGCAACCTCGACGAAGCGGGCATCGTGTATATCGGGGCCGAAGTGGAGCCGGGTGACATCCTGGCCGGCAAGATCACCCCCAAGGGTGAATCGCCGATGACGCCCGAAGAAAAACTGCTGCGCGCGATCTTTGGTGAAAAGGCATCGGACGTGCGCGACACGTCGCTGCGTCTGCCGCCGGGTGTTGCCGGGACCGTTGTTGAGGTGCGGGTGTTCAACCGCCACGGCATCGACAAGGACGAGCGCGCGATGGCGATCGAGCGTGAGGAAATCGAGCGGCTGAAGAAGGATTCGGACGATGAACGTTCGATCCTCAACCGCGCGACGTGGAGCCGCCTGCGCGAAATGCTGACCGGGCAGACCGCAACGGCCGTGCCAAAGGGCTTGAAGAAGGGCGTCGTGATTGATGCCGATCTGCTCGACAGCGTTGATCGTTATGAATGGTGGAAGTTCGCCGTTGCCGACGACAAGGTTCAGGGCGATCTGGAAGCCGTCAAGGTTCAGTATGACGATGCCGTCAAGGTGATCACGGACAAGTTCCAGGATCGCCGTGAAAAGCTGGAACGTGGTGATGAACTGCCACCGGGCGTGCTCAAGATGGTCAAGGTGTTCGTGGCGGTGAAGCGCAAGCTGCAACCGGGCGACAAGATGGCCGGCCGCCACGGCAACAAGGGCGTCATCAGCCGCATCCTGCCTGCCGAGGACATGCCGTTCCTCGCCGATGGGACGCCGGTTGATATCGTGCTGAACCCGCTGGGCGTGCCATCGCGCATGAACGTCGGGCAGATTTTCGAAACGCATCTGGGCTGGGCCGCACGCAATCTGGGCCAGCAGGTCCATCAGGCACTGGAAGATTGGCGTGAGGCCAATCCCAATGCCAAGGCAGGCGCCATGCCCGCCCCGGTGAAGGACCGGTTGCTCGAAATCTACGGCCCGCAATATGCCGCTGATATCGAAAGCCGCGACGGTGCACAGATTGTTGAACTGGCACAGAATTCGAAGACCGGTATCCCGATGGGAACGCCAGTGTTCGATGGTGCCCGTGAAAAGGATGTGTCCGAAATGCTGGCGCTGGCGGGCCTCGAAACATCGGGCCAGTCAGAGCTGTTCGACGGTCGTACGGGTGAGATGTTCGATCGCAAGGTGACCGTGGGCATCATTTACATGCTCAAGCTCCACCATCTGGTCGACGACAAAATCCATGCCCGCTCGATTGGCCCCTACTCGCTCGTCACGCAGCAGCCGCTGGGTGGCAAGGCGCAGTTCGGTGGTCAGCGCTTCGGCGAAATGGAGGTCTGGGCGCTCCAGGCCTATGGTGCCGCCTATACCTTGCAGGAAATGCTGACGGTGAAGTCCGACGACGTGGTCGGCCGCACCAAGGTGTACGAAGCCATCGTCAAGGGTGACGACAGCTTCGAAGCTGGCATTCCGGAGAGCTTCAACGTGCTCGTCAAGGAAATGCGGTCGCTGGGCCTGAACGTCGAGCTGACGTCGATTGACCAGTTCGACAGCGACGGCGTCGTGATCGCGGCGGAATAAGCCACTTCTTCCCCCCTCCCGCTTGCGGGAGGGGTCGGGGGTGGGCCTGAATTCAGGTACCACCCAGAAATGCCCACCCCTAACCCCTCCCGCAAGCGGGAGGGGGATGGAGCAAAGCCATGAACGAACTGACCAACTTCGCAAACCCGGTCGCCAAGCCGGAAACTTTTGACCAGATCCAGATCGGGATCGCCTCGCCGGATCGCATCCGTTCGTGGTCATTCGGTGAGATCAAGAAGCCGGAAACCATCAACTACCGCACGTTCAAGCCCGAGCGTGACGGCCTGTTCTGCGCGCGCATCTTTGGCCCGATCAAGGATTACGAGTGCCTATGCGGCAAGTATAAGCGCATGAAGTACAAGGGCATCGTCTGCGAAAAGTGCGGCGTTGAAGTCACCGTGTCGAAGGTGCGCCGTGAGCGGATGGGCCATATCGAGCTCGCCGCGCCGGTTGCGCACATCTGGTTCCTGAAGTCGCTGCCAAGCCGCATCGGCCTGCTCCTCGACATGCAGCTGAAGCAGCTTGAGCGCGTGCTGTATTTCGAAGCCTATATCGTGATCGAACCCGGCATCACCCCGCTGGAAAAATTCCAGCTGATGACCGAAGACGAGCTGCTCGACGCGCAGGACCAATATGGCGAGGACGCGTTCTCGGCAGGCATCGGTGCCGAAGCCGTGCGGATCATGCTCCAGGACCTTGATCTTGAGGGCGAGCGCAAGGAATTGCTCGACGAACTGGCTGTCACCAAGTCAGAACTAAAGCCCAAGAAGATCATCAAGCGGCTGAAGGTTGTCGAAAGCTTCATCGATTCGGGCAACAAGCCTGAGTGGATGATCCTTGAGGTCGTGCCGGTCATCCCGCCCGAACTGCGCCCGCTGGTGCCGCTGGACGGTGGCCGCTTCGCGACGTCGGATCTGAACGATCTGTACCGCCGCGTGATCAACCGCAACAACCGCCTGAAGCGGCTGATGGAACTGCGCGCGCCGGACATCATCGTCCGCAACGAAAAGCGCATGTTGCAGGAAGCCGTCGACGCATTGTTTGATAACGGTCGCCGTGGCCGCACGATCACGGGTGCCAACAAGCGTCCGCTCAAGTCGCTGTCCGACATGCTGAAGGGCAAGCAGGGCCGCTTCCGCCAGAATCTGCTCGGCAAGCGCGTCGATTATTCGGGTCGTTCGGTCATCGTGACCGGGCCTGAGCTGAAGCTGCATCAGTGCGGCCTGCCGAAGAAGATGGCGCTCGAACTGTTCAAGCCCTTCATCTACGCGCGCCTCGACGCCAAGGGCCTCAGCATGACGCTGAAGCAGGCGAAGAAGTGGGTTGAGAAGGAACGCAAGGAAGTCTGGGACATTCTGGACGAGGTGATCCGCGAGCATCCCGTGATGCTCAACCGCGCACCAACGCTCCACCGTCTTGGCATCCAGGCGTTTGAACCCGTGCTGATTGAGGGCAAGGCGATTCAGCTCCACCCGCTGGTCTGTTCGGCCTTCAACGCCGATTTCGACGGCGATCAGATGGCCGTTCACGTGCCGCTTTCGCTGGAAGCCCAGCTTGAAGCGCGCGTGCTGATGATGTCGACCAACAACATCCTGTCACCCGCCAACGGCAAGCCGATCATCGTGCCGTCGCAGGACATGGTGCTGGGGCTGTATTACATCACGATGCTGAAGGAAAATGAGCCTGGCGCCGGCATGATGCTGACCGACATGGCCGAAGTGCATCACGCGCTCGATTCAGGCGCGGTCACGCTCCACACCAAGGTGATCGCCCGCGTCCCACAGACCGATGAGGCGGGCAAGCCTTACCTCAAGCGTTTCGAAACGACGCCGGGCCGGATGCTGCTCGGCGAGACGCTGCCGAAGAGCGCCAAGGTGCCCTTCGACATCGTCAACCGCCTGCTGACCAAGAAGGACGTCGGCGACGTGATCGACGAGGTCTATCGTCACACCGGCCAGAAGGAGACCGTGCTGTTCGCCGATGCGATCATGGCGCTGGGCTTCCGTCACGCGTTCAAGGCGGGCATTTCGTTCGGCAAGGACGACATGATCATTCCAGATGCCAAGATTGGCCTGGTCGATGATGCGCGTGCGCAGGTGAAGGATTACGAGCAGCAGTATCAGGACGGCCTGATCACCCAGCAGGAAAAGTACAACAAGGTGATCGACGCCTGGAGCCGTTGCGGTGATCTGGTCGCGAACGCCATGATGGACGAGATCAAGGCGATCAAGACGCTGCCCAATGGTCGCGAAGCCCCGATCAACTCGATCTATATGATGGCCCACTCGGGTGCCCGCGGTTCGCAGGCCCAGATCAAGCAGCTTGCCGGTATGCGCGGGCTGATGGCCAAGCCATCGGGTGAGATCATCGAAACGCCGATCATCTCGAACTTCAAGGAAGGCCTGACCGTCCTTGAATATTTCAACTCCACCCACGGTGCCCGTAAGGGTCTGGCGGATACGGCGTTGAAGACGGCAAACTCGGGTTACCTCACCCGTCGCCTGGTCGATGTGTCGCAGGATTGCGTCATCGTTGAGCTGGATTGCGGCACCGAACGCGCGCTGGAAATGCGGGCGATCGTGCAGGGTGGGTCGACTATCGCGTCGCTGGGCGAGCGTATCCTGGGCCGTACCACGGCAGAGGATATCACCGATCCCAAGACCAACGCGGTCGTCATCCCATCGGGCACGCTGCTCGATGAGCCGATGATTGCAAAGATCGAGGCATTGGGCACGCAAAGCTGCAAGATCCGCAGCCCGCTGGTGTGCGAAACCAAGATCGGCGTGTGCGGCAAATGCTATGGCCGCGATCTGGCGCGCGGTACGCCTGTCAACATCGGTGAAGCTGTCGGCGTTATCGCGGCGCAGTCGATCGGTGAGCCGGGCACGCAGCTGACGATGCGGACCTTCCACATCGGCGGTGCCGCGCAGCTCAACGAGCAATCGAACCTGGAAGCTGTGGCCGATGGCCGCATGGAATATCGCGACCTGCGGATCATTGAGGATCAGCGCGGCCGTCGCGTGGTGCTCAGCCGCTCGGGCGAACTCGCGATCATCGATGCCGAAGGCCGCGAGCGTGCGGTTCACCGCATTCCTTACGGTGCCTATGTCCTGTTCCCCGACGGTCATCAGCTGACCAAGGGCGACCGGATGGCCGAATGGGATCCGTTCACCATGCCGGTGATCACGGAAAACCCCGGTATCGTGAAGTATGTCGATCTGATCGAAGGCAAGACGCTGACCGAACAGGCCGATGAAGCAACGGGCATCACCCAGCGCGTCGTGACCGAATATCGCGCCGCAACAAAATCGAAGGAGGATCTGCGTCCGCGCCTGACCCTGCTCGATGAAGGTTCGGGTGAGGCCGGTCGCTACATGCTCGTATCGGGTGCCACGCTGTCGGTTGAGGATGGTGCACGGGTATCGGGCGGTGACGTTCTGGCGCGTGTCAGCCGTGAATCGGCCAAGACACGCGACATCACCGGCGGTCTGCCGCGCGTTGCCGAGCTGTTCGAAGCACGCAAGCCAAAGGAAAACGCGATCATCGCCAAGGTTTCCGGCCGGGTCGTATTCGGCAAGGATTACAAGGCGAAGCGCAAGATTGGCATCCAGCCCGAGGATGGCGGCGAAATCGTCGAATATCTGGTGCCGAAGTCCAAGGTGATCGACGTGCAGGAAGGCGATTACGTCAAGCGCGGCGATAACCTGATCGGTGGTTCACCCGATCCGCATGATATTCTGGAAGTGCTGGGCATTGAGCCGCTGGCAGAATATCTCGTGTCGGAAATCCAGGAGGTTTATCGTCTTCAGGGTGTGAAGATCAACGACAAGCACATCGAGGTGATCGTTCGCCAGATGCTGCAAAAGGTTGAGATCACCGATGGCGGCGATACCACGTTGCTGGCCGGCGAGCAGGTTGACCGTGAGGAGATGGATGACATCAACTCAAAGCTCGACAAGAAGCAGGCGCGCGCCGTTGGCAAGCCCGTGCTGCTCGGCATCACCAAGGCGAGCTTGCAAACCCGCAGCTTCATCTCGGCAGCGTCGTTCCAGGAAACCACCCGCGTCCTCACCGAGGCAGCGGTCCAGGGCAAACAGGACACGCTGATTGGCCTGAAGGAAAACGTCATTGTCGGCCGGTTGATCCCGGCAGGCACCGGCGCTGGCCTGAACCGCCTGCGTGTGACGGCAAACTCACGCGATGCGGCGATGCGCGTTGCACAACGGCGGATGGATGAAGTGGCGATTGTCGCCCCCAAGTCCGCCGCTGAGGAGCATGCAGCCGAACTGCACCGTTCAGCCCGCGATGCAGGCGGCACGGGTGACGATGCACTGGGCGCGGTCATCACCAGCGGCCACGGCACTGATGCCGATGCCGGGGATTATCTGAACACCGATAGCTGATCGCTACTGATCAGCGTTGGATGAAATAAAACCGCCGTCCGGGGAAACCCGGGCGGCGGTTTTTTTGTGGCGGCGATGCGCGATCAGGCTACTCTTTGCGCGATCAGGCTACTCTTTGCGCGATCAGGCTACTCTTTGCGCAATCAGACTAATGGGGCCAAGCGATCAACGACACACGCGGCCATGGCCATGGCCGAGACGAAGGGATTCAGCATTGTGTCCCTGGAAATTACTTCAAAGCCCAGCAAGTGGGGGCGTCGTGCAAAGGGACCGGAATAAAGTACACTGTCACCGTAATGCGGTCGACAACGGCCGAGCCTTCGGTGTCTGCAAGGAGAGCCTCCGCCACGCTCGATCGCGTCGCCGAGTCCGTGAGCAGAGGCACGACGTTTTTACTTCACCCCCGCATAGGCTTTGACGAGGTCGAACAGATAGTCGCGGCCGGTCATCAGCCATTTGACCGAGATGCGTTCGTTTAGGCCATGGGCGTTGCTCGAACCGTCGCTGAGCAGGCCCGGCACGCCATAGGTCGGCACGCCGGCGGCGATAAGGAAGCGCGCATCGGTGGCCCCGGTGCTCATCGACGGCACGATCGGCACGCCGGGGAAATGCTGCTTCGCCAGCGCGGCGGCCTTGTCATAGACTTCTCCCGCCAGCGGCGGTGGTGCGTTGACCGGGTTGACCGGTGGCACTGCAACGATCGTTGCCGGCGCGTCGCCAATCGCCGCCTTCAACTGCGCGCCGACATCAGCGGGGGTATCGGTTGGGAACATGCGGCAGTTTATGTTGGCAAAGGCGCGCTGGGGCAGCGCGTTGATGGCATGGCCACCTTCGATCTGGGTGGCGACACAGGTGGTGCGCAGCAACGAATGAAAGCGCGGGTCTTTCGACACGATCGCGTCGGCGGCCTTGTCGGTTGGGTCAGCGACGAGCTTGAGCATCGCTTCGCCCATCGGGCCCGGCGTCATCTTGCCGAGCGCGGTGAAGCTGGCGCGGGTGATCTCGCTCATCCGTATCGGGAATTCATAAGCCCCAATGCGGTTCATCGCGGTCGACAGCGCATAGATGGCATTGTCGGGGCGCGGCACCGAACTGTGCCCGCCGCGGTTGACGGCTTCGACCTTGAAGTTCTGGCTGACCTTTTCGCCGGCCTGGAAGATCAATGCCAGCGGTGTGCCGTCGGGCTTCAGCGAGCCACCGCCACCTTCGTTGAGGGCGAAGTTCGCCTTGATCCAGTCGGGGTGCTTTTCGATCAGCCAGCGGATGTCGTTGATGCGCGCGCCCGATTCCTCACCGCAACTGAGCAGCAGCTTGATCGTGCGCTTTGGCTTGGCACCCGAGGCCTTCAAGCGCGCCATGGCGTCGGTCCAGATTGCCGCCTGCGCCTTATCGTCGGCGGCGCCACGGGCATAGAACCAGCCGTCGTCCTCGATCAGCGTGAAAGGATCCCGCGTCCAGTCCTCGCGCTTGGCCTCTACCACGTCGAGATGGGCAAGCAGCATAACGGAGCCGAGTTTAGGGTCGCTGCCAGCGAAGGTCGCGATCAGCCCGCCATCGAGCGGCAGGTTTTCAGGCGCGAAGACGTTGAGATCGGCATCGGCAAAGCCCGCTGCCTTCAAGCGCGCCGCCATGCGCGTGGCGGCGAGCGTGCAATCACCGGTGCTGTGGGTCGTGTTGGTCTCGACAAGCTCCTTGTAGATTTCGCGGAACTTCGCCTGGTCGGGCCGGGGCGTGGCACTGGCGACCGGTGCTACAAAGAGCAGTGCCGCCGCGATGAGGATAGATTTCATTTCACCCCTTTATCTATGCAAAGGACAATAGAGATCAGCGCGGCAAATCCACCGACTTACTGGAACGTCTTCGTTACCGGAATGAAACGGCTGCGGTCGCTAGTCAATGGAATTACGCTGACAGGGAATTACGGTTATAGTACAAAGACTTGGTAGAACAAAGTGCACTGTCACCGCGATCCGGGACATGCGCTCGCCGCCGTTGTCGGCAGCGGGCACGGCACCGATGCTGATGCCGGGGATTATCTGAACACCGACAGCTGATCGCAGCTGCTTAGCGTTTGATAAAAATGCCGTCGTCCGGGGACACCCGGGCGGCGGTTTTTGCGTGGCGGCGATGGGCGATCGAGCCACTCTTTGCGCAATCAGACTTCTGGGGCCAAGCGATCAACGGCAAACTCGGCCATGGCCGAGACGAAGGGATTCAGCATTGTGCCCCCGGAACTTACTTCAAAGCCCAGCAAGTGGGGTCGTCGTGCAAAGGGACCGGAATAAAGTGCACTGTCACCGTAATGCCCCACCTTAATGCCCGATGATGTTCGTTATTTTTGGGGCAACAAGCCGAAAAAACCACAAATTCTCTGAAACCGACCCTGCTCGTCAAGCTGCACGGCATCAAATCCGTCGATCAGCTTTACACCATCAATCATGATCGCCCAGTGGTAGCGCGCCACGTGATGATGGAAATCCACGTCCGACGTGCGCAAAGTGACCGCGCCGGGTCGAGACCGCTGAAAGTCAGTGACCATATCCAGAAACGCCTCGATCCCGGATAATCTGTGGAGTGGATCGGTAAACTCAACGTCAGGTGCCACCACCTGTTCAAAAATGCCGCGGCGCTTGTCGGCGTTCCATTCGTTCCAACCCGCAAGAAATTCATCGAATGCTTTCGGGTAATTTTTCATCGTCGTTTCCATTCAACGTCCGGGCTTTGTCTCGATGCAGGTGGCAAGTCGATTTTAATGTGTAGCTAACGTTATGAAAAGCAGGGTGAGCAGAAGATAGTCTTGGGGCGTTGTTGGTTCGACCACTGGCTAAAAGCGCGACAGCCATATTTCTGTTTCGCGTTCTACATAGCTCCATTCCTCAGTCGCCCGCAATAGGCTCAGCAAAGCCGAAAGGTGAGTCGCGTATTCAACCGAAAACTCGAACCACGTCAGAAGATCAATTGGCCTTTTGAGGTGACAGTGCACTGAATTGGCCGAATAAAGTGCACTGTCACCGTGAACCACTATCACCGCGATCCCGAAGATACGCTCGCCGCCGTTGTCGGCAGCGGGCACGGCACCGACGCCGATGCCGGGGATTATCTAAACACCGATAGTTGATCCCCCGCCGGATCAGCGATAGGCGCAAAAAAACCGCCGTCCGGGGCAATCCGGGCGGCGGTCTTTGTTTCATCAAAGCAGAGTCTTCAGAACCGCTTCACGGTGCAGGCGCGGCTGTGAATTTTACGGCGGTGCCCGTCGCGTTCGTTTTGCCCCAGCTGAAGGCGGAGACATGCGAATCGCCATAGCGCGCATTGACGACCGCATCTGCGCCCAGCTTTTCAGCACGCTCCCACAGCTCGCGGTAAACCTTTTTCTGCGACACATCCTTGCTGAACACGGTCGCCTTGCGGACACCGGCGGTCACTTCGCCAACCACCGTATAGGGCCGGTCAGTAATGTCGGTGGCAAACACGGGCACGCCCACATCCTCGTTCACAATAACAAACTGCTTTGCTGGCTTATCGGCAGCAACCAGCGGCGTGGCCACGGCACCAGCCAGCGCCAATGCCATCAACATCGCGTTCAATTTCATTCCAACACCCCCTCGTTAACGCGGTCTGGCTTGGTGCCGCCGCGATTAGTTGACTGTCGCTTGTGTCGTCATCAATATTCGACCCCATAAATCTGATACAAAACCTCGTTTACCGTCAACGAAAGAGAAGATTTAGGACGATGGCGCACCAATTCACGCTAATAATCGCACTGTTCTTCAGTCAGCTTTCCGAAGTCGCGCCGCCATCGCCGCCCGTTACCGCGTCGGCGCAGCGTGTTTTACTCAAGCGTGACACGCCAATCGAGCTGATGGCGACCAAGGAAGTCAATACAGCAGACGTCAAACCCGGCACCATCTTCAAGCTCAGGGTGAACCGCCCGGTCACGATCGACGGTGTGGTTGTCATTCCAATCGGCGCGTGGGTGTTTGGCGAAGTCCTTGCTGCCCGGGGATCGCGCGGGCTTGGCCGATCGGGGACGCTGAAGGCAAAGCTGAACTATCTTGAACTGGGCGATACCAAAATTGCCGTTACCGGCGACGTTTCCACCAAGGGCGCAGCCGTTACGTCAACGGTGATCCTGGTGGCGCTGGCGGGTTGGCCCGGCTTTTTCAACCGGGGCAATGATGCCAAGATAAAGGCGGGTGACATGGTCTCGGCGCTGATCGGCGAAGACGTTGCCTTTGATGTATCAGGATCGGTGGTGACGCGCGCGGCGCCATAAGCGCCTCCCCCTCCCCTCCCATCCCAACCTACAGCCAAGGCGCGGCGTTTTGGGCTGGTGGTTGAGCGCAATTGGCGTAGCATCTGGCCATCCGACACCCTGTCGCCACCACTGATTTTTCGGGGACGTTCCATGCGCATCACTTTGCTCGCCGCCACCTGCCTTGCCGCCCTCACCTCACCCGTCCACGCGCAGCAGGTGGAAACGCGCGTCATCGGCGCCGCGACGCTGGAAAATGTGCCCCCTATCCCTGCCGATCTCGTCCGCGATCTGGCGCGGTATCGGGAAAGCCGGTCAGCGGGGTTTGCCGATTGGATGCCTGATGGCAGCATGCTGGTGTTGACGCGCTTCGGGGCGACGCCGCAGCTCCACCGCGTCAATGGCCCCGGCATGGCCCGCAAGCAGATCACCTTTGCTGCCGAGCCCATTGGCGGTGCACGCTCCATTCCCGGCAGCGACCGGCTGTTGTTCAGCCGCGATACCGGTGGCGATGAATGGGTGCAGATCTATGCCATGGGCCCTGACCTAAAGCCCGTGCAGCTGACCGAGACGGGCACGCAGAACGGATCAATCGTCATCGCGCCGGACGGCAAACTCATCTATTGGGCGCAGGCGACCAAGGGATCGGGCGACCGCAAGATCTGGCGCGCCGACCCAGCCGATCCGGCTTCTCGCCAGATGATCTATCAGGGCACCGGCGTCACCACCCCCGCCGACCTGTCCGCTGATGGTAAAACGCTGCTGATCACCCGCAGCATATCCGCGGTGGAAGATCACCTGTTCCTGCTCGATATCGCCAGCGGCACAGCGACCGAGATTGCCAAGGGGCCAAAAGCCAGCCTGTCGGGCGCGACCTTTGTGCGCGGCGACACAGCAGTGATGGTGGTGAGCAACCGGGGCAGTGATGTCGATCGGCTGGTGGAAATTGACATCGCGACGGGCGCACTCACCCCGGTATCCCCGCCATCACCCTGGGGCGTCGAAGAATTCGACCTGAGCGAAGATGGCCGCATTTTGGCTTATGCGACGAACGAGGACGGCTATTCCCGCGTTACCGTGCAGGATTTCGTCACGCGCCGCGCCCTGCCCCAGCCAATGCTGCCAAACGGTGTGGTCGGTCGGCTTAAATTGTCGCCGGATGGTCGCAAGCTGGCCATCGGCCTGGCATCCGCCGCCGAACCGGGCGATATCTGGAGCTGGGATGTAACGGGCGGTACGCTCGACCGCTGGACTGAATCCGAAGCCGGGCCACTCGACCGGGCAATGCTTCCCGAACCTCGACTGGTGCGCTTTACCAGTTTTGACAAATTGTCGGTGCCGGCCTTTGTTTATCGCAGTAAGTTGGTGCCCGCCGGGGCAAAAACCCCCGTCGTCATCCTTATTCACGGCGGCCCCGAAGGGCAGTCGCGCCCCGGTTGGTCAACAACGCCCAGCGCTTTCGCCGATCTGCTTGGCGCGACCGTCATCGTCCCCAATGTCCGCGGATCGACCGGCTATGGCACCCGTTACCTCAATCTCGACAATGCCGAAAAGCGCGAAGACAGCGTGCGAGACATTGGCGCACTAATCGACTGGATAAAGACCCAACCTGACTTGGATGGCGCAAAAATTGCCGTCTATGGCGGATCCTATGGCGGCTATATGTCGCTGGCGGTGATGACCAAATATAGCGACAAGCTGGCCGGCGGGGTTGATCTGTTCGGCATCGGCGACTGGACGACGTTCCTGCAGAACACCGAAGCCTATCGTCGCGACAGCCGCCGGGCCGAATATGGTGATGAACGCACGCCCATGATGCAAAAGGTGTTTGCGCGCATTTCACCGCGCGCCAATGTGGCGGGCATCACCAAACCGATGCTGATTGAACAAGGCGCGAATGATCCGCGCGTGCCGCGCAGCGAAAGCGAACAGATGGTGCAGGCCATTCGCGCGCGCGGGGTGCCGGTGTCGTACATCCTGTTCGCCGACGAAGGTCATGGCTGGCGTAAAAAGCCCAACCAGGATCTGGCATCCCAGGCCGAAATCGCCTTCCTGCGCCGCCTGTTCGCCGATACCGGGAAATAGCAGCTGCATAGGCTGCCTATTGGTGGTGCATCGGCGCAACTATCCACATCTAAATGGCGCTGGCACCATTTCGGTATCTTGAGTGCTGTGACGGTTATGTTACCGAACAATGCAACATCCGGGTCACACGGGTGACAGGAGGGAATGCCGTTTTTTCATCCGGGGGAATCATGTCTTTCAATCGCGTCTCAATGCCCAAATTCAAGCATGTGCTGCTGAGCGGTGCTTCCCTGCTGATGTCGATCGCGGCTGCCACGCCAGCGCTCGCCGCCGATCCGGCACCCGTGCTCCAGGAGCCGAAGGCAGATGCGGCAGAAAATGACGCGCTGCCAGACATTACAGTCACGGCGCAACGGCGCGAGGAAAAGCTCCAGAACGTGCCCCTGTCGGTGTCCGTGGTCCGCGGCGAACTGCTCGATAATATCGCGGCGGGCGGACAGGATATCCGGTTCCTGTCGGGCCGCGTTCCCAGCCTGCTGATCGAATCTTCCTTTGGCCGCACCTTTCCGCGCTTTTACATTCGGGGTCTGGGCAATACCGATTTTGACTTCAACGCATCACAGCCCGTCAGCCTGGTCTATGACGATGTCGTGCTTGAAAACCCGATCCTGAAGGGGTTTCCGGTATTCGACCTTGAGCGAGTGGAAGTGCTGCGCGGGCCGCAGGGCACCTTGTTTGGGCGCAACACCCCAGCGGGCATCGTCAAGTTCGATTCGGTCAAGCCAAGTTCCGAAGTTAACGGCTATGGCCGGGTTTCATATGGCAGCTTTAACGGCGTGACGGCACAGGGTGCCATCGGTGCGCCGATCGTTGGTGACACGGTCAGCGTGCGCATTTCCGGCCTGTATCAGCGCCAGGACGGCTATGTCGACAATGTCCTGCCGACGGGCACGACCCGCAACCGGTTCGAAGGATTTGAAGAATTCGCAGGCCGTGCGCAGATCCTGATCAAGCCGACTGACCAGTTCGATATCCTGCTGGCCGGGCAATTGCGCACGCTGCGCGGCACCGCCCGCTTGTTCCGCGCGAATGTTTTCACCAAGGGGCAGACCGGGCTGAACGCTAATTTCGATCGTAACCGCGTGTCCATCGATGGCCAGAACGAACAGGATGTCGATACGCAGAACCTGTCGGCACGGGTGACATATGATACCGGGCCGGTCACGCTGACGTCGGTGACGAGCTATTGGAGCGGCAGTGCGACGTCGGTCGGTGACGTCGATGGCGGCTTTGGCGCCAATTTCCTGCCGGCCGGCCAGTTTGGCCCAGGCAATATCCCCTTCACCGCCGAAACGCGGGACAGTGTGCCGCGGCTGCGCCAGTTCACCCAGGAATTGCGTCTTGCCAGCAACGGCAATAACGCCCTGAGCTACCAGGCTGGTTTCTTTTACTTCAGCGAACAATTGCGCATCGTCAGCGAAAATTATTCGACGCTGGGTGATCCCAACAATGCGCGAGGCGGGGTCAATATTTTCGTCGATCAGGATCAGGACAGCAAGGCCTACGGCGTGTTCGGATCGCTCACTTATAAGCTGACCGACCAGCTGAGCGTAACCGGCGGCGTGCGGTATAACGACGACTCGCGCGATTATTTCGTGGCGCGCACCCGGGACACGCAGTTCCCCAACTTCCTGCAGGATCCGCTCGGCAATGTGCGGCGTTCCGTCGGGGCTGATAACGTCACCTGGGACGCGTCCGTCAATTACAAGGCGAGCGAAGAGTTGACCCTGTATGCGCGCGCGGCCAAGGGCTACCGCGCACCAAGCATCCAGGGCCGCATCCTGTTCCCGGCGAATACCGCGCAAACGCTGGAGGACGGCGTCACTGTCGCGCAATCGGAAACGATCCAGTCCTGGGAAGCCGGCATCAAGTCCACCTTCCTTGACGGACGCGGTCGCTTCAATCTCAACGGCTTTTACTATGATCTCGACAATGCGCAGCTGACCGCTGTTGGCGGCGGGGTTAACGCCAACCGGCTGCTGAACGCAGACAATGTCCGGGGCTATGGCTTTGAGGCTGATGCAGAGCTGCGCCCGATCCCCAACCTGACGCTGACGGCAGGGCTCAGCTACAACCACACGGAAATCCGCGATCGCAATTTGACGACGGCGGCGTGCGGCGTGCAGGGCTTTGACGGTGTGGCGCTGTGCACCGTGCGCGATCCGATTGTCGTGCCGACCGCGCCGTTTACATCGGCCATCGTCAACATCAACGGCAACAGCCTGCCCCAATCGCCGCGCTGGATCGCGAACTGGACCGCGCGTTACAGCATCCCGCTCGCATCGGGTGAGCTCTACGCCTATACCGACTGGGCTTATCGGTCGAAGATCAACTTCTTCCTGTATGACTCGGTGGAGTTCCAGAGCACCCACCTGCTCGAGGGCGGATTGCGGATCGGCTACAAGACGGGTCGGTACGAGCTTTCGGCCTTTGCCCGCAATATCACCAATACGACCCAGGCGGTTGGTGGCATTGATTTCAACAACTTGACTGGATTCGTCAACGAACCGCGCGTGTTCGGCGGGGAATTCGGCGTAAAGTTCTAAAACGCAACAACCTGGCACCGGCATCGGTGCCAGGTTGTTGCAGCGGCGATTGGACGAAGGCGCTTACATCGTCGCGCGCCAATTCTGCATCACTTCCGTCGTTGTGAGCGCCGCGAAGCAATGACGATTCAGATTTTGCGCGGGCAGCTCTAGCGTTGCTTATGCCTACGCCAATGCCCTTGCTCGCTTATGCTGAACCGCTCTGGGGCCGATTGCGCAGCTAGCCTTGCCTCGGCGACCGCAGTGAGCCGCCGCCCGGCGACCCCGTCAATACACCCCGATCAGCTTGGCCCCTGCCACCACCAGCACCAGCCCCAACGACCGCAGCACCAGCCGCGCGGGCAGCTTGATCCCCAATGTCGTGCCAACCGTGGCACCCACCAGCACGGCGGCGGCAAACAAGGGCAACCCCGATGGCAGTTGCTGCAGCGACGCGGCGTTGCCCGCCAGCCCCGATATCGAATTGGCAAAGATGAAGACAGCGGCAACGCCCGATGCCTGTTTGGGTTCTGCCCAGGCGAAAAACAGCAGCAAGGGCGACAGAAAAATGCCACCTCCCGTGCCGGTCAACCCCGATAACAGACCAATGCCGATCCCTGCCAGCACCGCCACGGCAATCGGCGGATCACGGGTTTCGATTGTCGCGCGCAGCGGGACGGGCCACAGCAATCGCGCCGCCGATATCCACAACACCACCCCAACAATCGGGCGATAGGCGCTGCTCGGCAAGGTGATCATCCCGCCAATATAGGCCATGGGCAGCGCGCCCAGCAGGAACGGCCACAAAATGCGCCAGCGAAACTGCCCCGCGCGGATAAACCGAACCGATGCAAAGCCTGATACCAGCACGTTCAGCGCCAGCGCCGTCGGCCGCATCACCCCCGCCGGCAGCCCGAACAGCGCCATGATCGCGATATAGGCAGACGCCCCGCCATGCCCGACACTGGAATACAGCGCCGCGCCAAGCATCAGGCACAGGGCAAGCAGCAGGTTGGGTTCGCTCAGCATATTGCTTTGAACCGGATCGCCCAGATACTGTCAACGATATATCGGGCGCGATATAGTGCCTAAAGTCGTTTGTAATTGCATGGCAGCACTCTCAAGCCCCTCCCCTTTAGGGGAGGGGTTGGGGTGGGGGCTCTCCTAAGGCGCGTTGGTCTCGGTGAGACTGATAGCCCCCACCCCCGACGCAGCGTCGGGTCGGTCAAGCCCCCGGCTTGACCTGAACCGCGCGGGGCGCGGTTCACCCGACACTCCTAAAGGGGAGGGGTGAATTGGTTTGATCGCAAGCAGCTAAAAAGCGGCGCCCGCCCCCGCCAACTGCGCAAGCGAACGCTTAGCCCTCATCCCCCATGCGCAGCGCGGCGATGAACGCTTCTTGCGGGATGCTCACCGATCCATATTCGCGCATCCGCTTTTTGCCCTCTTTCTGCTTGTCGAGCAGCTTGCGTTTGCGGCTGGCGTCGCCGCCATAGCATTTGGCGGTCACGTCCTTGCGCAGCGCGGCAATCGTCTCGCGCGCGATCACCTTGCCGCCAATCGCCGCCTGAATGGGGATTTTGAACAAGTGGCGCGGGATCAAATCCTTCAGTCGCTCGCACATCCCTCTGCCCCGGCTTTCGGCAGTGCCACGGTGGACGATCATGCTCAGCGCATCGACGGCTTCTGAATTGACCATGATGCTCATCTTGACCAGATCCCCCTCGCGGTACCCAATCTGGTGGTAATCAAAGCTCGCATAGCCGCGCGAAATGCTCTTCAGCCGATCATAGAAATCGAACACGACTTCGTTGAGCGGCAGTTCATAGGTCACCTGCGCGCGCCCGCCGACATAGGTGAGGTTTTTCTGGATGCCCCGCCTGTCCTGACACAGCTTCAATATGCTGCCGAGATACTCGTCGGGGCAATAGATCACCGCTTCGATCCACGGCTCGGCGATGCTCTCAATCTTGGTCGGATCAGGCATGTCGGCGGGGTTGTGGAGTTCGATCTCACCGCCACCATAGGTCAGGTTGATCTTGTAGATCACCGATGGCGCGGTGGTGATCAGGTCGAGATCATATTCGCGTGTCAGCCGCTCCTGGATGATCTCCAAATGCAGCAGCCCGAGGAACCCGCAACGGAAACCGAAGCCGAGCGCGGCGCTCGATTCCATTTCGAAGCTGAAGCTCGCATCGTTGAGGCGCAGCTTGGAAATGCTCTCACGCAATTTGTCGAAGTCGTTGGCGTCGACCGGGAACAGGCCGCAAAAAACGACTGGCTGGACGAGCTTGAAACCCGGCAGCGCCTCCAGCGCGGGGCGCTTTACGTCGGTGATGGTGTCGCCGACCGCGGTCTGCGCGACTTCCTTGATCTGGGCCGTAATGAAGCCGATTTCGCCGACGCCCAGCTCGGTCAGTTGCTCGATCTTGGGGCGGAAACAGCCAACCCGGTCGATCAGATGCTGGGTGCCCGTTGCCATGAACTTGACAAGCTGACCCTTTTTCAGCGTGCCCGCCATCACGCGCACCAGGATGACGACGCCGAGATAGGGGTCGTACCAGCTATCGATCAGCATCGCTTTCAGCGGCGCATCGGCATCGCCCTTGGGCGGCGGGATGCGGGTAACGATCACTTCGAGCACATCGGCAATGCCGATGCCAGACTTGGCGCTGGTGAGCACCGCGTTGGACGCATCCAGCCCGATCACTTCCTCAATCTCCGCGCGCACCTTTTCAGGCTCGGCGGCGGGCAGATCGATCTTGTTGATCACAGGCACAATCTCATGATCATGCTCGATCGACTGGTATACATTGGCAAGCGTCTGCGCTTCCACGCCCTGCGCTGCATCCACCACCAGCAGCGCGCCCTCGCACGCGGCCAGGCTGCGACTAACCTCATAGGCGAAATCGACATGGCCGGGCGTGTCCATCAGGTTGAGCACATATTCCAGCCCGTCCTTGGCGACATATTGCAGCCGAACGGTTTGCGCCTTGATGGTGATGCCGCGTTCTTTTTCGATGTCCATATTGTCGAGCACCTGCTCAGACATTTCCCGCGCGGTCAGCCCGCCGGTCTGCTGGATCAACCGGTCAGCAAGTGTGGACTTGCCGTGGTCGATATGCGCGATGATGGAGAAATTGCGGATGCGGTCGAGCGGAGTTGCCATGATGTCTGCGCCCTAGCAGCGCTGGGCGCAAAGGGCAAAGCCAAGCGGATACGGGCTTGGGGGGCAGCTAAGTGAGCCGCTTATCCAGCCAATCGCCCAAGATGGCGTTCACCTTTTCCGGCGCCTCCTGCTGCACCCAGTGCGACACGCCGGGCAAACGCTCCAGCCGGAAGTCGCTGACATACTCCTCGGTTCCCTCGACGCAGCCGATGGTCAGTGCGGTATCTTCTTCGCCCCAGATCATCAGCGTGGGCACATCGACCTTGCCCGTCCCGGCAGTCATCGCGCCGGTGGATCGGAAGGCGGCACGGTAATAGTTGATCATCGCGGTCAGGGCGCCCGGTCGGCTGGCGGCGGCGGCATAGGTATCGGTCACCTGCTTGGGGAACCGGGATTTGTCCACGGCCATGCCCACGAACGCCTGCCTGATCATCCGCGCACGATGACGCCCGAACCCCCATTCAGGCAGCCGGGGCAGTTGGAAAAAGAACACATACCAGCTCGCCCGCAATTGCGGCCATTTGCGCAGTTCACGCTTGAACGGCATCGGGTGCGGCACGTTCATGATCACCAGCCCGACCAGTGGACGCACTCGCCGGATCGCAAATTGCCACGCGATAATCGCGCCCCAATCATGCGCTATCAACAACACTTCACGCGCACCGCTGGCATCGATCAGCGCGGCGACATCCTCCAGCAGCCGATCGATGTGATAGGCATCCACGCCCTCTGGCCGATCCGTGCCGCCATAACCCCGCAAATTGGGCGCCCACACCCGCCACCCGCGTTCGACCAGCAAGGGGATCTGAAACCGCCAGCTATAATGCAGCTCAGGAAATCCGTGCAGGCACAAGGCGAGCCTATCGCCACTTCCTGCCTCCGCCAGTTCAAACGATAGCGCCCCCGCCTGCTGCCAGCGGATCGTGATGCCGCTGTCGGCGGGCGGCGTCCAGGAAGCGGTGGGTGCAGGCTGGGGCATGGATTTTGGCTCTGCCATGGTTGCGGATGGCAATCAGCATAGGCCCCGCGGGCCGGGCGACAAGCAGGGAGTGACGATTTTCCCCCAACCGCTGGTTACTGATCACCCAGCCAGCCAGCCACGCCACCAACTGGCGGCGCTATTTCTCCGCTTTTTTCACCAGGCCATTCACCTCGCCGCCGTTAAAAGCATCGGTGTGAATGTTCAAAATCACCGTTCCCTTTTCCAGCGCAGCAACAAAGGCATCAAAGCTGATGCTGTGCGGCAACGGCGCGACTGCACCGGCATAATCAAGCGATCCTGTGCGCACACGAAAACCGTTGGGTGTTGGTGAATAGCTTGGCCCAAATGGCAGCGGAAAGGCCAGTTCAGAGCTATTTGCATCGGCCAGGTCGCCATTGGCATATTGGTGCAGATGGATGGGCCCGATCGGCGCCTTGACCAGATTATCCCACAGCGCGTCCATTGACAGGCCAACGACATCCATTTCCACCGCCACTGTTTTGCGGGTGGTATCAACGCTGATCATCGCATTTGCGTGGGCGGGTGAACCCGTGCTGATCGTTGCCGATTGGCCGTTCAATTCGGCCCGATATTCAACGATTTTCGCGCTGGAAGGTGCAGCGCTGAACAGGGCGGCAAGCACGAACGCAGGGGCGGTGAAACGCAGCATGATCAATCTCCTGGCGGGTCGTATAATCAGCCTCAGACTATGAACCGCGCCCGCCAAAGGTCAACACCGTCACCATCGCCGCCCGAACCGTTGCGTGTGGAAGGGCTTTTGACGATGTACGGCGTGCATCCAAAAAGCTATGCTTCCCGTACTTCTGACGACTCTTGGGGGAAGATAATGACCGTGAAAAAATTGATGACGACGGCCGCGCTGGTTTTGGTGGCAACTGCCCCGCTCCAGGCACAGCGCCCCCCACAGCAAGCCAAAGCATCCAAGGGCCAGCAACTGCAACAGGCCGCGATGAACGACGTGCCACGCTGCACGACCAAACACGGTACTGTTTCGATCGTTGACGGCCAGGATTCGTCGGGCTGGACGCAGAACAGCCTGGCCCCGCCTGCCCGGCTGCTGCGCGTGCTCGTCCAGCGTTCGGGCTGCTTCAACATTGTTGATCGCGGCGCGGGCCTTGATGCAGCGGCACAGGAACGTGCGATTGGCGGCGGGCTTGGGTTGCAGCGCGGATCGAATGTCGGCCAGGGCCAGATAAAGGCCGCTGATTATGTGCTGGTCGCCGAAATACAGGGCGCAAACACCAATGTCAGCGGCAATGCGGCGGGCGCGGTTGCCGGCGCGATTATCGGCGGGCCATTTGGCGGCCTGTTGGGCGGTATAAAGTCACGCAAGTCGGAAGCGAACACGTTGCTGACGCTCACCAATGTCCGCACCACTGAAACGCTCGCCGTGACGGATGGCTATGCCGCCAAGCGCGATACCAGCTTTGCGGTCGGCGGCGTGTTTGGCGTTGGCGGCTTTGGCGCTGGCGGTGTTGGCGGCGGTTACGAAAACACCGATATTGGCCGCATCGTCACGCTGGCGTTCATCCAGGCCTATGCCAAAATGGTCGACGAACTCGGCTATACCCGCCCCGGCGATGCGGGGACGGCCCAGGCCGCACCGAAGAAAACCCTCACGGCCCAGGCCCCGGTCGCCATGCGCGTTAGCCCGGTTGCCACCGCAAAGGCGATTCGCACGCTGCCGCCCGGCTCAATCCTGTATCCAACGGGCAACCAGAACGGCCTGTGGTGGGAAGTGGCGGACGAAAACGACAATGTTGGCTGGGTGCTGAACACAAAGCTCGCCCCCTCGCAGTAACAATCGCGGCATGCCACCCGGCTGATCAGGCCGGGTGGCAATCGCCAAGGCTGGCCAGCGCGGGCAGCAATTCATCATAATGGTCAATCACCGCATCGGCCCCCAGTTCCTCTACGGGTCCGTGCAGGAAGCCAAAGCTGACGGCGATGCTGGGAATGCCCGCATTCTTTGCGGCCATGATGTCGTAAATCGAATCGCCCAGAAACACGGCTTTACCGCCGCCGCACCGATCAATCATCTCCACTATCGGCGCGGCTGATGGTTTGGCATTGCCCTTTCCTAAGGTGTCGCCGCCGATCACGGTGACGAAACGATCCAGCAGCCCCAATTCGCCCAGCAGTTTTACCGCCAGCGATTCAAACTTGTTGGTGACGATCGCGGTTTTCACGCCCGCCGCGTCAAGCGCATCCAGCGCCGCCAGTGCGCCGTCAAACGGGCGCGTGCCGGCCGAAACATTGGCTTCATAATGGCGGAGCATTGCCTTGTAATGGATGCGGAATTCGACCGCATCAATGCCGCCGCTCGCTTCAAAACCCAGCTGCAGCATATGCTTGGCCCCGCCGCCGATCATCATCTTGATCTCATCGACGCGCAGCAGCGGCCTGCCCGCCTGCCCCAGCACCGCGTTCACCGCCGCCAGCAAATCGGGGCTGGTATCCAGCAGCGTGCCATCAAGATCGAACCCGACGATATCAAACGGGCGGGCAAAGGCAGATTTCTCGTGCGTCATCGCCGCTGACTGCCAGCATCGCTATGGAATTGGCAACACAATCATGCCATCGCTGCGCCCAAGGGAGCACGATGACCAAGCGACCAATTGCCGCCATCATCCTTGCCGCTGGCAAGGGCACGCGCATGAAATCTGATCTTCACAAGGTGCTGCATCCGATTGCGAGGCAGCCCATGCTGCTGCACCTGATCGATAGCGTGGCGACGCTGAAAGCCGAACGTACTGTGGTCGTCACTGGGGCGGGGCGCGAACAGGTTGAGGCAGCGGTTGCGCCGCTGGGCATCGCCACCGCGTTGCAAGCCGAACAACTCGGCACTGGCCATGCGGTGTTGCAGGCGCGCGATGCGCTGGCGGGTTTCGACGGCGACGTGCTGATCCTGTACGGCGACGTGCCGCTGGTGCGTGCGCAGACGATGCAGCGCATGCTGGACCGGCTCGCCGCGGCTGATGCGCCCGCAATTGTCGTGCTGGGGTTCCGCCCTGCCGATCCCGCCGCTTACGGCCGGGTGATTGCGGATGCAGATGGGCGGATCGACCGGATGGTTGAATATAAGGACGCCAGCGATGCCGAACGCGCGGTGACACTGTGCAATTCGGGGCTGATGGCAGTGCGCGCGCCCGATGTATTCGCGCTGCTCAGCCGCGTGGGGAACGACAATGCGGCGGGCGAATATTATCTGCCCGACATCGTCATGCTCGCCGCCGCTGACGGGCGTGGATCAGCAGTTATCGAAACCGATGCCGCAGAAGTTGCCGGCGTTAACAGCCGAGCTGAACTCGCGGCGGTCGATGCCAGCTGGCAGGCCCAACGCCGCGCACAGGCCATGGCCGACGGCGCGACGCTGATCGCGCCTGATACGGTGTGGTTCGCGCACGATACCGTGGTTGGCCGCGACGTCGTCATTGAACCCAATGTCTTTTTCGGCCCCGGCGTGACGGTGGCGGACGGCGCGGTGATCCACGCATTTTGCCACGTTGAAGGGGCCATTATCGGCCCAGGGGCTGAAGTGGGGCCCTTTGCCCGGCTTCGCCCCGGCGCGATGATGGGCGAAAAATCAAAAGTCGGCAATTTCGTCGAAATGAAGAAAACCGTGCTCGGTGCAGGCGCAAAGGCCAGCCACCTCACCTATCTGGGCGATACAGAGGTGGGCGCAGGCGCAAACATCGGCGCGGGCACGATCACCTGTAATTATGACGGCTTTTTCAAATATAAAACGGTGATCGGCGCAGGCGCGTTCATCGGATCGAACAGCGCGTTGGTGGCCCCTGTCACCATCGGCACCGGCGCAATTGTGGCAGCGGGTAGCGTGGTGACGCGCGATGTTGAAGCAGACGCGCTTGCCGTTGCGCGCGGCCAGCAAGCCGCCCGCCCCGGCTGGGCAAAGCGCTTTCGTGACGCGATGACGGCAAAGAAGAACAAGCAATAGCCCCAGGGGCGGAGACACTAGTAATATGTGCGGCATCGTTGGAATTTTGGGCCAGGGCCCCGTGGCGGACCGGTTGCTCGATGGGCTGAAGCGGCTTGAATATCGCGGCTATGATTCAGCCGGGATTTGCACGGTGCATGACGGCATTTTCGATCGCCGCCGCGCCAAGGGCAAGCTGATCAATCTGGCGACGCGGCTCGCAGAAGAGCCGTTGCCCGGCAACAGCGGCATCGCGCACACACGCTGGGCCACCCACGGCGCACCCACCGAGGATAACGCGCACCCGCATATCGTCGACGATGTCGTGCTGGTCCACAACGGCATTATCGAGAATTTCAAGCCACTGCGCGAAGAGCTGATCGCAAATGGCCGCCAGTTCCTCAGCCAAACCGATACAGAAGTCGTCGCCCACCTGATCGCGCGTGAGATTGAACGCGGCGCTTCACCGCGCGATGCCGTCGCCAATGTGCTGCCCCGGCTGCACGGCGCGTTTGCGCTGGGGGTGATGTTCAAATCCGAACCTGATCTGTTGATCGGTGCGCGGCTCGGCGCGCCGCTGACGGTTGGTTATGGCCCTACCGAGGGTGGCGGCGAGAATTATCTGGGGTCAGATGCCCTCGCGCTCGCCCCGCTGACGCAGCGTATTGCCTATCTGGAGGAAGGCGACTGGGTCGTCATCAAACGGGCCAGCGTTGAGATTTTCGATCGCGACAACCAGCCCGTCACCCGCCCCATCGTCAATTCCGGTGCATCGGGCCAGTTGATCGACAAGGGCAATTACCGGCATTTCATGCTGAAAGAGATTTACGAACAACCCCTGGTCGTCGCCCAAACGCTGCGCAGCTATCTGCGCCCGGTCGAAGAGCAGGTCGCGTTGCCCGATATGGAGTTTGATCTGGCCAAGATTGACCGGGTCGCCATCGTTGCCTGCGGCACCGCCAGCTATGTGGGCATGATCGGCAAATACTGGATCGAACAATTCGCCCGCGTGCCGGTGGAGGCAGATGTCGCCAGCGAATTTCGGTACCGTGATCCGGTATTGACGCCGAACATGCTGGGCATCGTCATCTCGCAATCGGGCGAGACGGCGGATACACTGGCGGCACTGCGCCACATGAAATCGGCGGGGCTGACAACGGCGGGAATCATCAACGTGCCGACCAGTTCGATGGCGCGTGAGGTGGACCTGTTGCTGCCCACCCATGCCGGGCCGGAAATCGGCGTCGCCTCGACCAAGGCGTTCACCTGCCAGCTCGCGGTGATGGCGGCGCTGGCGATTAATCTGGCGCGCGCCAAGGGGCTGCTGACGCTGGATGTGGAGCGTGAAATCGTCCGCCATCTGCGCGAAGTGCCCCAGGCGATGAACCATGCGCTTGGCCATGACGACGAAATCGCCGCGATGGGCCCCAAGATCGCGGCGGCGCGCGACGTGCTGTATCTGGGGCGCGGCCCGGAATATCCGATGGCATTGGAGGGCGCGCTGAAGCTGAAGGAAATCAGCTATATCCATGCCGAGGGCTATGCGAGCGGCGAAATGAAGCACGGCCCCATCGCGCTGATCGACGATAATGTGCCGCTGATCGTGCTCGCCCCATCAGGCCCGTTGTTCGACAAGACGGTCAGCAACATGCAGGAGGCGCAGGCACGCGGTGCGCAGGTCGTGCTCATCTCCGACGCCGCTGGCATTGCGCAGGCAGGCGAAAACACGATCGCCACGATTGAGATGCCGCACGTGCACCCATTGATTGCGCCGTTGGTCTATGCGGTGCCCATCCAGTTGCTCGCTTATCACGTCGCGGTGTTCAAGGGCACTGACGTCGATCAGCCCCGCAATTTGGCGAAGTCCGTGACGGTGGAGTAACCCAAATTTAACCACAAGCCGCGCATGGTTGGGGCAACCAAGAACGGGAGTGCCCGGTGCGCATATTGATCGTAGACGACGAACCGGCGATGCATGAATCCTATCGCCAAAGCTTTGCGCCCAAAAAGAACGGCGACACTGCGGCCTTGTCCGCCATGGCCGCCGATCTGTTCGGTGATGATGATGCCCCCGCCCCCACAACAGACGCCGAACCAATGGCGTTTGAACTAACCCATGCGATGCAGGGGCTGGACGGGGTTGCCGCGCTGGAAAAATCACTCGCGGATGGCGATCCGTTCTCGGTCGCGTTCATCGACGTGCGCATGCCGCCCGGCATTGATGGCAAGGAAACCGCCACGCGCATCCGCAAGCTTGATCCCAATATCAACATCGTCATCGTCACGGGATTTTCGGATTTCTCCCCCATCGAGATTTCGAAATCCGCCGGCCCTGCGGACAAAATTTTCTACATCGCCAAGCCATTCGAAGTTGCCGAAGTGGTGCAGACCGCGACCGCACTGTCTGGCCGCTGGAAACTGGATATCGAACTGGCAGAGGCGCGCCGCATGCTCGCCAACCAGGTCGTGATGCTGGAAGAAAAAGGCGCAGAACTCGCTGCGAATGAAAGCCATGCGGTCCACATCGCCAATCATGATTCACTCACCGAGGCACCCAATCGGCTCGCCTTCCTGCGCGCGCTGACGGAGCGGTCGCGCGGCAAGGAACGCTTTGCCACCGCAATGCTCGATCTTGATCGGTTCAAGCTGGTGAACGACACGCTGGGCCATCTGGCGGGCGATGAGATGATCCGTTCGGTCTATCAGTTGCTGGCAGGTTCAGTGCCCCCCGGCGGCATCGTTGCCCGGCTGGGCGGCGACGAATTCGGCGTGCTATTTGATACACCGGGCGAAGAAGCCGCCGTCATGGCGTGCGAGCTGATGCTGCGCGCCTGTTCGGTGACGCTGAAGGTGTTTGGCCATTCGATTCAGGCCAGCGCTTCGATGGGCGTGGTCGTTACAGAAGCAGAGCCAGTCCGCGATCCGGTGGACGTGATGCGCCGTGCCGATCTGGCGCTGAACGAGGCAAAGCGCGCTGGTCGCGGCGTGGTGCGCCCGTTTGATGAGAGCATGGACGAAAGCATCCGCTTCCGCCGCCAGATTGAAAGCGGGCTGAGCAAGGCGATTGCCGCTGGCGAATTGAAGCTGGTCTATCAGCCGATCCTGGCCCGCGAAGAGCTGGAGATTGTCGGCTTCGAAGCATTGCTGCGCTGGAACAGCCCGGAATTCGGGCCGATTTCGCCGGGCCTGTTCATCCCGATTGCCGAAGAGAGCAACCTGATCCACGAACTGGGTGATTGGGTGCTCGATCAGTCGCTTGAAGAGGTGAAGAACTGGCCCGATCAATATGTGTCGGTCAACTTCTCGCCACGGCAGTTCCGCCGGCAGAATTTTGTCGGTCGGGTAATGGAACGCGTGCAACAGGCCGGCGTCAGCCCCGCGCGGGTGCAGATCGAAATTACCGAAACCGCGATCTTCGATGATGCGGACCGTGCTGCCGATACGCTGTACAAGCTGCGGCAAATGGGGTTCCGCATCGCGCTGGATGATTTCGGCACGGGCTATTCCAGCCTCTACAACATCCGCAAATTCGCGCTTGATTGCCTGAAGATCGATCGCAGCTTTATCGATGGCATGGGCCGTGAGCGCGAAAGTGCTGCCATCGTCCATTCGATCATCCACCTTGGCCGCGCGCTGGGGCTGGGGGTGATTGCAGAGGGCGTGGAGACCGACGCACAGGTTCAGGCATTGCGCCTGGCCGGGGCATCGCACCTTCAAGGCTATTTCTTCTCGCGTCCCATTGATGCGGTCGACGCCCGCAAAATGGCCGATGCCCGCTTTGTGGTGGGTAAGGACGATCCGGGCGATGGCCCTGCCCTGTACACATCCGGGCAACACGAATCCGGGCCACAAGCGGGTAACGGGACCCACGGCTGATGACGGTTGCAGGATCGGGGCGGACGATGTTCGGGGGCAAACTCCGCGCACCGGGATCGCTTGGCGCCAAATTGCTGCTGATTTTGACGGCGGTCGGCTTGCTCGGCTCGCTGGCGATCACCTTGTTGCTCGCCAGCGTCATCACCCCCAGCTTCAACCAGCTTGAAGGGGCATCGGTGGGCGCGCATGTGGAGCGCACCCGTGCGGCGCTGGCCGAATATATCTCAAAAGTGGAAACCGCTGTTCGCGATTATGGCGACTGGAATTCCAGCTATGATTATATGGGCGCGCCGTCTGCAAAGTTTGAACAGGAATCCTTCTCCACGCTCGCCATGTCCAACCTGGACGTCAACGGCATGGCCTATATCGGTAATGACGGCCATATCGTCATCGCGCGCTGGCTGGATCTTGCCCGCGAGACTGATCAGCCCGCCATGCGCCGAAAGCTGATCGAACAGATCGGCAAAATCAATTTCCGCCGTGCCCTGAACGGGCGAAGCTCGACCGCCTTCTACACGCGGCTCGGGCCGATTGTCGCCGCGATGGGCGTGGCGCAGGTTCGCCGCAGCGATGGCTCAGGCACGCCGCGCGGCTATGTGATGATGGTGCGCCAGCTCACCTCCAAACAGCTATCCACGCTGCTGCAGCTAAAGGCGCGGCTCGATCTGGCCAATATGGCAACCCGCGAGACGATTACGCCGGGCCAAACCAACATGACCATCGCCGTGCCGATCACCGGATCTGATCGTCACACCGTCGCCAATGTCAGCTTCAACGTGCCCCGTGATGTCTCCATCCTGGGCCAGCGCATGTTGGTGCTGGCAATTGCCGGGTCGACCGTGTTGTTGGGCGTGCTGTTGATGGTGTTGCGGCGGATGATCGCCCGGCTGGTGCTGCGCCCGCTTCACCGCGTGGAACGGCACATGCAGGTCGTCACTGCCTCCGGTGCGCTGGGCCTTTTGGATGAGGAAGATCGCCGCGACGAAATTGGCTCGCTGGGCCGCAGCTTCAATTCAATGCTGCGCCAGTTGAAGGATTTGCGCGAGCAGCTGGAAGTACAAAGCTTTGCGCTGGGCCGCAGCGAAAGTGCGGTCGCGGTGATGCACAATGTGCGCAACGCGCTGAACCCGATCAGCACCATCCTGTCGCGCGGCATCGCCGATGATGGCGTAACCGACCGTGCGATTGTCGACCGCGCCGTGGGCGAACTCGCGCGGGAGGATATTCCGGCGGCGCGTCGCCAGAAACTTGCGGCATTTGTGGCAGCAGCCGTGGAGGCAGAGGCCAGCGACCGCGCCGAACGCCGCCGCCAGCTGGAGGCCGGGCGCGAAGCCATGCAGCATGTGCTGGAAATCATCGGCACGCAGCAGGCACAGGCGCATGAACGCCCCCCGCTCGACCGGTGCGACATCACTGAAATCGTGGCGCAAAACGCCAATATCGCGCGCTATTCAAGCGACCTGTCAATTGCCTTCAGCTTTCCAGAACAGCCCTGGCCCATCATGGCCAACCGCGTGATCCTGAGCCAGGTGATCGGCAATTTATTCGGCAACGCGGCAGAATCGATCGCCGCCCGCGGCACCGGCATCGGCAGCATCCGCGTGACGGTGGCGCAGCTGGGGGACAAGGTTCGCGTGGAAATCCACGACGACGGCGAAGGCTTCCCCCCCGAAGTGGGCGCAACATTGTTCCAACGCGGCTATTCCACCCGCGCCCACAAATCGGGCGGGCTGGGGCTGCACTGGTGCGCCAATTCAATGAACGCGATGGAAGGCGGGCTGGCGCTGGAAAGCCAGGGCAAGGGCCTGGGCGCCGTTGCGATCCTGACGCTGAAAGCCGCGCCGACCGAACCCGTCGCAAAGGCAATTGCCGCTTAGAGCCTGATCCCGAAAGTAGTTTAGCAATACCAGCATCTTGTGATTCAGCCGTCTTTGTCGAGAAGATGGAGGGAGCCATAGGGTGGATTGGTATTGCCCGGCGCGAGCATTGCCCGGAAGGTTTGCGATATCCAAGCGATATGACGGACCGCTAGTGGCTGCTGACGGTGCCATTTATTGCGCCTGCGAAGACGGGAGATCGACGTCGGACGACGGCCATGCGCGAGGTAGTGAATGCGCTGCTTTATATCGCGTCGAGCAGCGGTGCGTGGCGGATGCTGCCCAAATGCTTTGCGCCGGTGTCGACGGTGCGGCGCTCTTTCTACGTGTGGCCGAACACCGGATTGTTCGAGTCGATCAACACCGTGCTGGTGATGAACCTGCGCGAGATTGAGCGGCGCGAGGCGCACTCCAGCGCGGGCGTGATTGACAATCAGAGTGTAAAAACCACCGAAAGCGGCGGAATTTGCGGTTATGACGCGGGCAAGAAGATCAAAGACCGGCAGCGCTATAGCCTCACCGATACCTGCGGCTTTGTGGTCTTCATTATCGTCCACGCCGCCGACATTCAGGAACCTGACGGGGCTGTGGATGTGTTGAAGGCAGCGCGCTTTCGCTTCCCATGGCTGCGCCATGTCTTCGCCGATGGCGGCGTAGTTTATCCTGAGCGCCTGCCTTGGCAGGCAGCCGAACGGCCGGCGACAAGTTGAGGGACGCTCTGGCACCGATGGGCAAATGGACCCTCGAGATCATCAAGCGATCCGATAGCGCAAAGGGCTTCGAGCTGCTGCCCCGCCGATGGGTTGTCGAAAGGACATTCGCCTGGCTCGGGCGATGCCGCCGATTGGCCAAAGACTGGGAACCATCCATCGCCTCATCGACCGCTTGGGCACACATCGCGTCGATCCGCATGCTCATGCGACGAACCGCAAAATACTGCTACGCTTGAGAAACTTTTGAATCAGGCTCTTATTGATCAGTGCTCCACCATGGCGATAAACCGCCAGAGGCTCGATCCCCAATACGACCCTAATACGTCATTGCGGACATAGGCCCGTTGCCATACCAACCCGCTCGCGCGCGATTTCAATGCGCCAGGGTTTATGCAAAGCGGGTAAGGTTACGGTTATGGAACGCAAAAGCGCCATTGTTATCGGCTCAGGCATTGGCGGCATCGCTTGCGCCATGCGATTGCAAAGCCTTGGTTTTTCCACGCGCATTGTTGAAGCTCTGGATGCGCCGGGAGGCCGCGCCTATGTGCGCAAGGCGGACGGCTTTACGTTTGATATGGGGCCGACGGTGCTTACCGTACCGCATTTTATCGAAGAACTATTTTCGCTTGAAGTCGACCAGGCCAATCTGGGTCAACCTGATTTTCCCGCCGAAATTCTTGATGAAAATCGGCGTATCCTGTCCGGCAACAGCGGTGGCCCGAACACCAGCCGCTATGTCGATATTGTGCCTATTCTGCCATTTTACCGCATCTATTTTGATGACGGCACCTTTTTCGATTATGATGCTGATCCGGTTCGTATGCGCGAACAGATTGCCCGGTTGGCCCCCGAAGACCTGGAGGGGTATGAGAAGTTTCATGAAGCTGCCCGCGCCATCTTCAAACGCGGGTTCCTTGAACTGGGGTACACCTATTTCGGCAGCTTGGGCTCGATGCTCAGCGTGGTGCCCGACCTGTTGAAATTGGGGGCGGTTCGCCCGCTCTTTTCGTTCACCCGGAGATATTTCAAGAGTGACAAGATGCGCCAGGTGTTCAGTTTTGAACCCTTGCTTGTTGGCGGCAACCCGCTGAAAGTACCTGCAATTTATGCAATGATCCATTTCGTCGAAAAGACCTGGGGCATTCATTTCGCGATGGGCGGCACGGGCGCTTTGGTCAACGGGCTGATCCGCAAGTTTGAAGATATGGGCGGATCGATCCGTTTCAATGCGGGCGTTGCGTCGATTGATGTCGTCAAGCAGAGCGGCAAGCGCGTCGCGACCGGCGTTACCCTGCAATCGGGGGAAAAACTGGCGGCTGATCTGGTCGTTTCCAACGCCGATTATGCAACCACCTATTTGAAGCTGGTCGATAAGGCCCACCGCAAGATCAACCGCGATGCGCTGGTCAAGTTTCGCAAGCAATCCATGTCCGTGCTGGTGATTTATTTCGGGTATAAAAAACAGGCAGGTGACCCTGATCTTCAGCATCACAACATCATTCTGGGGCCACGGTATGAGGAGCTACTGACGGACATTTTTGACCGCAAAATTCTCAGCCCGGATTTCTCGCAATACCTCCATATCCCGACAATTACCGACCCCAGCCTGGCACCAGAAGGCCATCACGCCGCCTATACCCTGGTGCCCGTGCCCAATAACCAAAGCGATATTGACTGGGAAAAGACCGGGCCGGTTTTTGTCGACAAGGTGCTGCGGTTTATTGATGAGCGCGGCTATATTCCGGGCCTGAAAGAGCGCCTTGTCCACCAAAGCTTTGTGACACCTGATTATTTTGAACAGATTCTGGCGTCGCACGCTGGCAACGGCTTCGGCGTTGAGCCCGTGTTGACGCAAACGGCGTTCATGCGCCCGCACAATCGCAGCGAGGATGTGTCAAACCTGTATCTGGTCGGCCAAGGCACGCAACCCGGCGGCGGCACGCCCTCTGTCATGATGTCAGCCAAAATGACCGCACGGGAGATTGCCAAGGATTTCGCGATCACTACGGCGATAACCGAAGGGCTGCCGACCAAGATTGCGACGGCGGCATAACGCCGGTTTCACCCGGACGGAACGGGCCTCACCCCGCCCTGCCGATCAACGCTATCCTGCGCCCAGCCTTACCTCAGGCGGCGGCTCGTCGGTTGCAACCTCATCGCGCCGCCGCAAATAGGGCGCGACCAGATTGCGCGCGCGAAACCACTCCTGCCGTTCCGGGGTCAGCGTTTCAAAATTGCCGATCACGCGGCGGCAATCGTCGCTGCGGCATTGGCAGATCATGTGCCAGTTGCTCTCGGCCAGCGTGGTTGAATAATCCCAGCTGATTTCCTCCCCCGGCGCAATCGGCCGGATTGCGACCAGCACGACCCCTTCTTCTGTAAAGCGCAGGCCCGCATTGGGGGAGCAGCTATGGTTGATCAGGTCGTCGATGCGGCCCGATGGCCCCATATAATGATCGGGCGTCACCTGCACGAACCGGTCGCCCCCGCCGCGCATCACGCTGGGCACCTGATCAGCGCGGAACCGGCGACCGGTGAATTTGACGATCCGGTCGCCCTCGGCAAAATCAATCGCGGCGAACACCGCCTTGCCCAGATGATTTTCGCCCACCGAAAACAGGTTCGATGCTGGGCGATATTTGTCGAGCACATAGAAATTGCCGTTGCGGAAACCCAGCGAACGGATGGGGTTGATGGTGGCAAGGCCAATCATGAACCACACGCTGGCATGGCACAGCAGCTCCACAAGGATATAGGCATAGCTGCCAATTTCCACATCGCCAGTGCGCGTGGCGACGATCAGCGTGGCGAGGTCACCGACCGTCCACAGCCCCCATGCGGGTGATCGCTCGCGAGCGCGGTCTTGCTGCACGCTTTCCCATGTCGGCCAAAAACTGATCGGCACGGCTGCCACCACCAGCATATGCGCCCAGAACGCAGAGCTGAACATCGCCCACAGCATCAGCGACCCGAGGCACGCCGCCATACAGATCGTTTCGCTGCGGGTGGGCGGGCTCCAGGCGGATCGTTGCCAGATGGCAATCGTCACGATGATGCAGGCAGCAGCGGAAATCAGAAACACCACGCTTTGCGCGGCGCCGGGGTTTACAGCGGCATAGGTGCTGGCTTCCACCAGCACTGCCGCACTCCAGATCAGCCATGATGCCCGGTTCGGCTGGACAAGCTCCCGCTTGAGCCCCGTCAGGTAGACGGCATACCCTGCGAAATTGGCCAGGATGGCAAGCAGGAACCAGGGGGCGATCGTCATATCCGTTACCGTTATGGTTAACGCAACTGTATCGAGTCCGGCGACTCGCGTCTATAAAAACCTAGGAGTCAGCACGAGTCGCACCGAATCCACCGGGTTTGGTGGTGGCGCGCCGGGCGGCCTACCGCATGTTGCGATGAGTGGATGGCGGTGGGGAGCGTGGATCGCTGCATCGGCCTGGCGATTGGCCCGAGCTGATCAAACAGCCTGTCTGATCATTTTCGTTTGGGAAATGGTGGAGGCGTGGGGGGAAATATCCCTCGTTGATGCTGTTCATATTTTTCAGAAACTTAAGCCATATTGATCAGTGTATTGCGCACCAGTTTTGTATCCCGCTTTGCGAGACCAAACGCAGTTTGAGATGACGCGACGCTCGCCCCTCGGAAACGTCCAGCGATGGCAGGGAGCATCCAACTGAGATGGGCTGGTCGCGCAGAACCCGTACAACGTCTCATGAGGCGCGGAGCGTTACTGCCGCCCCCTCACTTCGGAGAATAAGCACGTGAATTTATATCGCCAACCAAGCCTGAACCATTGATGCGGGACAGTGAATCGCGCGAACAATGAGTATAGTCTACAGTTCGTTAGCATCATCCTCCAGCAGACTACGTCGCGCGCAGATTGCATGGCATCCGGCGGGGCAATCTTTGCGCGGGCGTTGCCCGTCGCCGAGCGGTATCTCGATCAGGTGCGATGGGTCGCCACAGATCGGGATCAGCAGCATGGTTGCAGGGTCGGCGGCCGTGGGGATTGCCGCCATTACCAGCCCGAAACAGGCAATGCCGGCAAGCCAGCCGCCAGGATGGCTTTTAAACCTGATCATCATCATCGATCAGGATGCGCAATGCGGCACCATCCAGATCCTCGAACTGGCCCGATCGTGCCGCCCAGAAAAATGCCGCCAGCCCGGCCAGCCCCAGCCCAAGCGCGACGGGCACCAGAATCGCCAATCCCGTCATTTCGCCGCACCGCGCAACCGCAGCGCGTTCGCCACCACCACCAGCGACGATCCCGACATGGCGAGTGCGGCGATCAGCGGGGTTACCTGCCCCATGATCGCCAGCGGCACCGCGAGCACATTATACCCGATGGCGAGCGCGAAATTCTGGCGCACCACCGCCATCGTCCGGCGCGCCGCGACAATAGCCACGGGCACCGCGCGCAATTTATCACCAAAGAAAACCAGGTCTGCGGCCAACTGCCCCACATCGCTTGCGGTGGCGGGTGCCATCGCGACATGCGCGCGCTTCAATGCCGGGCCATCATTCAGCCCATCGCCCACCATCAGCACGCGCTTTCCCTGTGCGCCCAGCCGATCAATGAAGGCGAATTTGTCGGCGGGGGACAGGCTGGGGACGCCCATGATGCCCAGCTTGCGTGCCAACGCCATAACGGGCGCGGGGCGATCGCCCGACAGCATCACCGGCGCAAACCCCAACGCCTTTAACTGCGCGATAGCCTGAGGCGCATCGTCACGCAGATGGTCTGCGAAGGTGATCACATGCGCGGCCGCGTCGCCCAGACGAAATGCCGTGACAATCGCCGTTTCCGGCGCGTCGATGCCCAGCCAGTCTGGCCGACCCAATCGCGCCTCGACACCGCCGATCTGCGCTGAAACCCCCGTGCCGGGATGTTCGGCCAGATCGGTAACCCCCGGCGCAGGCGCATCCCCCAATGCCCCGGCAATGGCCTGTGCCAGCGGGTGGCGGCTTGCGCGCGCCAGCGCCAGCAGCGCGCCTCGTTCCGCCAGATCATCAGGCAACCCCGAAACGGGCGTCAGCTTGGCCAGGGTGATGGTGCCGGTTTTGTCGAGCAGCACCGAATCCGACTCCGCCAGCCGTTCCAGTGCCGATCCGTCCTTGATCAAAACGCCAGCACGCATCAATGCGCCGGCGGCCACAACCTGGGCAATCGGCACCGCCAGCCCCAGCGCGCAGGGGCAGGTGATGATCAGCACGGCAACCGCAATCATCACCGATTGGTGGAGCCCGGCCCCCGCAATCATCCAGCCGATGAAGCTGAGCGCGGCAAGGCTGTGGACGGCGGGCGCATACAGCCGCGATGCGCGGTCAGCGATCCGCACATAGCGCGATTTGCCCTGCCCTGCGCTTTCCATCAGCCGGGCGATATCGGCAATGGCGGTGTTCATCCCCGTTGCGGTAACGCGGATGGTGAGCGGCGCATCAAGGTTGATCGTGCCCGCCAATACTGATCCGCCGGGGCCGACGCGTTCCGGGGCAGCTTCGCCGGTCACCAGTGCGCGGTCGATATTTGCCGTGCCCGCCTGAACAATGCCGTCGACGCCGATCCGCTCGCCCGCGGCCACAATAACGCGCATGCCGGGCACGACTTCTGCAGCCAGCCGCCGTTCGGTGCGGCCATCAGGCATCAGCACATCCACGTCGGCCGGCACCCGGCGCAGCAGCGCGCCGACGCTGTCTTCTGCCCGTGCGCGCATGGCGCTGTCGAGGAAACGGCCCGCCAGCAGGAAGAACAACAGCATGATCGCGCCGTCGAAATAGGCGTGCGCACCACCGGTTGCGGTTTCATAAACGCTCATCGCCGTCGTCAGCAGCACGCCGATCGAGATGGGCACGTCCATATTGGTGTGCCCGCGCCGCAACACCCGCGCGGCGCTGACGAAAAAGGGGCGACCGGCATAGGCGATGGCGGGAATCGCGACCAATGCCGACAGCCAGTGAAACACATCCCGCGTCGGCCCTTCGGCGCCGGACCAGATCGAAACCGACAACAGCATGACGTTCATTGCGGCAAAGCCCGCGACCGCCAGCGCCTTCATCAGCGCGCGGCTTTCGTCATGGCTGGTCGTCGCTTGCACGTCGCTTGCAATATGGGTGGGAAAGCCAAGTGCCTCGACGGCGTTGATAATGGCATCATCCAGCAGCGCTGGCGTATGGCGGACGAACACCAAATGCGCGCCAAAATTGACGCGCGCGGTCGCCACCCCCTCCAGCTTGCCGAGGGCATTCTCAATGCGGGCGATGCAGGCCGCGCAGTGCATGCCTTCCACAGATAATCGCGTGTCAACAAGACGCGCGTCGGGGGTGATCGCGGTAAGCGCGTTCATGATCGCACCTCGTCTTCAAAATGCGCGGTGCGGCCGGCCGCCGTGGCGTCGATCCGCAGCAGCCAGCGCCCGCTGGGCAGGGGCTGTTCCGCGACATAGCCTGTGGCATCGCTGTGCAGCGTCAGCACCCGGTCTGGCAGCCCACCAAGCGGATGACGGGCGGTAACAGCCACGCGCCCAACGACACGCGCCTGCTGCGCGTCGACGAGCAGCAGATGGAGCCGCCCGCGGCCATCAACACTGGGTGTCGCGCGCCAGCCCACGGCCTGCTGCGCCCGCGCGGCGGCCAGCCAGCCATTGAAGCGCTGGCTGGCGACATAGCTGTTGTCGACCACGGTTCCGCCAAAAGTGGCAATGGCTTCGCACGCCATCAGCACGTTGACGGCAATTACCAGTCCGAAAAACGCAATCATCAATGCCAGCATGTGCCAGCCGGTGAAGGGACGGGTCATTCGTCATGCTCCTCGGTATCGGGGCGGTCGAAGCGCGTTGTTTGATGCGCGGTGCCGCCCTCTGCATCGGTGGCGCGGACGGTGAAGGCGATGTCCTGATGCTCAGGGCCCACGCCGGGTGCGGCCAGGAACAGCTGGACGGCCTGAACCTGATCGGCATCGACGTGCAGCGCCACCTTTTGGGCGGCACGACGGCGATCGCCATGTTCATCCCACAAGGCCGCGCCCGCCAGCCCGGCCACTGCAATCTCCATATTGCGCGGGCGACCCTCCATATTGCGGACCTTGATCGTGTAGGTGTTGCGGATCTGGCCGTCCGCCAACCGCACCCATTGCGGATTACGCGTCTGCGCAACCGACAGATCAATCCGCGCGCGGTTACCAACCGCGAACACCATGCCCAGCCCGATTCCGGCCCACACCATGAAATAAAGCAACGTGCGCGCGCGCAACAATCGGCTGAGCGGCGGCTTGGGTGTGCCCCCTGCCTGCGCAATTTTTTCATCGGCTTCGCTGGTATAGCCAATCAAGCGAGCCGGGCGCCCGACCTTGGCCATGATGTCATCACACGCATCGATGCACAGCCCGCAGGTGATGCAGCCAATCTGTGATCCCTCGCGGATGTCGATGCCGGTCGGACAGGCAGCGACACAGGCGTTGCAATCAATGCAATCGCCGATGCGTGCGGCTGGATCATTGGCAAGCTCGGCCAGATCATGCGTGCGCTTTACGCCGCGCCCACGTGGTTCTCCGCGCCACGCCTTATAGGTTACCGCGAGCGATTGTTCGTCCATCATCGCCGCCTGAATGCGCGGCCAGGGGCACATATAGATGCACACCTGCTCGCGCATCAGCCCGCCCAGCGTATAGGTGGTGAAGGTAAGCACGCCGACGGTGGCATAGGCGATGAATGGCGCCGTGCCGGTGATGAAGGCATAAGCAAGCGTGGGCGCATCGGCGAAGTAGAAAATCCACGCCCCGCCGGTCGCCGCCGCAATCACCAGCCAGATCGCGTGCTTCGTCACACGCCGAACGATTTTGGCGGGGGTCCAGGGCGCTGCTGACAGGCGGAATTGCGCGTTGCGATCCCCGTCGATCATCCGTTCGACATGAACGAACAAATCGGTCCACACCGTTTGCGGACAGGCATAGCCGCACCAAGCCCGCCCCACTGCAGAGGTGATCAGGAACAGCCCGATCCCCGCCATGATCAGCAGGCCAGCGACATAATAAAACTCATGCGGCCAGATTTCGATTGAGAAAAGGTAGAAACGCCGATGGGCAATATCGACCAAGGCGGCCTGATGCGGCGCATATGGCCCCCGGTTCCATCGCAGCCACGGCGTGATGTAATACACCGCCAACGTCGCCACCATGATCGCCCATTTCAGCTGGCGGAATGATCCGTGCACCGCCTTGGGAAAAACTTCTCGCCGCGCCTCGAAAAACGGCTCTTGTTCGATCAGATCAATTGGGTGGGACATTGGCCGCCTGCTGCACGGGCGCGGGCGGTGCTTCACCGCCGCCCAGCGAATGGACATAGGTTGCGAGCATCTTGATCGTCACCGGATCAAGCCGCGTGTTCCAGGCGGGCATCATCCCATAGCGCGCATTGGTAATCGTCTGGGTCAACTTGTCGCGGCTGCCGCCATAGAGCCAGATGGCATCTGTCAGATTGGGGGCGCCAACGCTGCGCCCGCCCGCTGCATTGTCGCCGTGGCAGACGGCGCAGTTGGTGGCGAACAACGCCTGGCCGCGACGGCCACTCGCCGTCATCGGTTCTTGATGCGACACGACACGGACATAAGAAGTGACGTCGGCAATCTCCACCGGCATCAAAATGCCGTCGCGCCCGAAGGCGGGCATCTGCGACATCCGGGTTGCTGCATCGTCGGGCTGGCGGATACCATGCGCCAGGGTTTGCTCGATCGCGGCGGGGTCACCACCCCATAACCAGTCATCATCGTTCAGATTGGGATAGCCATTGCCACCCGCCGCCCCTGCGCCATGGCATTGAACGCAATTGACCTTGAATGCGGATCGCCCGCCTTCCTCTGCCGCGCGCAACAATTGCGGGTTGCTGGCGATCAGCTCAATGGGGGTGCGCGCAATCGCGGCCAGCATGGGGCCTTTGCGCTTTTGCTCAGCGGCAAGATCGCCTGCCAACTCGCCATGCGTTGACCAGCCCAGCAACCCCGGCGTGCCGCCCGATGGCGTGGGGATGGCAGGGTACAGCACGACATAAATGATCGCAAAAACGATGGTGGCATATAGAATATACAACCACCAGCGCGGCATTGGCGTGTCGAGTTCCTGAATCCCATCCCATTCATGCCCGACAAAGCTTGTGCCTGTCGGGGCATCGACCGCGGGCGTGCCGGCGTGGGCGGGAGGAATGCGGGGCGCTTCAACCATCAGACCGCTCCTCATCTTCAAGGATCATCGTGGCGGCGCGGGCATGCGCGGCGCGAGCGCTGGGCAGGAAGGTCCAGCCGACAAAGCTGAGGAACATCGCCGTCATCATCACCAGACCCCAGCTGTCGGCAAAATGGCGCATCGCATCATAGCTCATTTGGCCTGCTCCTGAGGGGCGGCCGCCTTGAAATCGACCTGGGTGCCAAGGCCCTGAAGATAGGTGATCAGCGCATCCATTTCGGTGACGCGTTTGGGATCGCCATCATGGTCGCGCGCCTGCGCCTTGGGGTACCGTTTTTGCAGGCCGGCCACGTCGCCCTCGCCGGTTGCCTGCGTCTCGACATCGGCTGCCGCCTGTTTGATTGCCTCGTCGCTATACGGGACGCCAACCCGGCGCAGCGCGACCAGATGGGCGGCCATTGATTTGCCGTCGAGCTCGCGATCCGCAAGGAAAGCATAGGGCGGCATGATCGATTCCGGCACCACCGCGCGCGGATTGGTGAGATGCTGGACATGCCATTCATCCGAATAACGGCCACCGACCCGCGCCAGATCGGGCCCGGTCCGCTCCGATCCCCATTGGAAAGGATGGTCATACATGCTCTCAGCTGCCAGGCTGTAATGGCCGTAACGCTCCACTTCGTCGCGGAACGGGCGGATCATCTGGCTGTGGCAGCCATAACAGCCTTCGCGGACATAAATGTCGCGCCCGGCCAGCTCTAGCGGGGTGTAGGGCCGGACGCCCTCTACCCTGGTGACCGTCGACTGGATCCAGAACAGCGGGGCAATTTCAACAATGCCGCCAATCGCGACAGTGATCAGCGCCAGCACGGCAAGCAGCGTTACGTTGCGCTCAATCACTTTGTGGCGGTGCAGGAGGTTCGTAGCCATTGGTTATCCCTCCTTATGCTGCGGGTTGCGCGATGATCGGGCGATCACGCTGCGCATCGAACGGGGTTTCGGTAAGGGGCGCTTCACGGCGCAGTTTGCCCGCAATCGTCATCCAGATATTGACGACCATGATCACCGCGCCCGCCAGATACATCACCCCGCCCAGCGCGCGGATGAGGTAGAGCGGATGCATCGCGGCGACGACTTCAGCGAAGGAATAGACGAGATAGCCGTCGGCCCCATATTCGCGCCACATCAGCCCTTGCGTGATCCCCGCCACCCACATCGACGATGCGTAAAGCACGATCCCCAGCGTTGCGCACCAGAAGTGCCAGTTGACCATGCGCAGCGAATAAAGCCGCTCGCGCCCCCACAGCCGGGGCGTCATGAAATACAGCGCGGCAAAGGTGATCATGCCGTTCCAGCCGAGCGCACCCGAATGGACATGGCCGATCGTCCAGTTGCTGTAATGTGACAGCGAATTCACCGTCTTCAGCGACATCATCGGCCCTTCAAAGGTCGACATGCCGTAAAAGGCGAGGCTGGCGACCATCATTCGGATGATCGGATCGGTCCGCACCTTGTCCCACGCGCCGTTCAGCGTCATCAGCCCGTTGATCATGCCGCCCCAGCTGGGCATCCATAGCATGATCGAAAACACCATCCCCAGCGTCTGCGCCCAATCGGGCAGCGCGGTGTAATGAAGGTGGTGGGGGCCGGCCCAGATATACAGGAAGATCAGCGACCAGAAATGCACGATCGAAAGCCGGTAGCTATAGATTGGGCGTTCTGCTTGTTTGGGCACGAAATAATACATCATGCCCAAAAAGCCCGCCGTCAGGAAAAATCCGACCGCGTTATGGCCGTACCACCACTGGGTCAGCGCATCCTGTACCCCCGAAAACGCCGAATATGATTTCGACCCCAGGAACGACACCGGCATGCTGAGATTGTTGACCAGATGGAGCATCGCGACCGTGATGATGAACGCCAGGAAGAACCAGTTGGCGACATAGATATGCGGTTCGCTGCGCTTCAGGATCGTGCCGACGAACACCGCCAGATAGCTGACCCAGACGATCGTCAGCCAGATATCGACATACCATTCGGGCTCAGCATATTCGCGGCTCTCGGTGACGCCCATCAGATAGCCGGTCGCGGCCAGCACGATGAACAGCTGGTATCCCCAGAAAACAAAGCGGGCCAGCGCGGGCATGAACAATCGCGCACGGCAGGTGCGCTGCACGATGTAAAAACTCGACGCGAGCAGCGCATTGCCGCCAAACGCGAAGATCACCGCTGACGTGTGCAGCGGCCGCAACCGGCCAAAAGTGGTGAATTCGGTGGAGAAATTGAGCTCTGGAAATGTAAGCTGCAGCGCGATGAACAGGCCGGCGGAAAACCCCACCACGCCCCAGAACACCGTTGCGATGACGCCCCAACGGATGACATCGTCATAATAGCGGTTGGTGTCATGAACGCGCGCACCGGCGAAATCAGCCTGCCGCATCGTCGCGATGGCGGCGATAAAGCCCGCCAGCGCAAAGATCGTCATGTGGACGGCAAATCCCGGATCAGCCGCACTTATCGCGCACCCGACGGCGACGAACGCCAGTGCGAGCCACACCCCCGAGCGCGCTACTGTTGATTCCATCATTTACCCCCTGGTTCGCACACGCCCAAGTTGGCGCATTGCGGCATCACTGCTCTTGATCTGAGTCAAACCAGTTCAACTAGCGTTGGTTCCCGGCGGGTCGGGCACATTCGTGGTCGATTTCATCAACCGGTTGACCTGCCCCCCGTTTTCAGGCCGCTGGCGACTTAGCATTTGCGCTTGCGTGACCGATTATTGTTCGATTTCGCGATCGACAGAAAATTGCGCGGGTGCGACGTTGTTCAGTCATCCTGCCCGCCTTGCCCGCCTTCCCGGCCTTCTCCACCCTCCCCGCCCTCACCAGAGCCGTTGCGGTGGCAGCGCGCGCAGTTTTCGATGTTCTGGATGCCTTCTTCGGCGTGGTTGGCGCGGGGCTGAGGCTCGGGATTGTCCCAACAATATTTTTCGGTGTGCAGGTCAGGAATGCAAAATGGCCGCCCTCGCTGGTTGGCTTTCATAGCCCAGCGAAAACGAAGCCCAGCGTTTCTCTATCGGTCATCGCAAACCATGTTTCGCCGCGTTTGCCCTTGGTCGGATCAGGCTCTGCAAATGCCGTCACCGGGACCAGGCATCGATGCTCGGCCTTCCCGATCCAACTCCGCCAGAACGATACATCCAGATTGCGGGCGTTCGTCCAATGGGTGGTGATCATCTTCGAGGCATCACGCTTGCCGGGACGGCTGGTCGGAAAGCCCCACTGCATGGTTTCGGCAACCAGCGCGTCATCAATGCTTCTGACGACAGGCCCATTTGATCGCGGCCACATATCAAATTGATTGGATGCAAGCTGCATGAAGTTGCCCTGCAAACCAAAGGGCAGTACGCGCCATTCGTTTGGGCGTTTGTAGTGGCTGCACATCAATGCCCTTTCAGGGGCTCGCACAGCCTCGCTACGCGGTAATGATGCGCTCCGGGGTTGATCGCTGGATCATCTAGTGTTCCGCCGCTGATGAACAGTGCCTCAATTGATATGCCGATCAGCGCGCAGGCGTTCGACGGCCAGATCGACAAAGGCTCGTACCTTCGCCGATGCTCGACGGCCTTCTGGATGGACGACATGGATGGGCATCGGTTCAGTTTCGTGTTCGGACAGCACGGTTTGCAAC
>FSSH01000139.1_pt2 | contig 42450 bp, 49 predicted proteins | sample 1166101 | NCBI WGS metagenome assembly FSSH01 (sample SAMEA32972668, study PRJEB13176) | freshwater metagenome | biome: Drinking water system; feature: Biomass in drinking water that filtered by 0.45 um membrane; material: drinking water | place: USA | collected 2012-12-20 | depth 0 m
CCCTTCCGAAAACCCTCGGCAAAAGCGAGAAGCGCAGGAAATAGGCGGAATTCCGGGTGGCCTTTTCTTTGGATACTTTCTTTTGGCCAAGCAAAAGAAAGCATCTCGGCTGTCGGGCCGATACCCGACTTCAAAACCACCCGTCGCGGCAGCGACACAAATTTAAAACTCCTGCACCCTAGCCCTCTTACTGAGGGAGAGGGAACAGTTCTTAAATTCTAAATTCAGCTGACCGCGCATGCGCGGTAAGACTCTCCCCTCGCGCCAGCACTGAAGCAATCTTGCCCAAATTCTGTGCACCAACCGCCGAGCAATTGATCAAGCTGCTGCGCTTTTGGAAATCGTAAACCCCTAAAGGCGACGAGTAACGGGCCGTGCTGGAGGTGGGTAGCACATGGTTAGGACCAGCGCAGTAATCTCCCAGCGCTTCGGCGGTGAAGCGGCCCATGAAGATAGCCCCGGCGTTATGGATTTGTTCGCACAAGGCTTCCGGTTCCGCTACGGACAATTCCAAATGTTCCGGGGCGATGCGATTGGCGACTTGGGCAGCTTCAGATAGGTTGCCGACTTTAATAAATGCGCCCCGACCTGTCAGCGAGGCCCGGATGATATCGGCGCGCTCCATATCCGGCAGCAATTTGTTGATGCTGGCTTCGACTTGTTGCAGAAAAACGGCGTCGTCGCTAATCAAAATGGCTTGGGCGTTTTCGTCGTGTTCGGCTTGCGAGAACATATCCATCGCAATCCAGTCCGGGTTGGTCTGGCCGTCGCAGATGATTAAAATTTCGGACGGACCGGCGATCATATCGATACCGACTTGGCCGAACACCAGCTTTTTAGCGGTGGCGACGTAAATGTTGCCGGGACCGACGATTTTATCCACTGCCGGAATCGATTCGGTGCCGTAAGCCAAAGCAGCAACCGCTTGCGCGCCGCCGATGGTAAATACTCTATCCACGCCGGCGACATGAGCTGCTGCCAATACTAATGCATTGGTTTCGCCGCGCGGAGTAGGAACGACCATGATCAGTTCGCCGACGCCGGCGACTTTGGCCGGAATCGCGTTCATCAATACCGATGAAGGATAGGCGGCCTTGCCACCGGGCACGTATAGGCCGGCTTTATCCAGTGCCGTGACTTTTTGCCCCAACACCGTACCGTCTATCTCGGTGTATTGCCAGGATTGCAGTTTTTGATGCTCGGCGTAAGCGCGGACTCGGTCAGCGGCGGTTTGCAACGCGATGGCCTGGGTGCTGGGCAGGGTATCCCATGCGTGTTGCAAGGCAGCGCGATCCAGTTCCAGTTCGGTGGCGGTTTTAAAGGTGGTGCCGTCGAAGCGGTTGGTATACGCCAGCAAGGCTTTGTCTCCGCGCTTTTTGACGTCGGCAATGATGTCCAATACCCGCTTGTGTATCTCCAGGTCGTCGCTGGCGTCCCAAGCTAGACGGGCTTGCAGTTGTTTTTCAAAGTCGACTGCCGCGCTGTCTAGGCGCAGCATCTTGATCGCAGTCATGGGCTTACCTTTGGGCTAAGGTGGTTTCGAACTGATCGATGAGTGCTTGAATGGCTTGATGCTTCATTTTCATCGCCGCTTTATTCACCACCAGTCGAGAGGTGATGTTGGCGATTAGTTCCCGTGGCTCCAGGCCGTTGGCTTTTAAGGTGTTGCCGGTATCGACTAAATCGACGATGCAATCGGCCAAACCAACCAATGGCGCTAATTCCATCGAGCCGTATAGCTTGATGATTTCGGCTTGAATGCCTAAGTTGGCGTAATAACTCTGCGCGGTTTTTACGTATTTGGTCGCGACCCGCAAACGGCCTTTCACTTCCGGGGCATTGACCGGGCCGGCAGTCATCAAGCGGCAACCGGCGATGCCTAAATCCAACGGCTCGTAAAGACTTTCCGCCCCGTGCTCCATCAAAACGTCCTTGCCGGCGATGCCCATATCCGCCGCACCGTATTCCACGAACGTCGGTACGTCGGTGGCGCGGATGATTACTAGCTGCACATCGGGGCGGGTGGTTTGCAGAATCAGTTTACGGCTCTTGTCTGGATCGTCGATCGGCGTAATGCCGGCTTGTTCCAGAAACGGCAGGGCTTCTTCGTAAATACGGCCTTTGGATACGGCAATGGTCAGCATGGCTTTGCGATGGGTTTAGTTAGGAACGCGGCGAATGGTAGCGCCCAATTGCGACAATTTTTCTTCGATGTGATCGTAGCCACGGTCGATGTGATATATCCGGTCTACCAGGGTTTCGCCTTCCGCAACCAGGCCTGCCAGTACCAAGCTGGCGGACGCCCGCAAGTCGGTGGCCATCACCGGCGCGGCTTTTAACTGAGTGCTGCCGGTGCAGATGGCGGTATTAGATTCCAGCTTGATTTGCGCGCCCATGCGTTGCAGTTCTTGCACGTGCATGAAGCGATTTTCGAATACGGTTTCGGTGATCAAACCCACGCCTTCGGCGACGGAATTTAAGGCGGTGAATTGCGCCTGCATGTCGGTGGGAAAAGCCGGATAGGGGGCAGTGCGCACGGTAACCGCTTTCGGGCGTTTGCCATGCATGTTGAGCTCGATCCAGTTTTCGCCGCAGGTGATGTCAGCGCCGGCTTCTTTTAACTTAATTAATACCGCGTCCAAGGTACTGGGATCGGTGTTTTTCAGTTTGACGTGGCCGCGACTAATGGCGCCCGCGACCAGATAGGTGCCGGTTTCGATGCGATCGGGCAGAATGTCATAATGCAAGCCTGCCACGCCCAGTCTTTCCACGCCTTCCACAGTCAGAATATCGGTGCCGACACCGGTAATTTTGGCGCCCATTTTGTTCAGAAAATGTGCCAGATCGGTGACTTCCGGTTCTTTCGCGGCGTTCTCAATAATGGTGATGCCTTCGGCCAGCGTAGCGGCCATCAGAATATTTTCGGTACCGGTCACGGTAACTTTATCCAGTACCAGATGGCAACCTTGCAAACGTTTGACTCGTGCGTGGATGTAGCCCGCTTCAACTTCAATATCCGCGCCCATTTTGATTAGCGAGTCAATGTGAATATCCACCGGACGGGTGCCGATGGCGCAACCGCCAGGCAGCGAAACATGGGCTTCGCCGAAGCGGGCCAATAATGGTCCTAGCACCAGAATCGAAGCACGCATGGTCTTTACCAGTTCGTAGGGGGCTTCATATTTTTCGATGGTGTTGGAATCGACTTCGATGTTCATTTTTTCATCGACGGTCAGACGTACGCCCATTTGTCCTAACAATTCCATGGTCGTGGTGATGTCATGCAAATGCGGAATGTTGCCGACGCTGACCGGGACATCAGACAACAGGGTGGCTGCCAGAATAGGCAGTGCGGCATTTTTGGCGCCGGAGATTCTCAGTTCGCCGTGCAGGGGTTGGCCGCCGGTAATTAGTAATTTATCCATGGATTTTTATTGAGTTTTAAATTGGAACGCAGCTTAATGCGTGTGGATTGCAAAATACTCGGTTTCATCTAAGCCGCTGAGTTTGGCCAAAGCGAGTAATTGCGACGGTATGTTCTTGAAGGACAGTTTGACCCTGCCCATCCGGCTGAGTCTGATCCATTCGATCATCAAGGCTAAACCGGCGCTATCGGTGGTCTTTACTTTGGCCAGGTCGATGCACATGGTATCCATGCCTTTCAAAAACTTGAAGGATTGTAGGGTCTGCTGGTCGATACTGGCGAACGTCAAATTGCCTTCCAAAGTAAAGTGGCCGGGCGATTGTTCGGTTAATGTCAACTTGGACATTATTTGCCTTCCGCTTTGTTCAGTATGAATTTGCCGATCATTTCTTCCAGTACGATGGCTGAGCTGGTGATGTCGATGGTGCTTTTATCCTTCAAAAATTCATCCGACGAACCGGGGTCCAGGCTAATGTATTGTTCGCCCAGCAGGCCGGCGGTATAAATGCTGACGCCTGAGTCGCTGGGTAGGTTGTTGTATTGCGATTCGATACGCATTTCCACGACCGATTCATGGCTTGCCTTGTCCAGTCGGATTGCCGAGACGCGGCCGATGCGCACGCCAGCTAGGGATACCGGAGATTTGACTTTCAGGCCGCCGCTGTTTTGAAAATGGGCGATGACGGTGTAGCTGTCGTCGCCCGTGTAGCTGCCGAGATTGCTGACTTGCAGCGCCATATAAAACAAGGCGGCAATGCCGCAGGCCACAAAAAACCCGACCAGGGTGTCTTGAGTCTTGGAATGCTGCATGTTAAATGTCTCCAAACATGAGTGCGGTTAAAATGAAATCGAGTGCCAGAACCGAGAAGGCAGAGTTAACGACGGTGCGGGTTGTGGCCCGGCTTACCCCTTCGGAAGTTGGAATGGCGTCGTAGCCTTCGAATAAGGCAATCCAGGACACCACAAAGCCGAAAACCACGCTTTTGAGGATGCCGTTCATGATGTCTTCTTGAAAATCGATACTGGCTTGCATCTGCGCCCAGAAGGCGCCGTCATCGACGCCGAGCATGCCCACGCCGACCAGATGGCCGCCCATGATGCCGATGGCGCTGAACAAGGCGGCTAACAAAGGCATGGACAAAAATCCGGCCAGAAAACGCGGCGAAATAATGCGCTTGATGGGGTCTACCGCCATCATTTCCATGCCTGACAGTTGTTCGGTGGCCTTCATTAAGCCGATTTCGGCGGTCAATGCAGAGCCCGCCCGACCAGCAAACAATAAAGCCGATACCACTGGCCCCAGTTCCCGCACCAAAGAGGCGGCAACCATCACGCCCAAGGACTCTTCGGCACCGAAGTCTGACAGAATGTTAAAGCCTTGCAAACCGAGCACCATGCCGACGAAAAGACCGGAAATGGTAATAATCAAAAAAGATAATACGCCGACGGAATAGATCTGCTTGATTAGCAGGCTGGGACGGGGGATGACGTCATTGATACCGGTGAAGATGTGGCTCAGAAAAACCGAGGCGCGGCCAAGCTTGGCAAAGCTGCTGCGCGTGGTTTTTCCCAGATTTTGCAGAAATTCAAGCATTGTCGGTTATAAAATTGTTATTTGCTGGCCAGCAGATCGTCCAGGTAATCGGGCGCCGGATAGTGGAAGTGTACAGGGCCGTCGGCATCGCCGTGCATAAACTGTTGCACCCATGCCGAATCCGATTGCTGTAAGGCTTGCGGCGTGCCTTGGCCGATGATTTTGCCGCCCGAGAGCACATAAATGTAATCGGCGATGGCGGCGGTTTCCTGCACATCGTGCGAGACGATGATGCTGGTCAGACCCAAAGTGGTATTCAGCGATTTGATCAAATGAACTAGCGCACCTTTGGAAATCGGGTCCTGGCCGGTAAATGGCTCGTCGTACATGATCATCAGCGGGTCGAGAGCAATCGCCCGAGCCAAAGCCACCCGTCGGGCCATGCCGCCGGACAGCTCGTTGGGCATCAAATGCCGCGCGCCGCGCAGGCCGACCGCGTGTAATTTCATTAGTACCAGGGTACGGATCATTGATTCCGGCAAGTGGGTATGTTCGCGCATCGGAAACGCCACGTTATCGTACACACTCATGTCGGTCAGCAGCGCGCCGCTTTGGAACAGCATGCCCATGCGTTTACGCAATTCGTAAAGTTCGCGGGTTTTTAGGCGATGAACGTTTTGCCCGTCTACATGAATTTGGCCGCGATCGGGAGTGAGCTGACCGCCGATCAATTTTAGAAGAGTGGTCTTGCCGGTGCCGCTGGGGCCCATGATGGCCGTGACTTTGCCGCGCTGAATCTCCAGGCTGACGGCGTCGAAAATTTTTCTGGGGCCTCGGGAAAAGCTCAAGTTACTAATCGAAACGATATTGTCTTCAGGACTTGCGCTATTGGCCATCTACCGGAATCACAGGAGTTTTTGGATTGGGAACAGGCTATTTTCTATGACTCGTCGAGAATAAGTCAATGACTTGGGATGAAAAGTCGGTTAATAACATGCAATAATGGTTCCTTTTTGTTTCGGTGCGTGGAGTTAATTTGCGTGGGTTGTGATCAAGACATACAAGCGTTGGCGTTGGCGGTGATTCAGACCGAAATGCAGGCGGTTGCCGGCTTGGCTGCACGTATCGATGCACAATTTGTGAATGCCTGCCGCTTGTTGTTGGCTTGTAAAGGCCGGGTGGTGGTGACGGGCATGGGTAAATCCGGCCATATTGCCGGTAAAATTGCCGCAACGCTTGCCAGCACGGGCACGCCAGCCTTCTTCGTGCATCCGGGGGAAGCTAGTCACGGTGATCTGGGGATGATTACCCGGCAAGATGTGGTGCTGGCTTTGTCTAATTCCGGTGAGACCGAAGAAATCCTGACGATTTTGCCTATCATTAAGCGACTCGGCGTGCCGTTGATTGCGCTCACCGGTAATCCGGAATCGGCTTTGGCTAGATTTTCTAATGCACATATCAACGTCGCCGTCGAACAAGAGGCGTGTCCTCTAGGCCTGGCTCCCACCGCCAGCACCACGGCAGCATTGGTGATGGGCGATGCATTGGCGGTCTCGCTATTAGAAACCAAGGGATTTACCCGCGATGATTTTGCGCTGTCGCATCCTGGGGGGAGCTTAGGTAGGCGCTTGTTGCTGCAGGTCAACGACATCATGCATCGTGATAGCGAAGTGCCGGTGGTTACAGATTCGGTTTTGGTGAGCAATGCGTTGTTGGAAATGACCGGCAAGAAGTTGGGCATGACCGCAGTGGTCGATGGCGAAGGGCGGGTTGCCGGCATCTTTACCGATGGGGACCTACGGCGGATGTTGGAAAAAAATCTGGATGTTCACGTAACCCGCATCGCCGAAGTAATGACGGCGCCTTGTAAAGTGATTGACGTGAATATGTTGGCCGCGGAAGCAATGCAAATCATGGAAAGCAAAAAAATTAACGCCCTGCTGGTCGTTGACTGTCAAAACAAATTGTTGGGTGCCATCAATACCCACGATTTGCTGCGGGCCGGCATAGTCTGAGAGTGACGAGAGATGTTCGATTTAGATCCCCAGTTGCTGAGCATTGTTAAGCAACTAAAGCTGCTGATTTTGGATGTGGACGGCGTACTGACCGACGGGCGCTTGTTCTTCGACGACAATGGCAAAGAATACAAATGTTTTCATGCCCGCGACGGTCATGGGATTAAATTGCTGCGACAGACCGGTGTGGAAGTGGCGGTTATTTCCGGTCGCAATTCCAATTCGGTGAGGCTGCGCATGCAAGCTTTGGGTGTCGAGCTGGTCTATCAGGGGCATGAGAATAAGCGAGCTGCTTTTGCGGAGATCTTGCTGCGCCTGGCGTTGTCGCCTGAGCAAGCGGCGTATATGGGGGACGATATCCTGGATTTGCCGATTATGCGGCAAGTGGGCTTTGCGGTTGCGGTGCAAGACGCCAATTTCGTGCTTAAAAATCATGCGCATTGGCAAACGCAGACGGCCGGCGGTATGGGGGCGGTGCGGGAAGTATGCGATTTGATCATGCAAGTCCAAGGTAGCTTTGATGGCGTTTTGCAAACCTATTTATGACCGTGCTGAAAAATTTACAGATTTTTGTTTATGTCGGCTTGGCCGCATTGTTGTCATGGTGGCTGGTGCAGCTGAACGAACAGCGTGACGCCGAAATAAAAATTGCTGAAAATAGCCCGGATTTTTTTAGCCAGGGTTATTTCAAAAAAGAAATGAATATTGATGGCTTACCAAAAAGCGAACTGACGGCAACAAAAATGCAGCATTTTAAAACCGATGGCAGCACGCATCTGGAACAGCCGGTGATGACTTTGTATAACCCCGACCAGATGCCTTGGTTGATCAAGGCCGACAGCGGCGTGATGGCTGCCGACGGCGATAATTTACAACTCAACGGTAGCGCTTACATCAATCGGGAGGCCTCGAAAACCAATTCGGCGCTGACTATTAACACCTCGGATTTGCGGGTGAAACTCGCCAGCCATTATGCGGAGACTCAGGCATGGGCGGAGATCATCAGTCCGCCCAACAGAACGGCGGGAGTAGGAATGGAAGCGACTTTTGTAAGTCCGATTCACCTGAAATTGTTGTCCAAAGTGAAAGGTCGCCATGAAATTAAGTAAAATGGTCGGTATAGGCCTGTTATTCTCGGCACGGATGGCGTTTGGCTTGGAGTCTGATTCCGAGCAGCCCATCTATATCGACTCCGACAACGCGGTTTACGATGAAAAGGCGCAGATCAGCACCTATACCGGCAATGTGGTGGCAACGCAGGGTACAATCAGAATCGATGGCGACAAGTTGGTGGTTTATCTAAAGGACGGTGCGATTATCAAGTTGATTGCTACGGGTAAGCCATCCCGGTTCAAGCAGTTGCCGGCGGTTGGTAAGGAAGAAATGCACGGGGAAGGTTTGACCAACGAATTTTACCCGGAGCAGAATTTGCTGAAGTTTATGAAAAATGCGTCGGTTTGGCAGGGTGATGCCAAACAATCCAGCGACTATATCGAGTACGATACCAAGAATTCCTTGCTCAAGGCTGGCGAGGCGCAGTCCGACGGCAAGCGCGTGCATTCAGTGATTAAACCCAAGCCTAAGCAGGCTCAATAATGGCGCGACTGGTTGCGGAACAGCTGTTTAAACGCTACAACAACCGAAATGTGGTCGATGGCGTCAGTCTGCGGGTCGATACCGGGGAAGTAGTAGGTTTGCTGGGGCCGAATGGCGCAGGAAAAACCACCAGTTTTTACATGATGGTGGGCTTGGTTAAAGCCGACAGCGGCGAGATTTTTCTCGACGAGCAGCGTATCACGCATCATCCGATGCACCGGCGCGCACGCTTGGGGATAGGTTATCTAGCGCAAGAAGCTTCGGTTTTTCGTAAATTGAGCGTGGCCGATAATTTACGCGCGGTATTACAGATTCGGGCCGATTTGACCGATGGGCAAATCGAGCTGTTGATTGACGAGTTACTCACAGAGTTTAATATCAACCACTTGCGAAATCAGTTGGCGCTGGGCCTATCAGGTGGCGAGCGGCGGCGGGTGGAAATTGCTCGGGCTTTGGCCAGCGAGCCGCAGTTTATCCTGCTGGACGAACCGTTTGCCGGTGTAGATCCGATTTCGGTGCTGGAGTTGCAAAAAATTATTGCCCACTTAAAGCATCGCGGTATCGGTATTTTGATTACCGAGCACAAAGTGAGGGAGACATTGGAGATTTGCGATCGCGCTTATATTTTGAACAATGGGCAGGTTATTGCCGAAGGCCAGTCGCGCCAGTTGGTGGATAACGAAGAGGTGCGTAGAGTGTATCTGGGCGAGAAATTTAGTTTATGAAATTCGAGTAGTCATGAAGCAATCTCTACAACTCCGTATCGGTCAGAGTCTGACCATGACGCCGCAACTGCAGCAGGCCATCAAGCTGTTGCAGATGTCGACTTTGGACTTACAACAAGAAATCCAGCAAGCCCTGGAATCCAACATGATGTTGGAGATAGATGAAGAGGAATTGCCTAATCTCGAGTTTAGGGACAAAAAGCTCGATAACGCCGATCAAGTTACCAGCGAGGGCTCGCAAACCGATATGCCGGATGAACTGCCGGTCGATGTCAGTTGGGACGACGTCTACGAAAGTTCGTTACCCAGCGGCGGTGATGAAGGCGATAGTCCGGAGTTTGAGGCTTTTCGTGGCAAGTCCTTGTCTTTAAGGGATCATCTGGTCTGGCAGTTGGAGTTAATTCCAGTTTCGGACCGCGACTACGCGATTGCAACGTCTATCATCGACGCAGTTAACGACGACGGTTATGTGACTAGCGAATTGACGGACATTTTCCAGGGCTTGCAGGACCAGCTCGAAGGCTTGGAAATGGATGAAGTCCTGGCTGTGTTGCATATGGTGCAAAACTTTGATCCTGTCGGCGTGGCAGCACTGGATTTAGCCGATTGTCTGGGTTTACAGCTGCAGCAATTACCGGTTTCGACGCCTTATCGGGCGGAAGCTTTGGAGTTCGTGCACAGGCATTTGGATTTATTGGCCAGTTGCGATCAAGCCCGCTTGATGAAAAGGATAGGCTTGAGCGAGGATGTGCTGAAGGGGGTATTGGCGCTGATCAGAACTCTCGACCCCAAACCTGGCGCGCGCTTGCAGGAATCGGATGTTGAATACGTGGTGCCTGATGTGTTTGTCGCAAAGGTCAGCGGGCAGTGGCTGGTTAGTCTGAACCCGGAAATCGCACCCAAGTTGCGGGTAAATCCTTTTTATTCCGGGATGATTAAACGCGCCGACAATAGCCATGACAATGTCAGCATGAAGAATCATCTGCAAGAAGCACGCTGGTTTATTAAGAGCTTGCATAGTCGTAACGACACCTTGCTTCGCGTGGCCAGAAGCATCGTCGAGAAACAAGGCGATTTTTTCGAACACGGCGCGATTGCGATGAAGCCCATGGTGTTGCGCGACATTGCCGAGGAACTGGAATTACACGAGTCGACGATCTCTCGGGTTACCACGCAAAAGTACATGCACACGCCGCACGGTGTAATCGAATTTAAATATTTCTTCTCCAGCCATGTCAGTACCGATGGCGGGGGTGAGTGTTCGGCGACCGCGATTCGGGCGCTGATAAAGGAGTTGGTCGGTAGTGAAAATCCGGCCAAGCCATTAAGCGATAGTAAAATATCGGACTTATTGAATGAGAAGGGCATTAATGTCGCGCGCCGCACCATTGCCAAATATCGGGAAGCGATGTCCATTCCTTCAACCAGCCAGCGGAAAAGGCACATTTGATCAATCTGGAAGAATAATTTTTAAAAACAGGAGTATTCCATGCAAGTCAGTATCACAGGTCACCACGTAGAAGTCACAGAAGCACTAAAAGCCTACGTAGATGAAAAAATTAGCAAAATTAAACGTCATTTCGACAATGTGGTTGATGTTCACGTCATTTTGACCGTTGAGAAGCTGGAGCAAAAAGCCGAAGCAGCCGTGCAAATCAGCGGCGCCAAACTGTACGCCGAAGATGTACAGGAAGATATGTATGCTGCTATTGACAGCATGGTCGATAAGCTCGACAGACAAATCGTCAAACATAAAGAAAAAAATCAGAACCATCGTTAATTTGAGCTTGAGCGATACAGAGTGAATAGGGTTTTTTACTCTGTATCGGTTTGGATATGAAACTAGTCATCGTTAGCGGTTTATCGGGATCGGGTAAGAGTATCGCTTTGGATACCTTGGAAGACTGCGGTTATTACTGTATCGACAATCTTCCGATCACCTTACTAGAGGATTTTGTCAATCATGTGATGCTGAGAGATCCGGCCACCTACAGTAAAACAGCCATCGGCATAGACGCCAGAAACCGTAATCAGAAGTTGGCGGATTTTCCGGAAAGTCTGAACTTTATTCGCAGCAAAGGTATTGATTGCGAATTGGTTTACATGGAAGCGGACGAAAACATCATTCTGAAGCGTTACAGTGAAACGCGCCGCCGCCATCCGTTGACGACCGAAAGCAGACCTTTGCGCGAGGCTTTGGAAATCGAACGCGAAATCGTGCGTCCTTTAGCCACCCACGCCGATATCGTCATCGATACCAGTTTTACCCACTACCATCAATTGCGGGACTTGCTGAAAAACCGATTGGGCGAAAAGGGTAAAAGTTCTTTGTCGATTTTGTTTCAGTCCTTCGGGTTTAAATACGGTATTCCGTTGGACGCGGATTTTGTATTCGACGCGCGCAGTTTGCCTAATCCCTATTGGGCGCCGGAACTGAGAGGATTGACCGGTAAGCACAGCGAGGTCATCGATTTTTTGCAGAACGAAGCTATCGTGAAAGAGTTTCTGCATGATATTGGCTTCTTCATTGGTCGCTGGGCGCCGCGCTTCGAGTCCGATAATCGCAGTTATTTAACCATTGCGATCGGTTGTACCGGCGGCCAACATCGTTCGGTTTACCTGGTTGAGGCATTGAGTACGCACTTTCAAACTATTACTCCTAACGTTATCGTCAGGCATCGGGAATTGCGTTAACGCAATTCTCCAGCCCTATTTCTTGGTTTTTACTCATGACATCAGTAGCAAAGCTTGAAAATCCTGAGCATCTTTTAGACCGCGCCATCGACGTGCTGGCAAAAGATTCCCTGATCGAGATTAGAAATTTGGTGCGTTCCTTGTACCCGGCGGAAGCAGCGCATATTCTCGAATCTTTGGAGCCGGAACTGCGAACTAAGCTGTGGGCGATGATGCCCCCCAGTGTGATCGGCGAGATTCTAGTCGAGATAAATGTCGAGGTAGGCAGTAGCTTGCTGAAAATCACCGACAGAAAGGACTTGATTGCGGCCACCGAATCCCTGGGTGCTGACGGCATGGTCGATCTGCTCCATGTATTGCCCGAACCCTTGTTGTCGCAAGTGATGGAATCTATCGGCGTACATAACCGCAATCGCATCGAAAAAGCGCTTAGCTATGGCGAGCATACCGCCGGTGGCTTGATGTCCGACGATATTTTGACCATTCGTGCGGATGTGACGCTGGATGTGGTGACGCGTTATTTGCGGCTTCGCGGGAACATGCCTGCCGCTACCGACAGCCTAATTGTGGTGGACCGCAAAGAACAATTCCAGGGCTTGTTGCCGATTAATCAATTGTTGACCCACGATCCGCACACCAAGGTTGAGTCGATTATGGATACGCGTAGCTCAGGCATTCCGTATGGCATGCCCAGTCGGGATGTGGCCGGTTTATTCGAGCGGCGAAAACTATTGTCAGCGCCGGTTTTAGCCGATGATGGCAAGGTATTGGGGCGCATCACTATTGACGATGTGGTCGGTTTGATCCGCGATGAAGCCAATCACTCCTTAATGAGCATGGCCGGCTTGAGCGAAGAGCAGGATATGTTTGCGCCGGTGTTTACTAGTGCCAAGCGTCGTGCGCTGTGGCTAGGCGTGAATTTGCTTACCGCGTTCCTGGCCGCTTCGGTCATCGATTTGTTCGAAGCCACCATCCAACAGATCGTCGCATTGGCGGTATTGATGCCGATTGTTGCCAGTATGGGCGGTATCGCCGGTAGCCAGACGTTGACGCTGGTAGTCAGGGGCTTGGCTTTGCGGCAGGTTACCACCAGCAATGCTGTGAGTTTATTGTTTAAAGAGGTATCCGTGGGCCTGTTAAACGGCTTGGTATGGGCTGTTGTGGTAGCGATAGTGGCCGGCTTGTGGTTCCATAATCCGCACATAGGTATGCTACTCGGCGTGGCGATGTTGATCAATTTGGTCTGTGCAGCCTTATCAGGCGTGGCGATTCCGGTGTTATTGGACAAGATCGGTGTTGACCCAGCCTTGGCTGGCGGTGTACTGCTGACCACCGTTACCGATGTGGTTGGATTCATGGCGTTTTTAGGTTTGGCAACCTTGTTTTTACTGTAAGGAACTGTGCTTTTTATCACGGAAAATGATAGTATTTCTGGCATTCAGTAGCGGATTTTCCAAACTCGATGTCAACCGGCGCACCTACTTCGCAAAAAACACCTTTGGAGTTTAAAAGCACATCTTTGACCGTGCCGGTCTTGTTGTTAGCCAGTAACGACATCTCTCTGATCGATCAACAGCTCAAAGAAAAGGTGGTTCAAGCCCCAGAGTTCTTTAAAAACTCGCCATTGCTGATCGATCTGCAAAAACTTAATGCGCAGAACCTGTCGATTGATTTTACCGAAATAGTCGCTATTGTCCGTCAGCACGGTTTCATGCCTATTGGGTTGCGGGGTGGTACCGAACAACAAAATGCTGACGCCTTGGCAATGAATTTGCCTCAGCACTCGCTACACGGCAGCAATACGCCGTTGGTCAACAAAGCCCCGGTAAAAACCTTGCCGACACCTGCGGCGGAAGAGCAAAAACCGGCTAGCCAGTCGATAGAAAACAAGTTAGTTACCCAACCAATACGCTCGGGCCAACGAGTCTATGCCAAAGGCGACTTGATCGTCACTGCAACCGTTAGTGCCGGCGCGGAAATCATGGCGGAAGGTAATATTCACATTTATGGGTCCTTGCGCGGACGGGCTTTGGCGGGTGTGTTAGGTAATGTCAATAGCCGTATTTTTTGTTCGGATTTGCAGGCCGAACTCATTTCGATAGCGGGCATTTATCAACTCAGCGACGATTTGAGCAAGTATCCCGCACACAAGCCCATACAGATCAGTCTGGATAACCAGACTCTGATTATCAAAGATATTTAAGCTTTTCTTGGAGGAACAACATTGGCCAGAATTATCGTAGTAACATCGGGAAAAGGTGGGGTGGGCAAAACCACAACCAGTGCCGCTATCGCGATGGGTTTGGCGAAGCGCGGACATAAAACCGCTGTGATCGATTTCGATGTGGGGCTGCGTAATCTCGACTTAATCATGGGGTGCGAGCGTCGCGTGGTTTACGATTTGGTGAATGTCATTAACAACGAGGCGACCTTAAATCAGGCCTTGATTAGAGACAAGCGCTGCGACCAGTTATTTATATTGCCGGCATCGCAAACCCGTGATAAAGATGCCTTAACGACGGAAGGCGTTGGCAAAATCCTCGAAGAGTTGTCCAAAGACTTTAAATACATCGTTTGTGACTCGCCGGCAGGAATAGAGCGCGGTGCTACACTTGCGATGTATTTCGCTGACGATGCGTTTGTAGTGACCAATCCGGAAGTGTCTTCAGTGAGAGATTCTGATCGTATGCTGGGTATTTTGTCCAGCAAGTCTCGCCGCGCAGAGAACGGGGAAGAGCCGATTAAGGAATATCTGTTATTGTCGCGCTATTCGCCGGATCGGGTTAAATTGGGCGAAATGCTCAGCGTCGACGATGTGCAGGAAATCTTGTCGTTACATTTGCTCGGCGTTATCCCTGAGTCTAAGTCTGTGTTGAATGCGTCAAACTCCGGTACGCCGGTTATTCTCGACGAGCAAAGCGATGCAGGTCAGGCCTATGCGGATATCGTGGCGCGTTACTTGGGCGAAACCAAGCCACATCGTTTCATTGAGGAAGAGAAAAAGGGCTTATTAAGTAAGCTGTTCGGGAGCAAGTGATGAGTCTCTTAGATTATTTCAGATCCTCGAAAACCAACACGGCATCGCTTGCCAAGGAAAGATTGCAAATTCTGGTCGCCCATGAGCGCGCATCCAGAAATCAGCCGTCCTATTTGCCGGCGTTACAACAAGAATTGTTGGCGGTAATCCGGAAATATGTCAATGTAGGGCAGGATGCCATTACCGTTAATTTTGAACAAGATGGAAACCAGGAAACCCTGGAACTCAATATTGTGCTGCCTGATGAGCGTTAGTTGCGTTTGCTAGCTTAAGGTCACTTGTGTCGTGGAAGGCTAGATAGCGTAACTTGAAACCCCCGATTTTTTTTGTTGTTTAAATGATGAGGAGTTGAAATGGTGGATACAATTGGTGAAGCAGCTGGAGCAGTCTGGCAATTTTTGGATACGCATGGCGAAGCTAGCGTCAATAAAGTCACAACCGAGACCGGCTTGGGTAAGAACGATGTGCAGCGGGCTATCGGTTGGTTGGCTAAAGAAGACAAACTTGTTATTGAAATGAAAGGGCGAGTCGAAACGCTTTCATTGAAGTAAAAGTTTTCCCGCATACCTGCTAAGGGTGAGCTAAGCTAGGCGACATTCAATACCGGTTTCTTGCCCGGTTAAGCGTCACCGAGGTTTGCCTTTAGGCAGGTATCCTAAATGCCGCAGTGTTTTGTTGGTAAATTTATTACCTGACTGGATGCGTGGCCCACTTAGACACGCGCCAAGCGCTCGGTCGAGATCAGATACTGCAGTAAACGCATTTGCGTGCGCCGAGGGATTGGCCTTGTGATGCCTTAAAAAAACTATAAAAATACTGATTCTAATAACCCTCAAACGCGGAGTCTTTCTCTCGAAATGAAAGCCAAACTTGCCACATTTTTCACCTTGGTGCTGCTGGTTGTTATCAACCTGGGTATCTGGTCTTACGTCAATAACCCTTTAAAGCTGCCATCCTGGAGCGATACCATGATGGGGGTGACCTTTAATCCAAAAGGTCGCGATTTCAACCCCGTCGATGCAGTATTTCCAACTAGGGAACAAATTCAAGCAGATCTGGAGCTGTTGTCCGGTAAGGCCCATTCCATAAGAACCTACACCGCGTTGGAAGGTATGGAAGTTGTGCCTGAGTTGACAGCCAAGAATGCTATCAACTTGGCGATGGGCTGCTGGGTGGATTTGGTCGACGACAGCACGGATGACGATCCGCAAAAGAAGTTGGAGATTACTCAGAAGCGGTTGGATAAAAATCAGCGCGAAGTCGAAAGCCTGATCAATCTAACTAATCAGTATCCCAAAACCATTGTCCGCACACTGGTAGGTAACGAATCCTTATTGCGATACAGAAATAAAGTCAGCGGCCCCATTGCACAGAAGGTTAGGCAGGAGTTTTCCGGTTCTATGAGCGAACCGGATCTGCAACTGAAAATTGAGTCCGAGGTTAAAGCCGAGGTTGCCGGCAAGGCCAATGAGCTGATCGAATACATTCGTGAAGTTAAGAAACGGAGTTGGAAACCCGTCAGTACTGCCGAGACTTGGGACATCTGGGTCGCCAATCCGGCGTTGGCAGCGGAAGTAGACTACATCGCCGTCCACATTCTGCCTTACTGGGAAGGCGTGCCGGTTGACTTGCCACAGGGCGCGGAAGGTGAAAACGCGGTCGAGTATGTGTTCAAGCGTTATTACGAATTGCAACAGTTGTATCCCAACAAAACCATCGTGATAACCGAGGTGGGTTGGCCGTCAGACGGTCCGCCGCAAAAAGCCGCCAGCGCATCATTGGCGAATCAAGCCAAATTCTTACGGGAGTTTCTGAATCGTGCAACGGCGGAAAACGTGATTTATTACGTCGTTGAAGCGTTTGATCAACCTTGGAAAATCCAGCTGGAGGGTACCGCTGGTGCCTACTGGGGCCTGTTCAATGCTGACCGCCAGCCCAAGTTTCCAATGGAAGGCGATGTATTGGCGAATCCAACCTGGCGCAATTGGGCCAGCGGCGCAGCGGTACTCAGTATTATTTTGATGGCGGCATTCTTGTTTACACGCAAGAGCTTAAAACTGCCGGGTAAATTCTTCTTCGGCATCGTCGCCAACTTGGCCGCATCGGTCTTGTTTTGGTCGGCGTCGATTGCCGCTGCGCAATACCAAACCAGTTTTTCGGTGGTGTTCTGGGCGATTTTGCTGATGATGCAGGCCATGGCTATTCTGGTGTTGTTGACCGAGAGCTTGGAGATCTCCGAAGTCATTTGGCATAGAAAAGGCCGGCGGACCTTTACGCCATTAACGCCTTCAGCGGATTTTCGTTATCCCAAAGTCTCCATCCATTTGCCGATTCATAACGAGCCGCCGGAAATGGTGCGCAAGACGCTGAATGCCTTGGCCAAGGTCGATTACCCGAATTTCGAAGTGTTGGTGATGGATAACAACACCAAAGATCCGACGGTATGGCAACCGGTACGCGACGACTGTGATCGCTTAGGTGCTAGATTCCGCTTCTTTCATTTGGATAACTGGCCTGGTTACAAGGCGGGTGCGATCAATTATGCCCTGACCAACACCGCCGAAGACGCCGAAATCATCGCGGTGATCGATAGCGATTACATCTTGAATCCGGATTGGTTGAAAGCGATGGTGCCGTATTTCGATCAGGAAAATGTTGGCTTTGTGCAATCGCCACAGGATTATCGCGACGCCAACCAAGGTGCATTTAAGGATATTTGTTACTGGGAGTATGCCGGTTTCTTCAATATCGGTATGGTGCAGCGCAACGAATTCAACGCGATTATCCAGCACGGTACTATGACCATGGTCCGCAAATCGGCATTCGATAAAGTCGGCCCATGGGGCGAATGGTGCATCTGTGAGGACAGCGAATTGGGCTTGCGTTTGTACGAAGCCGGTTACGACTCGGTGTACTGCAAAGAGTCCTTTGGTCGCGGTCTGATGCCGGACACCTTCTCTGGCTATATGACGCAGCGTTTCCGTTGGGTGTACGGTGCAATGCAGATCATCAAAAAGCATTGGCGGCATTTTCTGCCGAACAAAAAATCCTCGCTTACCTCCGCGCAGCGCTACTACTTCGTGGCCGGCTGGTTGCCTTGGTTTTCGGATGCTTTGGCTTTGATATTTACCGGAACCAGCTTGGTACTCACGGCATTGATCGTCTCGGACCCGATCCACAGCGAATTACCGGTAAACGCCTTCTTGTTGCCGACCATCGGGTTATTCGCATTTAAGATTTTGCGGGGCTTATGGTTGTACAAGGCGCGGGTGGCGTGTTCAATGGTGCATGCCTTGGGTGCGGCGTTGGCGGGTTTGTCGCTGACGCATACGGTGGCGCGCGGTACCCTGCAGGGCTTATTTACCTCCGGCAAACCTTTCATGCGTACACCGAAATACGAGCAGCAAGGACCCTTGGTCGCTGGTTTGCTGATCATTTGGCAAGAGTTGCTGTTGTTGGCCTTGCTAGTTGCCGGTATATTGGCGATGCGCTCCATCGAGCATTTCGACAACTTGAGTGGCCGGCTGTGGATGGCAGTATTGGCCGTGCAGTCTGTGCCTTATGTCGCGACTCTGTTGACGATCCTTATCAGCGTTGCGCCTAACTATTTTCCGGGCAAAAAGCTCTCCGCCGACGAGTTGGATGCGGACTAAATAGAACCTTTCGGCCCTGGTCCGAACCCTTTTTAGCGAAGAAGTTCTCAAGGGTGTTTCTGGTAAATTGTTGTTTGTGTGTTTTAGCAAACTTGAACGGGACCCTATAGGTCCCGTTTTTTATGCGGACTCAATTTAGCCGACAAATTGATTATTCCGACTCGTTTAGGGGCTTTCGGGTTACGATTAGACTGAATTTGCGACGATGCGATTCTGGCAATATGATGCGCCGTTAAGCGTAAACACCTGAGTGAATTTAGAGACTATGATGAAACTTCTTATCCCATTAGCGATTATCATTTCCTTGGCTTCCAGCGGCTGTTCTAGCAATTTGCCCGCAGCCAAGCAAGAAAATCAATCAGCAATGCATCAACAGCATGCAGACAAAAAAGCGTATTGCACTGATTTAAAAACAAACCCGAAGATCGAGTGTTCCGAGACGGTAACCGCGACTTTTGACGATAAGGGTACACTCTGGCTGGCTTGGGTAGTCCGCGATCAAATCTATGTACAATCGTCGACCGATAAAGGCCAGAGCTTTTCTGCGCCGATTGTCGTGAATACCGCGCCGGAAGCTATTGCGGCGCGCGGCGAATATCGGCCAAAAATCAAACTCGACGGGCAAGGCAGCATCTATCTGACTTGGACACACAACTTGGAAAAGCGCCACACCGGCCATATTCGTTTTAGTCGCTCAACGGACGGCGGCAAAAGTTTTTCCCCGCCGGTCACGGTCAACGACAATCTTGATGTGATTGGTCACCGCTTCGATGCATTGGCGCTTGGGAAGAATGGCGAGATTTTCGTCGCTTGGCTGGATGCGCGTGACAAGGAAAAAGCCAAGGCAGCCAAACAAGAGTTCAGCGGTACTGCGGTTTATTACACCTGGTCGGATGATGGCGGCAAAAGTTTCTACCCCAACAAGGTCGTCGCGCCGCATAGCTGTGAATGCTGCCGATTGGGTGTAGAGATCGATGTCGATAATTTACCGGTGGTGCTCTGGCGGCATGTCTATGACGGCAATATTCGCGATCATGCCTTGGTAAAATTTAAGGATTGGCAGTCACCGGGAGAGGTGAGACGTGTCAGTGAAGAAAACTGGAAAATCGATGCGTGTCCCCATCACGGTCCGGCTTTATCGATTGCCGACAATGGAATTTACCATGCGGTCTGGTTTAGCGGAGCTGCGGATAAGCAAGGTTTGTTTTACGGCCATTCTAAAGATGGCGGCCTAAGCTATTCGCCTGCTCTTCGTTTCGGCAATCAAGGTGCCAAACATCCCAACGTGTTGGCGGGGGGCGAGCAAGTAGCAGTGCTCTGGTCAGAATTCGATGGTAGCTATAATCTATTGCAGTTAATCAAGTCTACTGATGGCGGCCTCAGTTGGTCTCAGCCTGAAGTAGTTGGTAAAACGACGGAGAGCGTTGACGATGCGTTCTTATTGAGCGATGGCGATACGGTTTATCTGTCCTGGCAAACTGGGCAGGGCTATCAATTCAAGCCTATTTGAGGGTTTATCGAAGACCATCCCGCTAGTGCGGCGGGATGGCAAGTTGGATAATCGGTTCAATTTCCAATCAGTTTCAGCTCGGCTTCCCGGTATTTCTCCGCGCATTTTCTACTGACTTCTTCCGGCAATTTCGGGCCGGGCGCGGTTTTGTTCCAATCCAAGGTTTCCAGATAGTCGCGCAGATATTGCTTGTCAAAGCTGGGAGGGCTAACGCCGACCTGGTAATGTTCAACCGGCCAGAACCGCGAGGAATCGGGGGTCAACGCTTCGTCGATCAGATATAGTTTGCCGTTTTCATCCAGACCGAATTCGAATTTAGTATCGGCGATGATGATGCCGCGCTCGCGGGCGTACTCAGCAGCGGTGGTGTAGAGCCGCAGGCTGGCGTCGCGCACTTTACTCGCCAGTTCCTCGCCCATGAGTGCTACCGTTTCGGCGAAGCTGATGTTTTCGTCGTGGGTACCCATTTCGGCCTTGCTGGACGGTGTGTAAATCGGCTGTGGCAGTTGTTGCGCTTGTTGTAAGCCGACAGGCAGTTCGATACCACATACCGAGCCACTGCTTTGATAGTCTTTCCAGCCGGAACCAATCAAATAGCCGCGCACGATCGCTTCCACCGGCAAAGGTTTCAGGCGTTTGACGATGATGGCCCGGCCTTCGACTTGTGCTCTTAAATCTGGGTCCGGAATGACATCCGCCAGCGCCAAGTCATCGCTCAAATGATTGGGAATCACATCCGCCATTTTTTCGAACCAAAAATTACTCACCCGGGTCAACACGCGCCCTTTACCCGGAATCGGGTCGGGCATGATCACGTCGAATGCCGACATCCGGTCGGAGGTGACGATCAGTAAATGTTTGTCGTCAATTTCGTACATGTCGCGGACTTTGCCGCGGCCGAGCAATTTCAAATGCGGTAGGGAAGATTCGTAAAGTGCGGCGGGGGCATTCATAATACGGGTGTGGAGTCAGTGGAAAGTGACTGTAATTTTATCATTAAACCTGTTGAGGGTAGGAAGCGCATGAGTTGGCTGGGCAAGTTGGTGGGTGGAGCGTTTGGATTTATGTTGGGCGGGCCGCTGGGCGCTATTTTCGGTGCATCGGTAGGGCATCAGTTCGATGCAGGTTTGGATGGGATAGCGGGTGAATCGATTAACCCAGGTGATCCGCAACGTGTGCAAATGGCATTTTTCACAGCAACCTTTGCGGTAATGGGCCATGTTGCCAAAGCGGATGGCCGGGTTTCCAACGAGGAAATCGGCTTGGCCAAACGAGTGATGGATAATATGGAACTCAGCCCCGAACTGCGTGAGGCTGCTATTCGACTGTTTCAACAGGGCAAGCAGGTCGATTTTCCGCTGACCGACGTGCTGCGGCAATTTCGCTTGGAATGCCATCGCCGGACACATCTGGTGCGGATGTTCGTGGAGATTCAGATTCAAGCAGCATTTGCCGACGGTGTTTACGATGCCAAGGAAGAAATCCTATTGCTGGACATTTGCGCGCAATTGGGCCTGTCGCGTTTCGAATACCAGGTCATTAAGGGGCAAGTGCAGGCGCAACATCGTTTTCAGCAGTCGAGCGAACAGTTTCATACGTCTAAATCCGGCTTATCGAAATTGGATGATGCCTACGCTGTCTTGGGTGTCACTGCGACGGATGACAACGCGGCAGTGAAAAAAGCCTATCGGCGACTGATGAGTCAGCACCATCCGGACAAACTGGTGGCGAAAGGCTTACCCGAGGAAATGATGCAGATGGCTAAGCAAAAGACTCAGCAAATCAGGAAGGCTTACGAGACGGTACGCGAAACAAGGGGCTTTTAAAAAGGGCCCGCCAACCCCCAAGGGGGCTAACGGGCTTGAGATAAACAGAGTTACTGCTTAACAACGAGGGAGGTACAACAAAACTTAAGCTCGGAACGAGTCGCTAAAATCCAGATTGCTGGCAATAGTGGCTGCGCCGAATAGCATAGTGGAGATGATGAACTCGCCAGACATAAACCCAAACACGCCAGTGGTGAAAAACAGGCCGGTTAGTACGTCTCTATAAAGATTGTTCGATTTGTTCATTTTTGCTCCTAGACTGAATACAGTCGATACCAATGAAGACGACTTCACTATAAACTCTATTTTTTTATTTACAATGCTGGCGTTGGTGGATGATTTGTTTCTATATGAGAAACAAAAATGCAATAAAGCTGTCATCTAAGGCTGTTATAAGCCCTTTTTACTCGAGGAATGCGCTAAGTGCGGTCAGATTGATTTTGGGTAACTTGACGGTTAGCCGTACCGAATCGGAAAAATCCTGAGCGATAATGCCGCCGTCCAGTTTTTTAAGCTGGTATTCCAGAGCTTGCAGTCGTTGGTAATGCAGATTTAATGTCAATTCGACAAATTCAATGTATTCCACGATTTCGGCGGCCTCGATTACTTGCTTGGCGATATTGCCGTAAGCGCGGGTCAAGCCGCCCGCACCCAGTTTCACCCCGCCGAAATAACGAATCACCGCTACGACTAGATTGATTAACTGCTTGCCTTCCAGATGCTGGAAGATCGGTTTGCCGGCGGTGCCGCTAGGTTCGCCGGCATCGTGAAAGCGGCAAATCAGACCATCCGGCGATTGGATGCGATAAGCGTAAACAATATGGCTGGCATCCGGATAGCGTTGATGAAATTCTCGCAGCAAGAGCAAGGCTTCGCGTTCTGTCTGGCAAGGGCTGATAATGCCGATGAAGCGGGATTTCTTGATGGTTTCTTCGACTTCACAGGTCTTTACGACGACTCGCACCTTACAATAGCCCGTTAATCGCCAGATGCTGGCTCAGCAGCCGCTCACGAAACGCCTCGACTTGTGCTTCGTCGTTACGCAGTTCGCGCGGAATGTTTACCGGAATATCGCTGACGATTCGCATCGGCGGCGGCGACAGGAAAATCAAGCGGTCTGCCAAGGCAATTGCTTCGCGTAGATCGTGACTGACGAACAATACCGTATGCGGCCGCTGCTGCCACAGCGAATACAACAGATTTCTTACCTGCCGGGCGCTGGGTGCATCCAGCGAGACAAAGGGCTCGTCCATTAACAGAATGTCGGGATTGATGGCAAAAGCGCGGATGATCGCCACTCGCCGCTGCATGCCCAGCGACAAGCGTTCTGGATAAACTTGCTGCACATCACTCAACTGCATATCAGCTAATAGTGAGTCGATCAAGGCGCCAGGCGGCGTTTGCGAAAATACGACTTCGATATTTTGGCGGACCGTATACCAGGGCAATAGCCTGGGGTTCTGAAACACATAACCGATCTTGGCGGTTGCCGCTTGGCTTCCGATACAGATTTGTCCCTGATAATGACTATCCAGCCCGGCGATCATATTCAACAATGTGGTTTTGCCACAGCCGGACGGACCGAGCAGGCAGACGAATTCGTTACGCCCCACGCCGAGTTGTAAGTCGGCAATCGCCTGGTGGTGGCGGTCGTCGACATGCCGGGAGCGATAAGTCTTATCCTGGATGCTGATGGTAATATCGTTCATCGCCGCCACCGTAAGGCTTTGCGATCTAGTGGTCGCAGTAACTGCCATTCGATTAGTTGGATGACCGCGACGAAGGCAAAGGTATAAGCCAGCAGGCTGGCGACATCGAACAATTGAAAGAACAGATGCAGCTGATAGCCCATGCCGTTGCTGCGGCCGAGCAGTTCCACCACCAAAATAATTTTCCAGATCAACGCCAAACCGGAGCGGGTGGCGGCCATTACAAACGGGTGCAACTGCGGCCAGATCACATGGCGGAAAGTTTTCTTACGGTCGAAACGGTAGCTTTCCGCCATTTCCAATAAGTCCTTGTCCAGCGCCCGCGTACCCTCGCGAATAGTGACAATTACATTCGGTAGCTTATTGATCACCACCGCCAGAATCGCCGCCGATTCCGCCAGCCCGAACCAGACGTAACAGAGGATGATGGTGACCAGCGCTGGGATATTCAAAAATATCACCAGCCAGTGGTCGAAGAACGCGTCCAGGGTTTTATTGTTACCCAACGCCACCCCTATCGCACAGCCCAAGACCATCGCAATCGAGAAACTGACCACCAGCCGCAGCAGTGTTACGCCTAAATGGTAAGGCAGTTCGCCGGATTGAGTCGCTTGCCAAAATACCTGGGCGACCTGGACCGGATAGGGCAGTGTGTGGCTGTTGATTAAGCCTGCCGCCAGCTGCCAGATGCCCAGCAGCACTAACAGCGATAGCAGTGTGATGGCAGAGTGGTTAAGTTTAAAAGAGCCCTTCAACATCAATCGGCCGACCAGAATGTCCCCGCTTGTAGCTCGGCCGATTGGCCGGTCAGCTTGTTATGGCTAAGTTGATGTAGCATAGTGTAGATTTTTGCCGCTGCGCTTTGTTGGCTGGCGCCCCATTGTTCTACCCGGCCCTGGCAATAGCGCTCTCTGAGGGTCTGTTGTTCTTTCGGGCTGGCGGCGTCGGTAAGCGGCAGGATTTTTTGCCATTCTGAATCGGAGCTGCACAGCGTGTTGTGGGCTTGCTTACTCAGGCTCAGGAATTGTTTGAATGCCGCTTGATGTTGATCGGCCCAGTCCTGCTTGAACACATAGCCGATGCTGGGTACCGTTTCGTTAATGCCGAGTTTTCGGATGATATCTTCGCCGGTCAATAACGCCCGATAGCCCTGCGCCTCCAGATGCGCGGCAAATTGCCAGAAGGTCAGCAAGGCATCAATGCGTTTTTCTAGCAATTGCTGAGTGAGTAATGGCGGCGCGCCATAAACTTTTTCCACGCCGGCATTTAGATCCAGTTGCTGTTGCTGCCCTAAGGCCTGCAATAGCAGCCAGTTTTTATCCAACTCGCCGCCGGCTATACCCAATTTTTTGCCTTTTAGATCGGTCAGCGACTTGATCGAGCTATCAGCCGGCACCAGTAACACGCCGGACGTGTCGGAAAACGGGTAAAAGCTCAAATTTGTACCTGTGCTGCGCATACTGGACGTCCAGATCCAGTCGGAAACGATCACGTCGACCGAGCCGGCCTGCAGAGCTACTTTGCCGGCTTGTTGATTGGCGACCGCAATGTTTTCTACCTTAAATTCCGCCTTATCCAGCAGTCCTTGGTTCCGCATAGCCGCCAGTTCCCAATTTAGGGTGCCGGCGGCCATGGCGCCTATGCGGATGGTCGGTTTCTCAGTGGCGTTGACCCACTGGGGCAGTAAAGCGGCAATGACAAATAGGCATATTTTAATATTCATCTTCAAAGTCCCTAGTCGGATGGTTAACGTAGCGATTTTAACGCAGCCGCCATGAATAGGAGAATGTTTGTCGGATCTGCTTGGGGCGGGAGATAGGGGTTAAGGGGGGACAATTTAAAGAATAACGGCTGTGGTGTAGGCTATTTTCCGCATTATGGGGTGGGGAGCAATCTGTCCTCCAGCTCAAATCTGGCGGCAGCCACTGGCCGGCCAGTGTAATAACCTTGGTAAGATAAACAGCCTTTATTGCGTAAAAAAATCATTTGTTCCTGGGTTTCCACGCCCTCGGCGATCACATGCAAACCCAGGTTTTTGGCCATGTTGATAATGGTTTCCACAATCACCGCGTCATTGGGGTCGCTGGCGATGTCCCTGACGAAACTCTGATCGATCTTCAGTTGACTGATAGGGAGTTTTTTCAGGTAAGACAGTGAGGAATAACCGATACCGAAATCGTCGATTGAGGTTTTCACGCCGAGGGTTTGTAAGTCGCGCATTTTTTCCACGGTATCGTCGATGTCACTGATTACGCAGCCTTCGGTTAGTTCGATCACCAGGCGCTCGGCCGACAGTTCGGAATCGACCAAAATGCGTTTGACCTGATCGACAAAATCGGTTTGGCGGAATTGTCGGGAACTCACGTTAACCGCCACATGATGGATGGATAAATCTTGTTCGTCCCATGCTTTGATTTGCCGACAGGCCTCGCGCATTACCCATTCGCCAATCGGTAGAATCAATTGGGTGTCTTCGGCAACCGGGATAAACTCCGCTGGCGAAATCATGCCTTTCTCCGGGTGTTGCCAGCGGATCAAGGCTTCGGCGCTCACTACTTTGCCGTGGTGATCGACCTGAGCCTGATAGTGCAGTAAAAACTGCTTTTGTTTCAGCGCCTGACGGATCTCTTTTTCCAAAGTCAGGCGCCGATCGGCGGTTTCCTGCATGGATGGCCTATAGAAACTGATGCCATTGCGACCGCTTTCCTTAGCCCGGTACATTGCGGTATCCGCCTGCTGAATGACCGCTTCCGGCTGATCGGCTACTTCGGGGAATAGCGTAACGCCGATGCTGGTGGAAAAGTGATGTTCGCTGCCTTGTACGGTGAAAGGTTGATTGATGGTGTACAGAATTTTTTCCGCCAGCATTGCTGCATGACTGGTGGCTTGCGACAGCAGCGAATAGCGGCCCGGCACCATCACGATAAATTCGTCGCCGCCCAGCCGACAAGCAGTATCTTCATCGCGGATAATGGATTTAAGACGTTTGGCCACCTGGATCAGTAATTCGTCGCCCACTTGATGGCCGCGCGAGTCGTTGAGGGTTTTGAAGTGATCCAAATCCAGAAAAAACAAAGAACCGTAGTAGTTTTGGCGTTTGGCTGCCGCGATTTCCTGTTTCAATCGGTCCAGCAACAAACGTCGATTTGGCAAACTGGTAAGGGGGTCGTAAAACGCCAGTTCATGGATTTCACGCTCGGCGGCTTTTTGCTCACTGATGTCCGAAAAAATCGCCACATAATTGACTAAGCGGTCCTGCTCGTCTCGAACACCGGTAACCGTCAGCCATTCCGGAAACACGTCGCCGTTTTTGCGGCGATTCAAAATCTCACCCTGCCATTGGTTGTCCCTGGCCAAGGCCTGAATCAAGGCTTGAATAAATCCCGGCGCTTGATGGGCCGACGACATAAAATCCGGCTGACGGCCAATCACTTCGTCTGCACTGTAGCCGGTGATTTTGTTAAAGGCATTGTTGACGCGCAGGATCGCCCCTTTGGCGTCGGTGACGATAATGGCCTCGTGCGACTGGAACGTAGTCGCGGCTATACGAAGTTCGTTTTCCTGTTGTTTGCGGCGTTCGATCTCGGTGTTAAGCGCCTGATTGCTGCGCAACAAGTCGCGGGTTTTCAAAGCCACAAGATCTTCAATTCGAGCGGTGCGTCCGCTCATGAGCATTAAGCCGAAACCAGTCAGACCGCAAAGCAAAAAACTCCCGGAAAGCAGCCACCAAACCGTCCAAGAATGTTGTTGCGCATAAAACTCCGGCAAAGGCTTATATTCAAGCGTCCAGCGTTGGTCGGCGACCGCTAGCGAATGCCGTCTTGGCGTGGGGAAGTAAGTTTTTTTCGATTCAGCCCCTGCCGGAGTACTGGTGTATAGGAGCTGGTCTTGATCATAGATGGACACTGACAAGCGCATGCTTTGCAAATGGGCAGACAACTCTCTGACTTCGCTGCCTAGTTTAAAGACGTTGGCGACCATTCCTATAAAAAACTGTTGGCGTTGGATGCTGGTGTTAAGGGATTTGCCTTTGGCATAAACGGGCGAATAAATAGCGAGGCAGGGTTGATTGTCGTCGCAAAGAATACCTGCCGTAATCACCGTTTCTCCGGATGTAATCGCTTTGTTGATCGCGGCCAATAAGTACGGGTTGCTGGCTATATCGAAGCCTATGTTTTGCTGGTTGCCGAATGCATAAGCGATGGGCAAATAAACGTTTCGCTTGCCCGCCGGCGTCAACTGTTGGTGGGCATCGCGTTCGCGGATCATCGTTTCCGTTTGGCGCTCGAATGCGTTGCGGTCTTCGGCATTGACGCGCGGTATCCACTCCAATGCCTCCAACTCCGGATGTTTGTTGAAAATGGTGTGGGCGAATAGTCTGAATTCATTGGGGCTGACCGATTCCGAACTGTCGAACAATGCTTTCAGCAATTGATTCGTCAGAATGTCGTCGCCAAAATGTTCCTCCAGGTTGGTGTGGGTCAGACTCATCTGGTTTTCGAACAATTCGTTGATGCGCTGATTTTCCAAGCTGCGACTGTAGACAACGGCTATGATCACCAGGAACAGCGAGATCAATAAAGGATAGGCCACGAATTTTTGCCGCTGGCGCCAGATATGACGAGGCGTCCCTATGAATAACAGCAACAAAGGGGCAAAAATCACCGTGCCTATCGCATCGCCTATCCACCAGGTACACCAGTTCAGGCCGATCTCTTCAACTGTGATAGTGTCAAAAATGTACATAAAACTGGTGCCGACGCTTGCCGAAACCAAGCAACTGGCAATAGCCAACAAGAAAAACCAGCCGATGTGCCGATCTTCCAGGAGCGGATTGTGTTTGCCTATCCAGCGGTTGATCAAGGCCGCACCGAGCAGCGGTTGGATAATGGCACCCACGCTGGCAGCGCTGCCCAGCCAAATCGGCGTTAACCAGTTGTCTACAGTGGCTAGTCCCCAAAAAGCGTAAATTTGTGTGCCTAAGGTGCCAATGATTAGTCCCGGCAATATTCTGGGGCCATAGCCCAGTAGCGCGGCTAGGGCGATACCTGCTGATGGCCAGATTGGACTCGCATGGCTGGGCGGTATCGCCAAAAGATGCCCTAAATAACCACCCGCAAAATAGGCTAGGGCGCTGGCACTATTGATCAGAAAAAGTTTAAGGATTGGCGGCATGATTAAACAGGCATACTCTCGTCAGGGCCGAGGATAGCGCACCGCTCACTTTATTGATTCGCGGGTAATGGAATGCCATTCTCGACATTGATGCTAAATGCTTTGCCGAAGCCGGCGACATATTGGCCACGCAAAGGGGTCAGCGCCAGTAAATGAAAATCCGCGAGCGAACGTAAAACCGCAACTGTCTCGCCGAACCGGCTTTGCAGCCGCTCTAACAACTGTTCATAGTCTGAGTCTAGTTTGTCAATTTCGCCAACCCGACACTCGAATACCAAGCGGCGTCTGGCAAACGGGTTAACCGATTCGGTCTCGGGTTCGATGAACATAATAGATGCCTGACAATGACGCAGCATATTGCCGGTATGTCGGGCCAATTGGCTAACATAGATGTAATACGTGTGCTCATATTCCAGAAAGGGCGCGTAGCTGGCTTCGGCTACTCCCTGCTCGGAACTGCTGGCGATTATCAGGCTTTGGCTGTTGGCAATTAAATTCCGGTAATCGGTTTCGAGCGGTTCGGAGCTCATGGTGTGGTGGTGGCTAACAGTTGCGAGTGGCGGAAACAATCGACGGTGTGATCGTTTACCATGCCCACCGCCTGCATATAAGCATAGCAGATGGTTTTGCCGACAAATTTAAAGCCGCGCTTTTGCAGGTCTTTACTCATCCGTACCGACTCCGGCGAAAAAGCCGGCAATTGGCTATGGCTTAGCCAATGATTTTGCCGGGTTTCGCCATCGACAAAGCGCCAGATGTAATGATCGAAACTGCCGAATTCCTGCTGCACACGCAAAAAAGCCTGAGCATTGCTGACTGCGGATTGGATTTTCAGGCGGTTTTTGACGATGCCATGAGTCTGCATTAAAGACGCCAGTTTTTTTTGATCATAGGCGGCGACCTTAACCGGATCGAAATCATCGAAAGCGGCGCGATAAGCCTCCCGTTTGTCGAGAATGGTCCGCCAACTGAGCCCCGCTTGCGCACCTTCCAACACCAGGAATTCGAACAACATCCGTTCGTCGTGTAGCGGCACTCCCCATTCGTGATCGTGATAATGCTCTTCGTTAACGCTGCCCAGCGCCCACACGCATTTGCCCGGCATCAGTCTTTTTTCATCAGGTTTTTTAGGTCGGCGAAGGGGCTGAAGGTTGCCACAGGGGCTTTGCCTTCGGCAGTGGCCTTGCCGCCGCCGTAGCGCACATGTTCTTCATAGCGCTGATGCTCGTTATCGTGACAATACAGGCACAGCAACTCCCAGTTGCTGCCGTCGGGCGGATTGTGGTCGTGATCGTGATTGACGTGATGCACGGTCAACTCGCGCAGGTTTTTATGATCGAACTCCCTGGAACAACGCCCGCAAATCCAGGGATAAAGTTTTAAGGCCTGCTCCCGGTAGCCTTTTTCCCGCTCTTCCTTGTAGCGCCGGGCTTCAGCGACGATGTGGTAGGCTTTGTTATCCGACATGGTGTCCTCCGTTGTTCAGCCGCCGGTGGCGTTCATGTGCCGTAAAATCACCGGCTGTTCGTGAATGTTAAATTCGTGCTTTTCGGGTTTGATTTGCATCGCTTCGACAATCGCTTGTTTCAAGACGGCTTTATCGCCGGGATGGTCTCTGACCACCTGTTTCAAATCGACCGAATGCTCGTTACCCAAACATAGCAGCAGGCGGCCTTCCACTGTAAGCCGTACCCGATTGCAGGTGCCACAGAAATTGGCGCTATGCGGTGAGATGAAACCGACCTTACTGTCGCTGCCCGCCACCCGGTAATAAGCCGAAGGCCCGCCGGTAGAGTCTGTGACTGCTGTCAGCGTGAAGCGCTGCTGTAAGTCCTGCCGAATTAAATCGCTGGGATAAAAAGCATCGCCGCGATGATGGTTGTCAACCGCGCCTAGTGGCATTTCTTCGATAAAGCTGATGTCGATGCCATGCTCGACGGCAAATTGCACCAGATCGCAGACTTCGTGATGATTACGGTTTTTCATGATCACCGCGTTGAGCTTGATGCCTTGGAAGCCGGCGGATTTGGCTTTGGCTATGCCTTTGAGCACTTGCGCTAAATCGCCGGTGCGAGTCAATTCCTTGAATTTGGCTGGGTCCAAAGTATCCAGACTAATATTGACACGTTTAACGCCAGCCGCTTTTAAATCGTCGGCCATCTCGGCCAGATGCGAGCCATTGCTGGTCAATACCAGTTCGTTCAATCCGGGCGCCCGACCCAGCTCTTGCATCAAGCCCAATGCACCCTTACGCACTAGCGGCTCTCCGCCGGTGATCCTGATTTTGCCCACACCCAACTCAATGAAGGTTTCGCAGATAAAACGGATTTCCTCCAGGCTGAGGATATGACTGCGCGGCAGAAACACCATGTCTTCAGCCATGCAGTAAACGCAGCGAAAATCGCAGCGGTCGGTGATCGATACCCGCAGGTAGTTGACCACTCTGCCGAAGCGGTCTATCAGTTGCAAGGGTTTGCTAGGCGCCATTACACTCAAACAGAAAAAATAAAGGAAGAAAATAGTAACACAGCGCCGCGCTGTGTTAATGCCGTTTGCAAAAAGAGTGGCATTGAGCTGACAAGTTCCTGTGACGGTTTACACGGCTATTCGTTGCCCAAGCGCCGCAACAAAGCCAACACCGCTGCTTCTATCTGCGGTAAGGCCTCGCTGGGGTGGGCGTCTTCAATATCGTTCACCTGCCAATACTCGATGCGCTCCATCCAAGCCGGAAAGCGGCTATGTAGCAAGGGTTTATGTTCCGTTTGCTTTAACGCGACGATATGCCGGGCGGTGGCTAAATCCTGCTCGGTCAGCGCAATCGGCGCGCGGATGGGCTCGATGGGAATCTCCCGCAAGGCCAAGCCATGTAGGGTATGCGGCGAAATCGGCCCGGCATCGTCCTGCAGCAATTCGATAGCCAAACCGCGCGAAAACGCCCGCCAGGGCAGCGCATAGCCAGGCGCGTGATGATTGAACAAATACTCAGCAAACCGGCTACGGTAGTAGTTACCGGTGCAGAGGAACAAGACTTGGGAGTGGGTGGTGGTCATATAGTTACTTGACGAGGTTTATTGGCTAAGGTCCTTGCGCAGTTTCTTGCATTTGCGCAGTAAATAAGGAATTTGTATACCATTGCTCTCCATCGATTCAATGTTGAGAAGGCATTTGCTGCTAATGCAACTGTTGGAACGCCTGATGGCTTCCACTCTGTATTAGAAAACGCGTAAGCGAAATTGGCCAGTGTTTCCGCTAATTACCTGTCGGTGGCAAAAGTTTCCCCAAAAACTCACTAATCCGCTCCTCCACCCAATACTCCGGCCTAAACCACGATCCTCCCACAAACCCCACATGCCCGCCACCGGCGCAAACTTCCAGTTGCACCTGATCAGATAGTTCGGCGGCGCTCGGTAAAACCCGCTCGGTCATGAACGGATCGTCCTTGGCTTGCAATACCAAGGTGGGAACGCGGATGTGTTTTAAAAATTGCCGGGAACTGCTGCGCCGGTAGTAGTCGTGGGCGTCTTCAAAGCCGTGCAAGCCAGCAACGACTTTATCGTCGTATTGCCAGAAGGATTTGATGCCCGATAGGTCGCCTAACTTTAAAATCCGCTCGGCTTGTTCATGTTGGCCGATGTGCTGCAAATGCCGTAGTTTGATGCGCATGTACTGTTTTAGCTCCCGTAATAAGTAGTCGCGATAGAGTTTCGAGAAGCCACGATCCAGTTTGTCGGCGCATTCGTTTAGCAGCAGCGGCACCGACACGGCTACCGCAGCGGATAACTCAAGCCTATCGCCTTGTTCGCCCAGCCATTTTAATAATACGTTGCCGCCCAAGGAAAAACCTATCGCCGCCATGGTTCGATTCGGAAAACGCTGGCGCAAGATGTTATATAAAAAGTGGATGTCCTCGGTTTCGCCGGAGTGGTAGCAACGCGCCATCCGGTTCATCTCGCCGCTGCAGCCGCGAAAATTCAGCGCCACGCTCGCCAACCCTGCTGCAAGCAAACTGTGCTGCAAACCCTGGATGTAACCGGAGCGGCTACTGCCGGCCAAGCCGTGTAACAGAATCACCAGCGGCTGGTTGCCGTTATCTATCCAATCGATGTCCAGGAAGTCGCCGTCCGACGTCTCTAAACGTTCGCGGCGAATACCAGCTGGCGGCGAGATGCGGCGCAGAAAGGCCGGATAGATAGTTTGCAAATGCGGGCTATTCAGCCACCAGACCGGGCGGAAGGCGTTGTGCATGGTTGTGGACCTGCTTTATAGTAGTTATTAGAGCGATAGTTCGTTTTAGGAATATACCTTTTGTATCGCTAAACGCCAGCGCGAGTCTTGGCAGCGAGTGCCTCGCCGTTATCCGTCTGAGTCCTCCCACGTTATTTCCAATCAACCATGTTTCACTGTTCTTGATGAGTCGGCCAATTCCTATTGCCAAAACACCGGCTAAACCTGCCCAGCCTAGTCGGGCAAAAGCAGGTTCGGGGCGTAAGCCAAGCAAGCCGCGCCGCAAAGCCAAGCCCTTGCGCAAGTCAAAGTGGTGGCTGATTGTGTTGGAAGGCTTGGCGCTGATGATTGCTGCTGTGTTGGCGACGATGTTTGTGCTTGGCTACTCGGCCAGTTGGTTATCCGGTCCCGGTTTTTTTACCAGTTTGCTGCCGTTCGCGATTGGTGTGGTGATCTTGATGTTAGCGGCTGCTGCGCTATTGCTGGCTTGGTCGCGCTTGCGCGGTTGGTTGCATGGCAGGTTGGATTATTTGCCCGCCGCATTGGCAGTCGGGCTGGCCGCTTCGACCGGTTGGTTTGTGATGCACGGCGGCTACACTCAAGTCTTCACGCATTTTCGTACCTTGGTTGGCGGCAAGCAGGAAGCCGAAAAAGTCACCCTGGCTCATCAAGTGTACGCCGCGTATCGCCGCCACGGTATTGGTGGTTTGCAAAAAATGATGCTGCGCGCCGATGCCTTCAATCCGGCGATAGTCGAGGCCGCCAAGGCATTTGATGTCGATGTCAATTTGCTGCAAGGCATCGCCGCGACCGAGTCCTCATTTATGCCGCGCGACAGTTTTGATGGTGGCAAAGGCTTGTTTCAGATTACCGCCGTGCCCAAAGCCATTACCCGCGAGGCAGCCGATGAGTTGGATGTGGCGGAAGTGCAAGTCAACGACCCCAAGCATAACGCCTTCGTCGCCGCCGCCACCTTCAAACATTATCTGCAAGAAATGAACGGCGATTTGTTTTTAGGTTTACTGGCTTACAACATCGGGCCACGTAACGGTGGCTTGCGATTTATCATGCAGCAATACGGTGCTAACGACTTTGTGACGATGCAGCCTTACTTGCAAACCTTGCCGCGTGATTATCCGATTCGGGTATTGTCCTATGCCCTGGCTTTCAAGTTGTATCAGAAGGACGGCAAGCTGTTGGCGTATGAAGAAGGCGATAACGCCATACGGATTCAGCAACTGGGGATTCCGGGGCTTTAGGTTTGCGGCCAAGCGTTGGACCCGCTAACGCGATTTGTCTAAAAGACAGCGGAACTTAACAGAGCGGATGGGGCACTCTTATGGGATTCAAACCAAGCCGCTTCAAAAGTTTTATTTTCCCCGCCCCAGCCGACTCGATCACACTCAAGCTTAAAGCGGCTTGCCGAAGAGTCACTAAAAAAACTAAGGCCTGTCGTGCTGTCAGACTGTCCCAACGTTCGGGTTGATTAGAAAGAGGTTTAAGCCCTGTCAAGAAGCGTCATCTCGGCATACCCTCTGGGGCACAAGTGGATTGCCGAGATCCAGGAGCAAAGGATGGCAAACGTCGAACACATCCATATAGTCTGGATTCGCTACGCGGTCTGTCGGCTCCGGCAATCCACTTTTCCCGAGAGGGGATGCCGGCATGACGTTGTGACTGAAGCAGCTTTATAAGCAGGAAAACTTCCGATGGATAGTTGGACAGGATTAAATCGACTTTTGTTGAATAGCAGTTCGTTTTATCCAGTTATGAGCTTGCCGTTGGCTTACCCGACAACGGCAGCGCCTTGTCCCACTGCGGCTTAAAATCAGGAAAATTTGACGATAATATCGTGTTGGATATGGCGAACCATGTGATGGAGCTTATCCGATTTAACCGGGATGTGCTTCAGGGGATCATGTTGGCTCAAGACGAATTCCCTGATGGCTTCGTCGTTCCAGGCCTGATGGTTGTCATGCACCATACGCAGTACAGAATTCAATTTGTTGGCGGTATAGATAACGTCATCTTCGTTATCGTCATAATCCAAATGCGTCAAATCCTTAATGGCGCACTTAACTTGAGCAAGGGCATTATTCGAATCCAATGGGCTGGTCTGTCTCACGTTCATCTCTCCGACTGTCAGTTTTGAATGGCTGTCACTATCACCTCAGGCCCTTAACTTAAACTTAATAGATGACGGTTGAGCGACATGATGCCAATACGGTCGAGAAAATAATCGCCGGCACCCATTGGCTAAAGCATCTGGCGCTTTGTTTGCCTAGCCCAAACGCTTGCTGACAAGAGACTGCCGAGTAAGCTTTCCGCGCCAATGGTATTTTTGAGAACGGGCAGAAGCCCCTGTCAGCGGACCGATGCCGTTACCATACCCAGACATCCGCACAAGGTGTCAAAGGTGTCATCGGTTAGATAGGTGATGGCTTTCTCCTGGACGGTACTGTCCACCGTGACTGCTTCAAAGTCCTGCTTCTTTACCGTCTTACTGTCGATGCCTGCTTGAATGGTCAGGGCTAACAATTGCTCGCAACCCGCTTCGCCGATGCGCTGCCGCCATTTGGTCAGCGAGGTGGGATGACAAGGCGTGTCGTGCTGAAAGAAGGTTTCGCCGCAAAAGAATTGCCAATAAGGATTCTCCAGCCAGCGGGCTACGACCGCCTCATCCGACAACGCGAAGGCGTGTTTCAGGTAATGCAAACCCGCCACTAACCGCGTGGACAGTGCCGGCGCCCCTTGTGAGGGAACGAAGTACTGACCGAAAGCATCGTCAATTGTTTGCCAATCGATCAACTGGGCTAATTGGTAGAGCTCGTGACGGGTATTCAGCAGGTCGGCCAGTGGGGTGTTGAATAAATCGATTTGGCCACTCGTTTCTTGGGATTTTGGCTTCATTTTGAATAAAAATTTGCAAGAAATTAATATCTATTTTACCCGTTTCTTGCAATTATTACCCGGCTTTTTTATTAAATAACCAATGTAATTCAATGAGTTAGTGTTAATTTTATGGCTTTTCGGGGGCGACTAATGAGATCATCTCCAGCACTCAATGCGGAAAATCGTGCTGAGGTTGTCAAGCGATTGGCCGCTGGTAGATCGTTTCAAGCAGAGTTCAACAGAAATAAAAAAGGAAAAACGAAAACACCCTGTTCGCTAACCAACCCGTATAATTAAAACCCTAAATCCGGCAGACTGTTTCCTCCGGAGGGTTGATCCATCATGTTGCATGGCGCTTAATTAAATGACATTTATTTGACAAATTCACATAACATATTGTTATTAAACGATTTATAAAATTATATTTTAATGTAAAATAAACACATTTTACTATGAAAAATTCTTCGGCTGCCGCATGAAGAATTATTTTGTGTCACAAAATTCAAAAATTTTTTCGAGATTAACCGACCGCTACCCTCTGTCGAGACCATCAGCCAAGCCGATGGCTTAAGTCTGAATGTTGTCCATGTCTTTGGTAAGTAAATTTGATCTTTGTGTTTAAATTAGACAAAATGTTTCCGCTTCGTGTTGGATTGCGTTTGCCTACTATTGCTCCGGCTCCGTGAAGTTTGAGCATATTCACCAATACCCTGGCTGAAGACCAATAGATACGCTGTCTTTGTCATAGTACGCCTAGGAAAAGTTAAAACTTCAGGTTGCCAAATCTATAGATTTAGTGATCCAACGGAATTTTTGGTGAAATTCTATGCTGAGATTTCACTAGATTTCTGAATCTATAGGTTGAGTTTGAGCTGCCGATAAATCCGCATGGTTTTAGTGGCTGCATGGATTACCTTTCAAACACGGAAGGGTTCAGAAACTGCCGTTTCCAAAACAAATTTCGATCTATCTCGCTAAGGTTGGCTTCATCGCATATTGTTTTCCAATGAGTTTCTATCGCTTCGCGCTGTTTGTCGCAAATGGCTTTTGCTTCATCTTCCGTGATTTGGAAGTGATAAGCAGCTGCAATACACGATTTAAGTTTGCTCAGGTTGTTGTTTCCAGAAATAAGCATGGCTTGTGAGGCTTCATTTCCGGTAAGGCCTTGCGGGCAAATATCGTAAGCGGGTGTAAGGTTGAGTGTTTTTCCGTTCCAAAAGGCCGCGTGATTGCGGGCATGGTCATCGGTGTTGCCGCACAAAATATTAAAGACCAGACGGGAGAACAATTCTTCGAGCGTTTTTTTCGGGTTATCGAAACGATGTCGGATGATTTCCGCAAACGTTTCATAACTGGCGTAACGCGCCATCATGTCATCAAGACCAAACAGCGTTAAAGCGGAAACCATGGCTTTGCGTGTCCAGCCGTTTGCGGTTTTTTCGCGATCAAAGCGTTCGATCAGCAGGATGTCCTTGTTTGCAGCTTGAACCAACTTGACGGGGGCTGCTTTCACACCAGCGGCAACAGCCAGTCGCATGGCGATGAATTCAGCCTTTACGACACTGTAAAGGTCGGAACTCGATGAAAATTTTGCGACATATTTAGTGCCTTGATCTTCGATCAAGGCTTTGGGGCGTGCGCCACCGATGGAGCTGCCATGGAATAACGCTTGATCCAGTTCCGGCGTCAGTGGTATGCCTTGTTCGACGCGTTCTGCTGAGTTGAATAATTCTTCCAGCGAGACATTTGTTGCCGAGCGGGGAATATATTCGCTAGGCGAGCGTTGGAAATCCAGCGCACCAATTCGGTCAGAACCTGACTCCAGCAAATAGGTCAGCTCGCCAATCTCATCGGTATCCGTATCTTTGCCTTTACGTCCGAGTTTTTTGTTGATGATAACGCGCCGTCCCCATGCGTCCGGCGCGGCATCACGGATACAGCCTGGCATGTTCAGTCCATCCGGCAGCGGCAAGATACCTGCTTTCAGTGGTAACTCCGGTTCGTAGATGGGAATAGCGGGTGACGTATTCCGGATGCGCTGTAGATAGCTTTTACCGTAGTTGAATTGGATATGGCCTTGGTTATCGGCTTCCAGTTTGCCCGCGACCACCGGCTCCGTTGCCTCGGGCAACCAAATCCAGACATAGGCTTCTTTATCGGTGCTGTTAGAAGTCATCATCGACTATTTCCGCTTTTTTTCGCACGGACTTAGGAAGTAGTGCGAGTTTGTCTTCCATCTGGCGAATATGATGGGTCAGTGTCGTTGCTTCGGTATCGAACAGTTTGATGCCGACGATAGTGGCCACTTCGAAGGTCGCTCCCAGCTCGCACTTGGGGTCGCCTTTTTCGATGCGCTGCAACAGTCCGCGAGAGATACCTGCGCGGTCGGCAAGTTCTTGCGCGGTCATCTCGCGCTCTTTTCTTGCGACGCGGATGAGATTGCCAAGCAGGGTCATCGCCTCTAGGCTATAGCGGGAATAGGTGCGGGATGATGCTTTTGCCATGGCTTAATCTTTGGTTTATAGATGGATCACAGCAGTATCTCGTGGCTTTTATATGGACCAAATCTATCAGACTCTCATTTCTTTGGCAATCAACAATGGTTCACAAATGGATCGTAATCATTCTTAGTGACTTATAGATGGGTCATCAAGTGGGGCGAATGAGCTTTACGTTATTCATGACTGCGCAGTATTGATCATGCCGTTGTGGTTGCTAATGTCGGTACTCCTGACATGTCGATTTCAGCCCCCCTTCCATGCTGTCAAATACCAATCGGCAAGAATCATGCATATGAATTACTCCGACCAGCATGAGCGCTAAAGCTCAAAGTCGAATGCCGATCATAACGCAAGTCTGATTGTGTCGGGATTAGGTTGAGTTCATGGGTAATCCACCAAAATCAAATATGGGTGTCCAGAACGATTATTTCAGACATTCCCAGTCCTCTAAGTCCGAGATAGGACTGACAATGTCGCCTAAGGTTTTGCCTTTGCCGGCAATGGAGGTCGGCGGACGGCGCTTGGTTTTAACCTCAATTATGATGCCGATAAGTTCTATTCAGTGACCCGTCGATGTGATCTTATTGAGTCTCTGCATTTATCGTTTTTTTTCAGTGCCAAAAAGACTGGGATCAATCTTGTCAAGATTTGTCCCGACACTGCCTTTCGTATTCCTGTTGAATTAATTGCTTTCTTTCTTGCATCTATTTAGTGGGGCTTAAGAATTCAGGATTATTATTTTTCGCTAAAATTGAATTTGTGTGTAAATCTAATAGAATGTTTGGCATCCTACGTTAATCTAGAAAAAGTTGAAACGTCGGGAGAATGCACGCAAGTAACTAAGGATTTGATTACTTCTAAAATTTGGGTTTTATTCTCATTTAATATTTGATTTTAAATATCAAATACTCTGCGAACTCCTTCAATGTTTTTCAAAAAAAGTCGCGAAATGTTCTTGCATGATCTTCGAATATTGTGTCTTGTTCATATTCAGAATGAAGCTCAACTGATATTCGTGCTTCAACGTCATTTTCTATAAGAAATATCTTTATTTCTTCAATCGATTTTATTAATTTATTGTGCTGATTTTCGAATAGAGCGGCGACGGGCATAAAATATTTTGCATTTTTAAATACAATTTCTAAGTCAGCGATAATTTCACTTCTTTCTTTGCTCGTGGGTGCGATGATAGCTTGAAAAATAACTGCAGAATCGGTGTTTGTGGTCATTATCTGTATCCGTAAAAAGTAAAGACGGATACGTATTTTATGTCATTAGTTGATTCTACATACAACCGAAAGATCAGGTTTTTAGGGCGCTTTTGTTAAATTAACCTTTCTAAATTTATGTATTTTAAGCGTGTGTACTGCAGTTTCATTATGCACATAAGGTGCAACCTGCAAAAATGCCTGTATTGCCAGTCAAAAGTACAAACTAAAGAGGGCGGTGCAAAACGGTGTGGAAAATTTGCCAGATTTACAATGAAAAGCGTTTAATTTTTCTTCCCATAAATCGCTATCATTCTGTTTTTTATCACATTATATGGTTTTTGACTGGAAAACAGCGATGAACATTGGAAACAATTGAAGGCTGTTTTGCACTATATTCAAATGGTTGTCGCGATTGTCAATCAATAGAAGACATTGCCACTAGCTTGGTGTATTGTTTGCCAAAACCATACACATCGGAGATCAACATGCGAACCAATATAAGCATAGACGACAGCTTAATGGCCGATGTCTTAGCGGCAACAGGCCTTAAAACCAAGCGCGAAGCAGTAGAAATGGGCTTAAAAACCCTTTTGCTGCTCAAACAGCAAGAAGCTATCAAAGCCTTCAAAGGCAAATTAAAGTGGGACGGCAATCTGGAGCAAATGAGGACTGACCGGTGATCTTGGTCGATTCCAGTGTCTGGGTCGATTACTTCAATGGCACCGAAACGCTGGCGACAAAAAAACTGGATGGCTTGTTGGGCTCACAGCCCGTTTGTATCGGCGATTTGATTCTGGCGGAAGTGCTGCAGGGCTTCAGGCAGGATACAGACTATCAAGCCGCAAAAAACCTGTTGTGCGCCTTACCGATTCATTCTATGGTCTGCAAAGACATCAGTATCAAAAGCGCCGACAATTTCAGAACGCTACGCAAGCAAGGCATCACCATCCGCAAAACAATCGATACCCTGATTGCCACCTACTGCATTGAAACAGGTTTGACCCTGTTGCATTCGGATAAAGATTTTCAGCCGTTCCAGCAATATTTGGGGTTGCAGGCCGCATAGAAGGCATAAAGCTGCAAAACGACGTGGAAAATTTGCCAGATTTACAATGAAAAAGCGTTTAATTTTTCCATCCATAAATCGCTATCATGCTGTTTCTTCTCACATTATATGGTTTTTGACTGGAGAACATTGATGAACATTGGAAAAAATTGAAGGCTGTTTTGCAACGTGGATTACCTGGTCAATTTTCGATCAGTACAACGCCTGATAAATAATCAATTTTCGACTGGCGCCAAAACATAGAGATCATCAAAGGGTTTCTAGCCGAGCATGATGGCCAGTTGGCACCAGCCTTGCGTCGATTAGGTCAATGGGTGTTGGAGCCAACAACCCAGGACTCTGGAAAGTTTTGCGCGCCGTTTTGCATGCGCTCTTGAGCGTTTAGCCCTTGCGGACACTGAGTTTCACAAATTCAACTGGTCAGGCAGACTATCACTCGAACTTCAGTTCAATTCCCGATTTCGCAATTGAACCGGCGTCCGTAATCCCGACTTTAATGTATTGGTTTTTATCCTGGAGCATGCTCTTTAAGCCACGCTTTAAGCGCATCATTCATTCGCGTTTGCCAGCCGCGACCGGTGGCACGGAAAGCTTCCAGTACATCCTTGTCAAATCGGATGGCAACCTGTTTCTTATTGCCACTGCCTGTTGGACGTCCAGCGCGACGGTGTGTGATTTCTTTACGTATCGCAAGGGTTGCGTCTGGCGAATCCTCGTCATCTTCGGGCTCAATACCTGCCAATTTATTTTGGTGTAAAACCGCCAAATCAGTTTTTGATTCGCCACGTTCCCGAGTCGCGCGCATCTCTTTAAGTGTCATCGTAGTCATTTTCACGCCAGTCATGATAAACCTCTCTTTCTGTGCGTTTGGCGGGTCGATAGCTGATGATGTGAGGAATGTCGCCCGGCAAATACACCACGGTCAACACCATTAGCAGATCGAATACATAGGCAAAAGATTGTTGGCGGCGTTCGCCTTTACGCTCGGTGTCAATGTCCAGGCGATAAGGACTTTCTAGTACCCAATCGGCATCCATGAAATCAAGCTTATGTTTATCCAAATTGGCTTGCCGTTTGCTCTCTTGCCAAGTGTATTGATCGCGCGTTGAATAATTGTAGATACGTTAATTGTGCCATGTCAAAGCCTTTGTTCACAGTTACCAATCCAATACCCAATTACACCCATTTCTGTTGGTTCGGCCTTTAACCCCAATAATTAAGTCAAGGGCTGCAGAACGGCGTTGAAGTTTTGCCAACTTTTGGCTAAAACGGCCTCTACACTTTCCATGTCTAATGGTCGAGTGCTTGTATTTATTCATATTTCTAAATTTACCAACTCGCCGTTTAGTGGAAAATGTTCGACGCCGTTTTGCAATTCAGGATTATTTTTCGCTAAAATTGAATTTGTGTGTAAATCTAATAGAATGTTTGGCATCCTACGTTAATCTAGAAAAAGTTGAAACGTCGGGAGAATACACGCAAGTAACTAAGGATTGGTGATGCCTGACACGCGCTTTGACAAGGAACGAATGCTTAGCCTTATTGAGGCTGAGAGCGATCGCTCGCAGTTGGCGATATTGCTTGAACTGATTCAAGCGACACATGATTTAGATGATATTGGGCGCGCCGTTAAACGTGTTGGCGCCGATTGAAAACTG
>FSSH01002736.1_pt4 | contig 42258 bp, 43 predicted proteins | sample 1166101 | NCBI WGS metagenome assembly FSSH01 (sample SAMEA32972668, study PRJEB13176) | freshwater metagenome | biome: Drinking water system; feature: Biomass in drinking water that filtered by 0.45 um membrane; material: drinking water | place: USA | collected 2012-12-20 | depth 0 m
CTTCCAGCCCTTCCAATCCAACTCGCTGAGACCGTCCTCGATCGAGAGAATCGGATAGCGGTCCAGCAACTTGCCGTAATAGCCGACCATCTCTTCAGAAGACCGTTCCGGATTTTTCTCCGCCTCGAGCACGTAGCGGCCATTCTCGTAGAGTTCACTCGCTGCGCAATCCAATGCCATCGCAATGTCTTTCCCCGTCTTGTATCCCGCCTGTTCAATAGCCTGTGCAATGAGACTGAGCGCTTCCTCGTTGGATTGCAGATCCGGCGCAAACCCGCCCTCATCGCCCACCGCCGTATTGAGTCCCTTCTTCTTCAAGATGGCCTTCAGCGCATGGAAGACCTCCGTCGCCATCCGCAGCGCCTCGCTGAATGTCGGCGCCCCGACCGGCATGATCATGAACTCTTGAAGATCAAGGCGATTGTCGGCATGGGCCCCGCCGTTGATGATGTTCATCAGCGGCACCGGCAGTACACGGGCATTCGTTCCACCAAGATAGCGATACAGCGGCTGTCCCGTTTCACTCGCCGCCGCCCGGGCCACAGCCAACGATACGCCAAGAATGGCGTTGGCTCCGAGCTTGCCTTTTGTCTTGGTGCCGTCCAATGCGATCATTGCCTGGTCGATGCCGGCTTGATCAAACGCTTCTTTGCCGAGCAACTCAGGCGCAATAACTTTTCTGATATTGGCCACGGCCTTGGAGACCCCCTTGCCCATCCAGCGTTTCTTGTCGCCGTCACGCAACTCAATGGCTTCCTTTTCGCCGGTCGAAGCCCCGGATGGCACCGCCGCTCTCCCCATCGCCCCGCTTTCCAGCGTCACTTCCGCCTCAACCGTCGGGTTCCCCCGCGAATCCACAATCTGCCTGCCTTTGATCTCACGAATAGCGCTCATAGTCGCTTCGCTCCAGTTAAAAAGTCATCAAGTCCGAAAGTCGCAAGTCGTCAAGTTCACCGGATAGATAGTCGTAACGTTGAACACCCTACGGCTTGTCTACCGCCTCCGATAGATCTCTCGCCGATGCCCAATCATATGAATGATAATCGAGCGATCTTCATGAAGAAGTTCATAAACGACGCGGTGGTCGCCAACACGCAGCTTGAACAACCCCTCAAGATCTCCAGTGAGCGCTTCCATATGTGCCTCTCCAAAATTTTCTGCCAGCCAACGCACTCGATCAACAATTCGCCTGGCAACAGGCTTGTCCAGCTTCGCAAGGTCTTTCGAGGCCGCATCCAGAAGACGAACGCGATACATACGGTCAATTGAGCTCCAGCCGCTTGACGATTGCAGTCAATGACTCTCCCCGTTCGCCTGCGACCACAGCCTTTCGTTGCCGCGCCAACCGGTCCTTGATTGCCCGCCTCAACACCAACCCTTGGTCAGAGTCACCCAAGAGTTGCAGCAACTTTTTCTCGACCGTCGACTCAATCATTTCTTTCAACTCGCTCTTTGTCATCTTAGCCACAGTCACCGCCATGTCAGTTCTCCTTGCGCAAGCACGGGAGTCTACCTGGTCGTTCCCTCTTTCTCATCCTGCTAATTTCTTCTTGAGCAACTCGTTGACCTTCCCAGGGTTTGCCTTTCCTCCGCTGGCTTTCATCACCTGCCCGACCAGAAAGCCCAGGACTTGCGGCTTGCCTTCCTTGAACTGCGCGACCTGCGCCGGACTCTTGGCTAAGACCTCGGTGATGATCGCTTCCAGCGCCCCTTCATCCGACACCTGCGTGAGGCCCTTTTCTTGGACGATCTGTACCGGTGTCTTCCCGCTGCTATAAACTTGGGGGAAGATCTCGCGCGCAACTTTGAGGCTGATCGCGCCTTGGTCAACCATCTTCAACAACTCAACCAGCCGCTCCGGGGGCACAGGCGATGCACTGACAACCGTCCCTGAGTTATTCAGCTCCCTCGTCAGCTCCCCCATCACCCAATTGCTGACCGTCTTGGGCTGATTGAACAGCTTCACGCAGGACTCAAAGTACTCTGCGAGACTTTTGGACGATGTCAGGACACCGGCATCGTACTCCGGCAGCCCATAGTCGCCGATAAACCGCCGGGCCCGCGCAGCCGGCAATTCCGGTAACGACGACGTGAATCCCTCAACCCATTCCTTGTCGAGTTTCAATGGCACCAGATCCGGATCGGGGAAATACCGGTAGTCATGCGCTTCTTCCTTAGAGCGCATGACCGCCGTTTCGCCGCGATCGATGTTCCACGAGCGCGTTTCCTGCCTGATCTTCCCGCCTTCGCTCAGCACCTTTGTCTGCCGCTTGATTTCATACTCCATCGCGTCCTTCACAACCTTGAAGGAATTGATGTTCTTTAACTCGACCTTGGTGCCGAATTCCTTTTGGCCCAAAGGGCGGAGCGACAGGTTCGGCTCACATCGGAAGCTGCCCTCTTCCATGTTCCCGTCGCACACTTCGAGATACATCAAGATATCGCGCAGACCTTTCAGATAGGCGATGACTTCATCCGTCGAACTCATATCCGGTTCGGTCACGATTTCCAGGAGCGGGGTGCCGGCGCGATTCAGATCCACCAGACTTCCGCTCGTGCCGGTTTCATGGATATTCTTCCCTGCATCCTCTTCAAGGTGTGCACGCCGGATACGAACTCGCTTCTTACGGTCGCCGACGGCAATTTCAAACCAGCCATTCTCACAGATCGGTGATTCGTACTGCGAGATCTGGTAGCCCTTCGGCAAATCCGGGTAAAAATAGTTCTTGCGGGCAAATCGATTGTTCACGCCAATCGTACAATTCAACGCCAGCCCTGCACGCACCGCCATCTCCACAGCAGCCCGATTCATGACGGGAAGACTTCCCGGCAATCCAAGGCAGACCGGACAGGTTTGGCTGTTCGGAGACGATCCAAACGTCGTCGTGCAGCCGCAAAACATCTTGGACTGAGTCCGCAATTGCGCATGCACTTCGACACCGACGACGACTTCGTAGGTCATGGTCCGTTCGATCCCCCGTTGCGCAGACGATCCCGCTCTTGTCTCATCGCTTCGCGCCCTGCCTCGAAGGCTTCCTGAAATGCCGACTTCTTTGCGTCAACGAACTCCTTGCCCTGACCGACGACTTCCTCGAAGACTTCGCCCGCACGTCCGGCAAGATTCTGTAGTTCGCCTTCCGCCCGACGCGCATACTTCCGCACCCGCTCACGCGACTCGGCTCCTGATTCGGGCGCCAACAACACAGCAGCGACAGCCCCCAGCGCTGCGCCGCCCAAAAACGCCAACAACACCGCTGCGGTAGACCCACGATTATCCGCCATTGTGAGATTCTCCTTCCTTGCGATAGCGCTCGCGCATGACATGTGTGGCCGCTTTGAATCCCGCCACCACACTCGCCACATTCGTCAACAAGGTACCACTCGACCCCCGTACAACATTGTGGACTTGCTGTACCGACTCTCCGACTTCACCCACCGCGTGCAACAACACAGCCGCATGCTCCACTCCATCGCGTGCTTGGTCCGCCAGGTTATTCAAGTTTTGACTGATCGCGCGAAGTTCTCCTACCAGCGGCGGCAGGTCGGCATTCATCTTCGCCAGCAACTGTTCGGACTCGGCGACGGTTCTGCGGACTTGCATCAACACCGGCACCAGATAACCCACCAGCACCGCGAACGCCAAAGCAATCACAAGAGCGGCAATTTCAATCATCGTCATAATTCCTCCGTTAGGCGTGAGGCGTCAGGGGTAACTAGACTATCCCGCTTCTTGCTCCTGATTCGTCTTACCCCTCACCACTTACTACTCACACCTTACCGCACCACCGGCTTCTTGACATGCCACTGAGTCGCTTGCTCATACGCGTGTGCGGCGCGAAGAATCGTCTCTTCTTCAAAGGCACGGCCGATCAGCTGCATTCCAATCGGCAGGCCACCCCTGCTCAATCCACAGGGCAGCGCAATGGCCGGCAGCCCGGCAAGATTGACCGAGATCGTGAAAATATCGGACAAATACATCTGCAGCGGATCTTCGCTCTTTTCCCCAAGCTTGAAGGCAGGAGTCGGCGTCGCCGGCGTCACAATGACATCGACCTCCTTGAACGCCGCGGCGAAATCCTGGCAGACCAGCGTGCGCACGGCCTGCGCCTTCCCATAGTAGGCATCGTAGTAGCCGGCGCTGAGTACATAGGTCCCCAACATAATCCGGCGCTTCACTTCCGGCCCAAACCCCTCTTGTCTCGTCTTCATGTACAAATCCAACAGATCCTTCGTTTCTTTCGCGCGCAGCCCAAACTTCACCCCGTCGAAACGGGCAAGATTCGAGCTGGCTTCGGCTGTTGCAAGCACGTAATACACCGCCACCGCGGCGTCTGTCCTCGGTAACTGGATCTCCTTGATCTCGGCTCCAAGCTGTTTCAATTCCTCGATCGCGGCGGTGACCGCGTGGGCCACATCCGGATCGAGCCCTTCGGCGAAAAACTCTCTCGGCACGCCCACTCGCACCTTCTTGAGATCCTTCTTTGCCAGTGCTTTCATATAATCGGGAACAGGACGATCCGCCGACGTGGAATCCATCGGATCGTGGCCGGCAATGGCGTTGAGCAAGAATGCCGCATCACGGACATCCTTCGTGATCGGGCCGACTTGATCGAGCGAGGACGCAAACGCAACGAGACCATACCGCGACACCCGCCCATACGTCGGCTTCAACCCCACCACGCCGCAGAACGCCGCCGGTTGACGGATTGAGCCGCCCGTATCGGACCCGAGCGCCGCGACACACTCGTCCGCCGCCACTGCCGCTGCAGACCCTCCACTCGACCCGCCCGGTACTCGATGAAGGTCCCACGGATTGCGGCTGGGTCCGAAGGCGGAATTCTCGGTGGAAGACCCCATGGCAAACTCATCCAGATTCGTCTTGCCTAATAAAATGTAGTCCTGCTCACGCAGCTTGGCGACGACTGTCGCATCGTACGGCGGCACGAAGTGTTGCAGCATGCGCGAGCTGCACGTCGTCGCCACGCCTTCCGTACAAAGGTTGTCCTTGATCGCAAGCGGCATTCCCGTCAACGGCTTCGTTTTGCGCCATCCTTTGAGATGCCGATCCAAGGCCTCTGCCTGAGCCGATGCGGCGTCCGTTACCTGCGTCACAAACGCTTTAACCTTCGGCTCCACTTGGCCGATACGCAGAGCATACGCGCGCACGATCTCCGCCGCGCTCACCTCGCCGGCGGAAAACTTCTTTTGGAGCTCGCACAATGACAGTTTATGAATGGACATAGTTGCTCAGCGAACAGGCTGACATGCGCGCGCGAGGACACGCTGACAAGACGGACTTCGCTTGGGTACCCTGTCAGCTTGTGAGCGTGCGCACATGTCAGCCCACCTTAACGATGCGATTCTTCTCATTCACTCGCACGATCTTTGGCGCGTGCTTTTTGATTTCTTCATCACTGTAGTACTCGTAACAAAAGATGATAATTTGATCGCCGACGGCGGCTTTTCTAGCCGTGGGTCCGTTCAAAATGATATCTCCGTTGCCTCGCTTGCCGTTGATCGCATAGGTCATGAACCGCTCGCCATTGTTCAAGTTGGAGCAGACGATGGCTTCATAGGGAAGAATGCCGGCCGCCTCCATCAAATCCTGATCGATGGTCAGACTGCCCTCATATTCCAGATGCGCACCGGTCACCGTAGCACGATGGATTTTCGAACGTAGCATTTGTCGAAACATCAATATCTCGTCATTCGTCACTGGTCATTGGTCATTCGGGGATTCCCCGAATGACGGTTGACGCAGGACGGTTAACGCTCCTCTATGATTTTAGGTACACAGAACCCGTCCCCTTCACGTTCCGGGGCATTGGCCAAGGCTTTCTCCGTCGGTAACGACGGCCGGACAACGTCGTCTCGAAATACATTGACCTGTCCCATGACTGTCGCGGTCGGCTCGACTCCTGACGTGTCGTACCGGCTCAGCTGTTCAACATGGGCTAGAATTTCGCTCAGCTGTTTGGCGAATGCAGCCTTTTCACTCTCGGTCACATGCAGCCGAGCCAGCGTCGCGACCTTCTCGACATCCTGCCTGCTAATCTGCATACGTCTGTTCCTTTGGTTTGTCTGGTTTATCTGGTTCAATTAAGCAAACAAAACAAACCACACAAACAGTCTCTTGCTATTCTACCGTTACGCTTTTGGCAAGGTTCCGTGGCTGATCCACATCCGCCCCGCGCAAGACTGCGATATGATATGCCAACAGCTGCAACGGGATGGTAAACAGAATCGGCGACATCATCGGATGGGTATCGGGAACAGTAAATACGGCGTCGGCGACCTTCCCCAAATCCCGCTCTCCCTCCGCCACAAAGGCGATCACCGGCGCACGCCGCGCCTTCACTTCCATGAGATTGCTTACCGTCTTTTCATACAACCGGTCGCGCGGCGCCAACATGACGATCGGCATATCCTTGTCGATCAACGCAATCGGCCCGTGCTTCATCTCTCCGGCCGGATAGCCCTCGGCATGAATGTAGGACGTTTCCTTCAGCTTGAGCGAGCCTTCCAGCGCAATCGGATAATTGATCCCGCGGCCGAGAAATAGAAAGTTCCGCTTTTTGTAATAACGCTTGGCGATAGCCATGATTTCCGCTTCACGACCAAGCACCCGCTCAACAAGTGCCGGAAGCTGGACAAGCCGATCCAGCCACGCCTTCCCATCGTCGACGGTCATGGCGTTACGGGTACGCGCACAATGCAAAGCCAATAAGTAGAGTGCGGTGAGCTGCGCAGTAAACGCCTTGGTCGACGCCACTCCTATTTCCGGCCCACAGTGGGTGTATAGGACCCCGTCCGACTCGCGAGCGAGCGTGCTGCCGACCGCATTGACGATCGACACGATGCGGGCACCCTTCTGTTTTGCTTCCCGAACAGCCGCCAACGTATCGGCTGTTTCCCCGGATTGGGAAATGGCTATGAATAAATCATTCTTCTCGACCAGCGGATTGCGGTAGCGAAACTCACTGGCGATATCGACCTGGACGGGAATCCGCGCCAATTCTTCCAAAAGATATTTCCCGACTAAACCGGCATGCCAGGACGTTCCACAGGCGGCAATCCAGATTCTTTCGACCGTAGCGAACTCGCTGGAGGTCAAGCCGATGTCGGGCAAGTCGGCTTCCCCGGTCTCATACGAATACCGGCCGCGCATGGTGTCCAGAATGGTTTGCGGCTGCTCGTGAATCTCCTTCAGCATGAAATGCGGAAACCCGCTTTTTTCGATTGCCGACGCATCCCACGTAATCTTCGTGGACTTCCGTTTGACCGGCCTGCCCTCGATGTCGGTCAGGCGAATCTCGGAAGCCGACACGACTGCCAGATCGCCTTCTTCGAGGTAGATCACGTCGCGGGTATGGGCCAGCATAGCCATGACATCGGAAGCGACAAATCCTCCCTGCTGGTTTCTTCCCACCACGAGCGGGCAACCGGATCGTGCCGCCACCAGGGTCCCTGGTTCGTGTTCCGAGATCACTGCAATGGCGTAACTGCCGCGAATATCCTTCGTTGCAGCACGGACCGCATCGGCAAGTTTTCCATGGGTTTTGAGATACCGTCCGATCAAGTGGGCGACCACCTCCGTATCGGTTTCTGACTCGAACTTGTACCCCGCCTTTTCCAGATCTAATTTGAGCGGCTGATAGTTCTCGATGATGCCGTTATGCACGAGCACACAGCCATCGGAACGGTGCGGGTGCGCATTTTGTTCCGACGGTTTTCCATGGGTGGCCCACCTGGTGTGACCGATTCCCACAGTCCCCTTCATCTCATTGTCCGCGAGGAACTTTTGTAGATTGACCAGCTTGCCCACGCTCCGTCGAACGGTGATCTTCTCCCCTTGCAGCACCGCAACCCCGGAGGAGTCATAGCCGCGATATTCGAGCTTCGCCAATCCACCGATCAGGATAGGAACCGCCTCCTGGTTACCGACGTAACCGACAATGCCACACATAGACGTTCCTACCTCCCCTTTCTCTTGGACGGCGCAGCGGATTTGGCTGACTTTTGTTCCCCGGCCGGCGGTGATCCACCGGCGGAGCTCCGCGCCAGGATGATACGCCGTTTGGCCGCCCAATCCCCAATGTTCTTCTGTGGTTCACGCGCGATCGCCAGCGAATCAGCCGGCACATCAACCGTCACAGTCGTACCGGCAGCAACCACTGCCCCGTCACCCACCGTCACCGGCGCGACCAATTGCGTATCACTGCCGAGAAAAACGTTATCCCCGATCGTCGTTTGATGCTTGTGGACTCCGTCATAATTGCACGTGATCGTCCCGGCGCCGATGTTGACCCCTTTGCCGATCTTCGCATCGCCGAGATAACTGAGGTGGTTGGCCTTCGATCCTTCCCCCAGATCCGTCTTCTTCATTTCAACAAAATTCCCCACTTTGGCTGTGCGCCTCACAAGAACACCGGGCCGCAAATGGACGAAGGGACCTACCATCGCATCGTCTTCGATTCGTGACTCGCGAAGCACGCAGTGATCCAAGATCTCCACACGATCGCCCACTTGGCAATCCGTCAGCCGTGAATGGGAACGAAGGATACAGTCTTCGCCGATTTCGGTCCTGCCCTCAAGCGTCACATTCGGATGGAGCACCGTATCTTTCCCAAGCGTCACGGCAGCATCAATCCAGACGGAGCCGGGATCCAGCATCGTCACACCCGCGTCAAGCCAGCGTTCACGGACCTGTTGCCGGACAACCTGTTCCGCCTCGGCCAGCTGTTGCCTGGTGTTCACACCCAACCCCTCTTCCGGATCCTGAAGCGTCACGGCGACGACCCGCTGCCCTTGCGCTACCGCCATCCGTACGATGTCGGTGAGATAAAACTCCCCCTGCGCATTATGCGGTTCCAGCTTGTCGAGCGCGCCGAAAAGAAATTCGCCCGACACTACGTACGTCCCCACGTTGATTTCCTTCACAGCCCGTTCGGCGGGAGTGGTATCCCGGTCCTCCACGATCTTGAGAACTTCGGACGACGCCACCCCACCCTGATGACTTCCGCTGGGCTGCCGCCGAATCACGCGTCCATACCCGCCCGGGCTCTCCAACATTGCTGTGAGGATGGTTACGGTCGCCCCCTCCGAGTGATGGACGCGCAGAAGTTCACGCACCGTGCGTTCCTTCAGCAGCGGGGTATCGCCGTTTAGGATCAGATAGTTTGTCGGACGCGGCTCTTTTCCTCCGAAGAACACCGGGCGACTTTGCAGCACGGCATGGCCGGTCCCACGTTGCTCCGCCTGCTCAACAATGGTCACCGCGTCAGCTCCCGTCTTGTCCGCGATCCCCGCCTGAATCGCCTTCCGAACATCATCGGCCTGGTACCCGACAACCACCGCAATCCGATGCCCGGCCATCTGTAGTGCCAGATCGACGGCATAGAGAACCATGGGATGGCCGGCGACTCGATGCAACACCTTGGCGCGCTTGGACCGCATGCGTGTACCCTGCCCTGCGGCCATCACAACCACACTAAGCCCGCGAAGCTGTGGTTCGCCCCTGCGGCGATCCGGCAACGATTTCATCGAACACCCTCGATTATCAAATCCTGCATCATCCGATAGGCACTCCTGCATCCGGCTGCTTGACTTGCTTCCACTTGGCATCGGCATTAAGCCCCGCCGTCAACGGAGTTGACGGCGAATACAGTCCGCCCGACACAATCAGCTTCATCGCCTCTTCCACGCTGATATCCACCGACGTCACTTCCCGCTCAGGGACTAAAAGAAAATATCCGGACGTCGGATTAGGCGACGTTGGCACATACACATGAACCAGTGGGTCCTGACTCAGTGTCGTCGTCTCTCCCTTCGTCACTCCCGTCACAAACGCAAAACAGTAGTGACCATTCTTGGGAAACTGAATCAACACCACACGGCGGTATGAACCATGATCGGAGAATGAAAGGATATCCATCATGGACTTCAAGGTCGAGTAGATCCCTCGAACCAACGGGAGACGAGCCAGCCAGCCCTCCCAAATCGTCACCACCGCCCGGCCCATAAAGTTAGCCGTGAGTAATCCGGCCAAAAAGATCAACAGAATGAGCATCACGATACCCAGTCCAGGCACATAATGACTGGGGGCCAGCCGAGCGACAATATCGCCCAAGATGCCATCCACCGTGACAAACAGGGTCTTCAGAATCAGGATCGTTCCCCAGATCGGGGTGACCACAAGGAGACCGGTCAAAAAATAGCGTTTTAAAGCGGGTTTCAGCATCGTGTCCAGGTTCGCAACAAGCCCAATAGAAGGTAATACTTATAGAGGTTCATCATACAGAGTTATTTACAGATGCCGCAAGCTTTTTATTGCTATTTTCAATAGGTTAGATGACAGGCTTCGGCCTGGACACCTCTCACAATCCTACCTTGCTATTCACCTGAGCCTGTCATAGGATCGCCTCCGAAATTCTTGACCATTCAGGAGTCGCCGTTGTCGTTATCATCACGAAACCTTACAGGCATCTTCATGACGCTGGAGGGGGGCGAGGGCAGCGGAAAAACCTCACAGGCCCTCCGCCTGTCCCAATTCCTGACTGCACAGGGGTATGATGTCCTGCATACAAGAGAACCGGGAGGGACGTTAGTCGCAGAACGGCTTCGCAATATTTTACTCGACCGTTCCGATGAAGCCATCGCTCCGGAAACAGAAGCGTTGCTCATACTCGCCGCCCGCCGCCAACATGTCGATCATGTAATCAGGCCGGGGCTCTCACGTGGAAAGCTGGTCGTCTGTGACCGGTTTTCGGATTCCACGATAGCCTATCAAGGATACGCCCGTGGACTCGATCTGAAGCAATTGCGCGCGATGAACGGGTGGGCGACAGGCGGGCTCACCCCGCATCTTACATTGTTGTTCGATGTCCCCATCGGAGTCGGACTCCGTCGGCGGCGCGGACAGGCCGGTGGCCAGAACCGGCTTGATTTGGAAACCCGCCGGTTTCATTCCAACGTCCGCGCCGGATTTCACGCGTTGGCGAAACGCGAACCGCGGCGAATCAAAATCATCGATGCGCAACCCTCTCTGGACTCCGTCGCAACCACCGTGGAATCGCTCGTACTGAGTTGGCTGCGCACCCTACAGTCCCCTAAGCGACGGCGGCGATAACCGATGCCCTTTCACGACATCACCGGCCATGAGCGCCCGATCGCCTCGATCAAAGCGGCGCTGAGCCACGGGCGATTGGCCCATGCCTACCTCTTTCATGGCGAGGCCCATATCGGAAAAGCGCTCACCGCCATGCGGCTGGCGCAAGCGTTGAATTGCGAGCGTCCCTACCCGGCGGACGATCAGGACAGTTGTGGCCTCTGTCGATCCTGCGTACAGATTATCGCGCGGACTCATCCCGACTTCGTCGTGATCGAACCGGACCAGGAATTGGCTGTCCCGCAGATCAAGATTGAACAGGTGCGTGATCTTGAACAGCAGTTTATCTACCGGCCGTTGATGGGAGAGCGAAAAATTTGCCTGATCGATGATGCTGATCGATTGACGATCGGCGCGGCTAACGCGCTGCTCAAGACACTGGAGGAACCGCCTGGACATGGGCTGTTCATCTTGATTTCAAGCCGCCCGCAGGCGTTGCCCATCACCATTCGTTCGCGCTGCCAGTCGCTTCGATTCTCACCGCCTGCTCACACACAAATAGAAGCCGCATTGATCCTAAAACGGGAACTCCCGCCGAGTGACACGCACTTCCTGACGCTTTTCACCGAAGGCCGTATTGGAGAGGCCCTCACCTTGGATCTTGAAGCCCTGCGCGCGCGACAGCGCGAATGCCTCGACCTGGTAGCACCGGCTGCCCTGACATCCATTACGAACATCCTGACATCAGCTGAAAGTTTGGCAAAAGCCGACCGCGGCGTCGAGGTGCTCACCTGGCTCCGCCGGTGGATTCGCGATCTCGTCATCGTGCTCGTCGGCGGCAATCTAGAATATCTGCTGCATCTTGACCAGATGGAACAACTCCACCGGTACGCCCAAAAGGCCGATGTCGGCTCGTTGCTGGATCTGCTCAATGAGATCGAGCGCACGGAGCAACAGGCAACGCGCCACCTGAATGTGCACATGGCGCTGGAAACCATTCTCCTCCGTTTACGCGACGCCCTTGGTCTCGCCCCAACCGGGGCGCCCGCCTAGGAGCCTGTCCGACAGGGCCTTCGTGACGAGGCGAAGGAGGCGCGGCAAGCTGCAAGGCCACAGGCTCGGAAGAACCGGAAACGTATTCGCTGCAATACGGTGAGGATTTTTTCGGGCCGAGAACGACGCAGATGGGCGTGGATCGTTCGCCGCAGTAGAACGGTCCCTGTCGGACAGGCTCCTGGATTCGCCGTCACCAACCTGGTATCTTTCCATCCGGCCATGAGCGAGCAGAATACCTTCTACATTACGACACCGATCTACTACGTCAACGACGTGCCGCACATCGGCCACGCTTACACCACGATTGCCGCCGATGTCCTCGCGCGCTATTGGCGGCTGCGCGGCCGCGACGTGTTCTTCCTCACCGGGCTCGATGAACATGGACAAAAAGTCCAACAGGCCGCAGCCAAGGCAGGCATTGATCCCCAAGCCCACTGCGACAAGCTGGCCCCACAGTTCCAGGACCTCTGGAAACGGCTGAATATTTCGAACAATGCCTTTATCAGAACGACCGACGTTCAGCACAAATCAATTGTTCAAGAATATGTTCAAGAGCTATTCGATAAGCAGCTAATTTACAAGGCTGATTACACCGGGTGGTACTGTACGTTTGATGAGCGGTTCTGGACTGAAAAAGATGTGGCAGATGGCCTCTGTCCCGACTGTAAACGTCCCGTCGAACAGCTCAGCGAGCACAATTATTTTTTCAAGATGGGACAGTACCAGGACCGCCTGATCGACCACATTAAACAGCACCCCCAATTCATCCGGCCAGAATCCCGCCGCAATGAAGTCCTGGGATTCTTAACCACCCAGAAACTCAGCGACCTGTCGATCTCCAGACCGAAATCTCGGCTGTCGTGGGGCATCGAACTCCCTTTCGACAAGAACTATGTCACCTACGTTTGGTTCGACGCACTCGTGAACTACGTCTCCGCCCTGAAGTACCTGCCGCAAGAAACACCGGCCGGCAATCGATTCTGGCCCGCGAACGTGCATCTCGTCGGAAAAGATATTCTCACAACTCACGCTGTGTACTGGTCCACGATGCTGATGGCTTTGAACCTGCCGTTGCCCGAAACTATCTTCGCACACGGCTGGTGGACGGTGGATGGCGAGAAAATGTCGAAGAGCCGTGGCAATGTTGTCGATCCGAATAAAATGATCGACACCTACGGCGTTGATGCTTTTCGATACTTCCTGCTCCGCGAGGTGCCATTTGGACAGGATGGAGATTTTTCAGAAACCGCGATGATCGTGAGCATCAACAGCGACTTAGCCAATGGGATTGGGAACCTCCTAAGCCGCACGGTGACAATGATTGAGCGGTATTCCAACGGAATGATTCCCTCGGCAGGAACACCGGCCATTCCAGAACTTGAAACCGCAATCGCAACCACAGCGACAAGCCTCCCGGGACGAATTGATCACGGATATCGTGCACTCGCCTTTCGGGAAAACCTACAATCCATCTGGGAACTTATTGGTCTGTGCGACGAATACATCGATAAGGCTGCCCCCTGGAAACTCGCAAAGAATCCTGAAGACGTACAAAAACTGAATACCGTCCTCAATACGACTGGGCGCGCCTTACGCCTGCTGGCCGCCTTGCTCTATCCGTTCATGCCTCAGACGGCAAATCAGCTGGCACATCAACTCGGCCTCTCGCTCGACTTCTCGAAACTAATCAGCGAGCACGCATACGAATGGAGCGCCCCCCTCGATCACAAGATATCTTTATCCGGTGTCATCATTGGTGGGCCAGCCGTCTTGATTTGCAAGGGCCTCAGCCTGTTTCCTCGTATCGAATCAAAACCACAAGGAGCCAAGACCGTGAGCGACGCACCTGCAACCCCACAACCAGTTCCCGCCGCCGTACCGACGCCCCAGACCACAGCATCGGCAACCTCGGCGACAACAGCACCGACAGCACCGGCCCAAATCACCATCGACGACTTCATGAAGATCCAGCTCAAGACCGCGAAGGTGTTGAGCGCCGAACGCGTGCCGAAATCGGAAAAGCTGCTCAAATTACAGGTCTCCCTCGGCACGGAACAACGGCAAATCGTGGCCGGCATCGGAAAGAAATATGAACCGGAATCACTCGTGGGCAAAACCATCGTCATCGTGGCCAATTTGAAACCAGCGAAGCTCATGGGCATCGAATCGCAAGGCATGGTCCTCGCGGCAGGAGATAGCGAGGTGCGAGGCCTCGCCACAATCCTGGAAGAAGTCGATCCCGGCACTACGGTAAAATGACACCGGCCGCCCTCCTTCCGTTCGGCATGGCTCTCTCTGTCTTCTTATCCTCCTGCTGGGCAACTCCGGCCCAAAGCCAGACATTTCCCGAATTCCCGCTCAATGGACCTCAGTTGACGACGGTGCTCGTGAGGGTCGTTGCACATGGGGCGATGGTACTGGGCCGTGATGTCGGCGGAGCCCGTGTCACCATCACCGATATCGGAACCGGCCGGGTTCTGGCAACCGGCCTGCAACAAGGGGATTCCGGCGATCAAAATCAAATCATGCGAACACCCCGCATGATAGGAGAACCGACCTACAGCTCTCGTCCCTCCGCCGCCTTCACCGCGACGTTGGATCTACAACAACCGACATTAGTAGAAGTCTCTGCAGAGGGCCCCCTCGCCTATCCCGCTGCACTCCAGAAAGCCACCAAGACGCTGCTGCTGATACCGGGCCAGAACCTCACACAGGACGGCATCGTGTTGCACCTCCATGGCTATCTGGTCGAGATCGATCAGCCTAAGCCTCAAGAAGCTCTGATCGCCAAAGATGACGTCACGCTGCGCGCCTCAGTCCGAACCCTGTCCGGCTCAGTGGTCCGTCCTCATGGAGATTGGGACTCTCGCAAGATCCGCATTTACGGAGAGATCCTGATCGGAGACCGGATCGTCGAACGGTTGCAACTGTTTTACGATGAAGCGAGCCGCACGTTCCAAGCTCCGTTCTTCGTACCGCTGCCCACAGACGCGCCGGACGGCATCACGTTGCGCGTCGTTGCCGCAGACCAGGCCGGAGGGAATTTCGGAGTTAGCCATGCGACATTCGCAATCCGGCATGAACGCCTGCCAAAAACAACGCGCTGATAATACGACCACATTTATTTCACATCGTAATCATGTAGGCCTTCATAGGTTGCTCCATATCAGCTTCGGAAACCGGATAACGTTCACCAGCCCCTTGAACGACTCGATTGGACGGAGCGAAGCCAGAAGCAAAATTCCTTTCAAGTGATCGGTGCGCTCAAATTGAAACTTGGCATGGCTGTACCCGATCACAGTTCAGAAGCCGATGCCCACAACGCCCGGGGCAGCCCCCTACTATTTGGGCATGACAAAGAATCATGCAATTCTGGTATTCTAGACCCGGCAGGACGCCCCCCCCAACGTACATAACCTGACTTGAGACAGGTTGTGTGGCGGCATGGATATGTCGCCGATTATCGGAAGGAAAACCAGATGCTTCCTAAATCAGCACACACTTCTCTCATAGCCTGGTCCTTGTTGCTATCCTTGGCGGGCTGTTCCATAAGCGACGGCATCATTCGTCCACCAAAGCCAGCCCAATTGCCGGCAAAACAGAATCTGATAGCTCCAGCAGAGGATTCCGCCATCAGCGTTCCCATTCATGTAGACCTTTCAGCATTTCTCGATGCGGCCAACGATGAGAACCTGATCCCGAAGAAATTTGACCATTGGGGGAGCTACCTCAAAACCCACAAAGGCACCGCTTACAAATACTATGCGGAGCGGGATGATTTTGCGATGGATCGCTCAAGCTCTCAGCAATCTATCAGCACAGATCAAGGCACTACACTCCGCGATTGGTGGAAAGGTGTTGACCCCCCCGGTTCTTACGTATCCATCAGCACTGCCCTTCGCTATAAGATTGGAACTGATCCCCACATCACTCAGTGCGGCGATGGCAATGAATGGCCAAGAAGAGCCATACTGAATGGAAATATCGCAATCGGGTTGACGCCGAATTACGGCTTGTCGGCAACTGTAAGCAGCGTGGCTGTGAACACAACTGACCCCTGCAAATTACACGTCGCCGATAGCGACATTTCCCAGGAAGTCAACAATAGGCTGACGAACGGTGTACGTGGAGGGCTGAACAATGCGGTCGCGCGCATCAACGCGATGAACGTTAAATCCCACGTGGAAGATGTGTGGAACACACTGCTCAAACCAATACAATTAGAACCGGACGCTTGGCTTCTCCTCAATATCGAAAAAATACGACATGCCGGATTTTCAGGGGTCGGCCCGGTTGTCGATGACACCATTCAGGTCATGGCAAAACCTGTTATCGTCTTCGGCACCGAACCTCCTTCTGCGCCCGCAGCGCTTCCCCAACTTGACACTCAACCGGCTTCCACTGAATTCCACGTCGTCGCTGATGCTCCTATAGAATACAGCACACTCTCCAAGGCGCTTGCGAGCCGGCTAAAAGGAGCGCGCTTCTCTTACAAAGATGATCATATTCGAATTACAAATGCATCGATCTATGGGAATGGCGGGAACCAATTGGTGATCCGGATTGATTTTTCAGGGGATGTACAAGGTCATGTGTACTTTGTCGGGACGCCGGAGATGAACGTACTCACGCAAACCGTACACATCGGTGGTGTCCACTACGACTCCGCCACAGAAAAGCTGTTGCTGAAGAAAGCCGATTGGATCTATGGTTCTGCATTCCGAGATTTTATTTCGAATGAAGCTGTTCTCGGAGTGGGGCCGGCGATAGACCGGCTGCGCGGCCTTTTTACGGCCGCACTCAATCGCTCCATAAATCCGATGATCTCGACGCATGGAACTGTGTCGTCAGTGCAAGGAGTTGGTGTGTTCGCCGATGTCAACGCGCTCTACGTTCGGGCCATGAGCGACGGAGCCCTCAACTTGAAAGTTATGGGCACGCACTGAATCTCTCTCAGTGGCTCACAGCCAGAAATCGGAGATGCGATCATTGTATTGATGGCCACCAAAGCGTATGCTGACTCATCGTATGATCCAGTGGACTCGTCTCACCATCTCGGCAGGAGAACGGGGCTATGGCTTCCAAATTCTCCTCTTACGTTATCTCTCCTGACTGCACCGATGGGCATCACAATCCCCTAACTCGCATATCTTGCGTCAGTTCTAGCCGATACTTCTCTCTAGATATTCCCATTCCTTATTCGATGATCCAACTGATTCACTCGTTCATCGCAACAACTGCGCATCATTGCAGCAACTACCTATCGTACCCCTTCATGAAGCCACGGCGTATGGCGCCGGTGCGTTCATGGAGAAACCAAGGAGGTCGCGTATGACATTCTCCAGCAAATTCAGACAGGGTGTCCTCATCCTGGTGTTTGGATTGTTCACCGCCGGCCTCCTCGGGCAGAATCGCGCAGCCGCGGAAGGGACAGCGGCAAGTGTGCCGATCGAACAGGTGGCAAACTATCTGTATGCCATGATTGAAGCCGACCGGGAGGCCTACACCAGGCACGTGGTTGAACGCATGCAGGCCAAAGGGGTGGTTGTGGCCTCGGAGAACTGGGAAGAAACGAATTCGCTGCCGCTTCCGGCTCAACTGCTGATGGAATCCGGTCGTATCATGGGAAGAAAGGGCACCGGTATACAATATCGGCTCATCAGCCTGTGGCCGATCAACAAGCGGAATGCCGCCTCCAGCGAGATTGAGAAACTCGGCCTGGCGACGGTCCTCACGCATCCGACGAAACCCTACACCGGCTTTGTGAAAGAAGGAGGCACCCGGTATTTCCAAGCGGTCTACCCGGATCTGGCCGTGACCCAGGCCTGCATCGGATGCCATAACGCCCATCCGGACAGCCCAAAACGGGACTTCAAAATCAACGATGTCATGGGGGGATTGGTAATCAGCATTCCGGTGAAATAGACGGAACAGTTCTTCATCTATGCGGGTGGGTGACCGTGCCGCACATACGCTAATCGGAGCAAAGAGCTTGACCTCTTCCACAGGGACCAAGCCCAAAGGTCTCATCACGCTCTAGCACAAACACCGTCACGGTTGCGTCTCAGACTGACAACTCAGCACTGAAGGGTGAGTGGCGACTAGTCAGTGGCCAGTGGCGAAGAGCTGCTGCCTCAGCACTTCCCCCACGTCGCCGGCTCTTGCAACAGCGGGCATAAACACAGGGGAGCCCCCTTCCGGAAGACTCCCCCTTGCTACTTACTACTTGCCACTTGCCCTTTACGTCCCCTCCGTACTGACTTGCCCGGAAACTTGCCCTCATTGCATGAGCATGCGACACTAAGCCATGACCTCCCTCACCTCATTCGAACACCTGCGCTCACGCCTCTACCTTGCGCTGGCGCTCAATGGCCTTATCATCCTGGGGGAATTCATCGGCGGAATTCTCCTGAACAGCATCGGGCTGATGAGCGACGCCGGACACAACTTCGTCGATCAAGGCGCGCTGTTCCTAGCGCTGTATGCACATATCATCACCAGACGGCCGGCGAGTGAAACCCGGACTTTCGGCTACCACCGCGCCGGTGTCATCGCGGCCTTTCTCAATTCATTCATTCTGCTGCTGACGGCACTGGGTATCGCCCTACTCAGCATGAATAGGCTTTGGCAGCCGGTCCCTGTCGATGGTGAGTGGATCATGGGCATCGCCGCCGCGAGCTTTGCGGCCAATCTCAGTATCGCATTGCTGTTGCAGCGCGGCGCAAAAGACGACCTGAATATCCGCAGCGCCTTTTGGCACATGTTGGGCGATGCATGGGTGTCGCTCGGCGTCGTCTTGAGCGGCGGGGCGATCTGGCTGACGGGATGGAATATCCTCGACCCTCTCGTCAGCTTCCTCGTCGTCGGCGCAATCCTCCATGGCGCATGGCCTATTTTCAAGGAATCGTTGGAAGTGCTGTTGGAATCAACACCGCCCGCCATCAGCGCCTCTCACGTCGCTGCAACTATCGAGGCGATTCCCGGCGTCAAGAATGTGCACGATCTCCATATCTGGGCCGTCGAGCCACGCCTGATCATGCTGACATCTCATGTGATGATCGACGAGTCCCGCCCCTCCCTCGATTTGCTGCAACTGATCCAAACCCGTATCACGATGGACTTTGGCATCAGACACATGACCATCCAACTGGAAACCGAATGCTGCGATCCCGATGACATCCATTGCGACCTTAGAAAGCTTGCCGACCACAGCCATGAAACCGGCGCGTTAGCCCACCACCATTGACCTTTCCTGTTACATCCACTACGGGTAGAATACGATTCCTGACTCCCTCGAACTCGTGATCCGACTCGTTATTTGAATTGGAGCGAACCATGCCGGTCCCATTCTATGTCCTATGTGGCTCCCTCGGCGCCGGAAAGACGACCCTGCTGATGCGATTACTCGAGCACTGGAAAGCTCAGGGATTGCGGGCCGGCGTGCTCATGAACGAAGCCGGCGACATCAGCATCGACGGACCTCGGGCCGGCGCGATCGCCGAGCAAGTGATGAACCTCGCAGGAGGCTGCGTATGCTGCGACACCAAGGAAGACCTCTCCTGGGGCATCGCCCAACTGGTGCGCGATTATTCATCTGATGTTGTGATTCTGGAATGTTCGGGTTTAGCCGACCCGGCGGAAGTGGTCGATGCTGTCACTGATCTCTATACGGCACGGCTGGCCCGGCTTGAACGGATCATCGCGCTGCTCCATCCGGTGTCGGCCGAGGAGAGCCACTCCAGTGCCTATGTGACGACTCAAGCCATTCGTTGCGCAGACGAACTGATCCTCAACAAACAGGACCTCTATGTGCCGGGCCATTGGGAATCGTTCCGCAACCAGATCCTGACCCAGAATCCTTACGCCCGTTTGTGGGAAACGACCCATGCACGCATCGACCCTTCGGCGCTCTTGGCTCCGCGTGCCTCAGCCGGTCCAACCACGCCGACCAATGTCCTGTTCGACAAGTCTCCGGCGAAAGCTCGTCCTCGCGCGGCCTATCATCCCATCGCAACGGCAATCCGATTGACGGGAACGATCAACCGGCCACAGTTTCTGGCATGGCTCAAGACTCTGCCGAAAGAACTCGAACGGGCGAAAGGCTATTTCCGGTTTACAAACGCGCCGGAGCTACAGGAGTTTCAATACTCCCCGCCCGGCCAATCCACAATCACTCCGATCACACTATTGGATGAGCCGGAGCCGGCAATCGTGCTGATTGGAAGAGGGTACGATGTCGAAGGCTTGAAGGAGAAGTTGTTGGGCTGCGTGGAAACGCGTTCCGCGTAAAGCGTTATGGGTACGGGGTGAAGGGCGAGGAGAGTAGTCCTCTCCCATTTCACCTTTTTTATTTTTTCCGTTTCACCGCTTACCACTTACTACTCACCTCTCACCTTTCACTTTTTCTGAATGCCGGCCACTGCAGCAGGAGCCATGCAAACCCGCCGCCCAGCATACCGCCCAACACCCAGCCTCCCAACACATCCGTGACGTAATGCGCTCCCACATAGACTCTGGCGAACCCGACCAGCCCGACGATGGGCCAGGTCACCCACCCCGTTTTCGGATACAAGACCTGAAGAAACGCTGCTGCGGCAGCAACATTCACCGCATGGTTCGAAGGAAAACTGAATAAGCCTCCGCAGCCCCCCGGCTCAACAGTGATTGCTTGGCTCAATGCACGGCAAGGCCTGACCCGCTCGAACAACCATTTCAGCTGCCCCCCTAAAAAATCGGCCAGACCCACCGCACCGGCAAGGATCGGCCCGCTGAGCAGGGCTTCCCGGCGATAGGCCCAGATCCAGTACGCGATGGCGCATGCGGCCGGAACATAGAGGGTGCTGCGGTTTCCGATGAGGAGGAAAAACTGATCAACGGAGGCCGACCGGCCGGCCAATCCGTTGATGGCGAAAAACAGCGATTCGTCCAAACCCATAATCAGCCAATACTCACTGGTCAATAGTCATGCGTCATCACGACGTTCATTATCAGGATTGTATTCGATCCTGTCCAATGACCGTTGCCTACTGACCAGCGACCTTCGTTATCTGGTCCTGAAGTGGATACGGACGGTCAGCTCTCCATCGATAGGGTCATCGCCCTTCATCTGTGGATCGAACGTCCATTTGCCGAGCGCAGCAATGCCGGCGGTAGTGAGTTCGCGATGCTTGCAGGGTTCCAACACCACAACCGTGACTTTGGCTTCTTTCGAGACCAATAGACGGGCTTTCATCCAATCGTCAAGTTCCCTTCCGTCGAGCGCCGGGGGGACACCGGGCCAGGGAGTTGATTTCGCCACAGGACCAAGCTGCTGATCCTTGTTCAACGATAATCCATGAACATGTACCTCCGGCAATTCCAAAGCATCTTCTTCGTGGTCACTTTCATGCGTGGCGTTATCTCCCGTCACAGCATAGGCCGGTGCTGTAAAAAACAGGACGCAGAGCACGACCACGACACCCCTATAACCCCGGTCATTCATGAGCAAACCATCCCATTGTTCGGTTCCCCCTCTCGATCCTCCTGTCCTTATACCACAGATCATCAGACACCCCACAAGCTCATACGGCAATGCCACAGGGAGCCTCGCATCTGCGGCGTACCCTGTCGGTACGCCGCAAGAAGACGGACGGCTGAGAATCCCCCGTAGCCTGTTTCAGCATCCGGTTAGAAAAACCATTGCCCGCGAAAGAAGTAGGAACGCGGCATACCGGCATGGGACACACCAAGTCCGATACTGCCTTCACCTTGGTTGATAAAGTACTTCTGATCCAACGCATTCACGATATCAAACCCGATTACGAATTTCTGGCCGGCCCAGGGCAAGGGAATGACATGGGAGATCGAAAAGTTATAGATCGTATACGACGGGCTACTGCTGGAGTTGGTCTTCGCGCCTTCTGCTGCTGTTCGTAGTCCGGACGCAAACAGCATCTGCCCGGTGGCGGTGGTGCGATCGAACAACCGGTAACTCAGGATACCTGACGCAGTCACTGTCTGCTGATGATCGCAATGCACGCCGCTGCGCGAAGTGATATCGGCGATTTCTTCAAAATGCACCAGATTATGCCCGGACTGTAAACCATAGCCCTTGCACTGTCCCCAGGCGATGTTGGCGCGACCCGTCAGATTCTCCATGAACCAGACCTTGAGCGCGGCATCGGCCCCCCTGGTCCATCCCCGTTCAAACGCAATATAGTTCAGCAAGGGAGTCGTGCCTAACTGATGTGCGTCCGAGAGATAATTGGCGAGCTTATAATAACCCGTGAGCTGGAGGGTCGCCCAATCCGTCAGGGCATGAACGCTGCCGAGTTGGAAGTAATGGGCCCGCTCAGCCCGCGGCAGATTATTGGTGGTATCCTCCGGATGCGCTTTCGTTCCCTCTGTATTCAAGCCGGCCAAGGCAAGCCTCTCAAGATTCGGCGGGGTAAAGAGCCTGCCATAGTACACGTGAAAGGCGTGGTCGGGATTGTACCGGTACGTCACCCCGACTCGTGGGCTGATCTGCCCCTCGTCACGCTGATACTGGACGACATCGACACGGACGCCGACATTAAAGGTCCAATGTTCGTTTGGCGTCCACTGGTCTTGAATCCAGAACTCTTGCCGCCACCCGATGAGCCTGTTATCACCGCCACGGTTGAGCACACCTCCAATCGGGTTTCCCGCGCCGTCATCCTCAAAGGTAAACAGTCTCGTCTTGTTGATCGCTTGGGTCCGATCCACTTGGAACCCAGCCTTGATCAAATGTACCTTGCTGTGGACGTATGTATAATCCATGCGCATGCCACCGGAATAACCCGTCCGGTCTTGGCTTCCGGCCGAAAAGGGTTCTTCTACTTCCGGCACGTAGGCGAGAACATTGAACGGATCCGTCCTGAACGTCGCCCTGGTGTGGCGAGCATAGCCGGCCAAGCTAAAGAAATTACGGGTGTTGATGTCACGCCGCCACACCAGATGCCCATATTGATTGTTCTCCTTCTGATTCTCATCAATCATTTCCGAGGGCACCGGCGTAAATCCTGGCGGCAAGAGGCCAAGAATTGTTGGATTCGCGGATTGTCCAGGGGAAGTCGGAATCTGATATTTCGCGATGGAGTTCAAGAACAACAGGGTAATGTTATTGTTATTGTCGTACTGATAGTCGCCGCGGAACATCGTCTGATTTCGCTCGCTCTGGCCATGAAAGATGGAATGGCCCAGCGTCGGAGGCTCAATCCCTCGATTCGTCGCCAGATGGCTGTTCAAGAAGTAATAGCGAAACTTCTCGCCGATCGTGCCACCATACTCAAACGACGGGTTGATCGTCTTATTCGACCCACCGAACATTTGAACTGACCCGAATCCGGGCTTTGTGCCGCTCTTCGTCGTAATGTCGATGAGTGCAGCTGTCTTGTTGCCCACATTGGCTTCCATACCGCCCAGCACAATGTCGGCCCGCTCCCAGGCCCGTGGGGAAATGACATCGGAAAAGGTCGAGGAAACCGTCTCGGGAATCGGCACACCATCGATCCTCAACTGTAAGTTTGCATGGTCCTGCCTGATATGAATCTGCTTCAACGATCCATAGGCCGCGCCCGGAATCGTCAGCAATACATCGTGTAGGTCGTTGTTATTGCCTCGCGGAAGAATATCGATTTCCTTCCGGCTGAGCGAATAGGTCTCGCTCGATGTCTTGGTGTTGATCGGCGGCAAGGGTGCCACCACCTCCAGCGACACCTCTTTGGTCTGGGAAAGCGTCAGTGTGACCGGCTTCACCGGCTCTTCGCCTAGCGTCAGCACCACATATTCGCTCCGATAGGTTTCTTGTACCGCACTGACCGAGTACGTCCCACTCGTTGGAACCGACAGGGTAAATTCCCCCACTGCATTGGACACACCGGATGCTACGAGCGAACCTGCCTGATCCTTTACCTCGATCATCGCCTGTGCAACCCGCCGTAGATCTTGATTCTGGACCAAGCCCATGATCGTCGCAGAAGGCTGTCCCTCCTCGGCGTAAGCCAGCGGCCCATAAGTTGATACTCCTGACACTGTCATCGCGACCGACCACAGACAAAATGCTCGCAACCAACCAGCACGTTGCATGGCTTGACTCCTCGTTGGCAAACCCCTGGTGAACAACAAAATTGGCAGAGCGGGCAAGCCAGATCTTTCCGGCTTACCGACTCAGCTCAGAGTTGACAGGAGAAGAGGCTAGCTGCGAGGTGGTGCACGCGAAGGACCGACGGTCGATAGCTCAGCGGAAAGCAGCGGAGGCTCAACCGGTAACTCGTACGGCTGGGCGAGTTCGCAAAAAGCGAGTTTCGAGGCATCGAAATCAAGCGATCCTGCCGTGTGGTGCTGAACCCACTGACAGAGGTCGTTATCGGAGTGTTCATGGCCGTCAGTGTCGGCAGCGGCCAATTCATGATGCACGTCTTGCGCGACGGCAAAAGGTGCCAACACAAGGAGCAGAAGAATAAGACCGGCCGACAACCCTGCTCTCAACCGATCAATGAGACTCATGTTACCCATAAGACTGTGGACCGAGTACCACAATTCCAAGAGTTCTGTCAAACAAACACCACGACAGATAGACAGTTCATCTTATTCTTCAATGAGTTATGATTCTTCTGGTAGACTTCTCTCATGCCTTCGTATATGCTTGCGCCCTACGAATAGGAGAAGAAGGTACTGTGAATAGACCGATCGACAACCAGCACGTAGGTGAAATTAAGGCGCTGCCCTCTCCGCGCGCCATCAAGACCAAACTTCCCATCACTGACCAGACGGCCTCGTTGGTTGTAGAGACCAGGGAGGCTATCCGCCGAATTCTTCACGGGCAGGATCGCGACCGGCTGGTGCTGATTGTTGGTCCTTGTTCTATCCACGATGCCGAAGCAGCCTATGAATATGCCCTCAAGCTGAAACCTGTCGCAGACGAGCTGCGTGACCGGTTCTTGATCGTCATGCGAACCTATTTCGAGAAACCTCGGACCACCGTCGGATGGAAAGGTCTGATCAACGATCCCCACCTGGACGGCACCTGTGACATCGCCACCGGCTTGGAATTGGCCAGGACGATTCTCCTGCGCATCAATCAACTCGGACTGCCTTGCGCGACGGAACTGCTCGATCCCATCAGTCCGCAATACATCGCCGACCTGATCAGTTGGAGCGCCATCGGCGCCCGGACGACGGAGAGCCAAACCCACCGCGAATTGGCAAGCGGTGTCTCCATGCCTGTCGGATTCAAAAACGGCACGGAAGGCAGCCTCCAGGTCGCCGTCAACGCGATGACGTCGGCCCGCGCCTCCCATCATTTTGTCGGCATCAACGCCGACGGGCAAACGGCCATCATCAGAACCATGGGCAACCCCGACCGCCATATCGTGCTGCGAGGCGGAGGCGGAAAAACCAACTACGAAGATGAGCATGTCGCCAAAGCCGAAGCAGCCGTCGCGAGCGAAGGTATCGCCCGCCCCATCATGATCGACTGTTCGCACGACAACTCCCGTAAAGATCACACGCGCCAAGGATTCGTGGCCCGCGAGGTGCTTCGTCAATTCCGCGATGGCCGCCAATCCATCATGGGATTCATGCTGGAAAGCAATCTCAGCCCGGGCAAGCAGGCCTGGAAAGAAGGCGTGGCCCTTCAGCATGGTGTCTCCATCACCGATGCCTGTCTCGGCTGGGATGAAACGGCCGCGCTGCTGACCGAACTTGCCGACATGATCGTGACCAAACCTGTCTGACTGGTTGGCAGGTTTGTTTCGTTGATTTGGTTTATCTGGTTAGTTTCATTCAACCAAAAAACCAAACAGACCAAACAAACCAGACCAACCAGCTACCCCGCATGTTGATCGATACCCACACGCATTTGGACGACGCCCGCTACGACGACGACCGGGAGGCCATGATCGCGCGGGCGCGCGAAGCCGGTGTCGACGCCTTCATTACGATCGGCTGCGATCTCTCGACCAGCCAGGCCGCCGTGGCCCTCGCCGACCGGCACCCCTTCGTGTACGCCTCAATCGGCGTTCACCCGCACGAAGTCAAACACATCGGCGATGGCTGGTACGGCGAATTCCGCCGCCTGGCCAAGAACAAGAAAGTTGTGGCCTACGGCGAAATCGGACTAGACTACCACTACAACCATTCCTCGCCCCAGGAACAGCGTGAGCGATTCCGCGAACAGGTTCAGCTCGCGCGCGAACTGCGGCTGCCCGTGATTATCCACACGAGAGAAGCGCAGGAAGATACGATGATGATTTTAAGGGAAGAAGGCGCGTCGGAAATCGGCGGGGTGTTCCACTGCTTTTCCGGAGATGCCTGGCTGGCAAAAGACGCACTGGAACTGGGGTTCTACTTGTCTTTCTCGGGGATTCTGACCTTTCAGAACGCCACGATGCTGCGGGAGATTGCGAAGACCGTACCGCTGGATCGGATCCTGATTGAAACCGACTGTCCCTATCTCACCCCGGCGCCTCATCGAGGGAAACGAAACGAACCGGCCTACGTGACACACGTAGCAACGACTCTTGCTGAGCTGAAAAACCTGACCTTGCGAGAGCTCGCCGTTCATACAACGAGGAACACCACACAGCTATTTAAGCTGCCTGCCTGATTGATACCATGCCCAACATACCAGCCCCCGCACTACGGCCAGATTCCAATCCAAAACGGATTCTTATCTTCGGTGCCAATGGGGTATTTGGCCGACGAACGTTGCGGCGTCTCTCAACCGTTCATAATCTCGAATTGCGAGCGGTTTGCCGATCTCAGAAACAGGCGGATCTACTTGCGCAAACATTTGGTTCTCGCGTGGTGCCTCTCAGGGGAAATGTGGATAACCTCGATGAAGTCCGCATGCTTTCAAATGGCGTTGACGCAATTTTTCACTGCGCTGGCCCATTTAGCAGACAGCCGTTGCACCCCCTCACAGTCGCGCTGGAAAACAACATCGACTATGCTGACTTGGGTGACGATCCAACATACCTAAAAACGGCCGCCCGCACTATTACATCAGCCCCCCGGAAAGGTCGGCTGACAATCTGCGGTGCCTCAAGTCTACCCTCAATGACTTCCTTGCTTACCCACCTAGCTCAGGTACGATTTGGAAAGATTGACCAGATCGATGTTCATGTATTTATTGGCAACCGCAACCCGAAAGGATGGGGCGCAATCCAGTACCTCATCCATGCACTGCGTCACCCCTTCCTCGCTACAACGGCCAACGCACAAACTCCTACAGAATCGTGGTCTACCCATCACTACTTTCGAAACATTTTGAACTCGACCTGGTATCCATTCAGCAGAATCGAGGCACCAGAAGATCATTACTTCCCTATGTAGTTTCAAGCACAGCGGGTAGCGTTTTGGGTCAGCCTTCAATATAGATGGATCCACCGTGTGATTCAGCTGATCAAATCCGTGCAACGTATCAGTCCCTCATGGCTTGATCCCATGTGGGTGAATCTCCTGTTCTATGGCCATCCGATTTTCTTGAAGCGATTCGGGAGTACGCAAGGAGTGCTCCATGTGACTACAACACATTTCACAACCGAGGGTACCCAGACAATAGAGCAGCAATTCTATACCGCTGACGAAGGGCAACGGGTTCCATCATTTCCTCTCGCGATTATTGGGCGAATCATCGCGGGCGAATTACCGCATCCAATCGATGGCGCCACACGATTTATCGACGTGCTGCCACCCCATGAATTTCTAGAACAATTGGCTCTCGAGGGAATCTCTTACCGAACATCGCCGTAAGATTTGAATGTCGTCAACCAGAGCGATCTTGAATGCTCAAAATCGCTTGAGCTGCCTCGCTCTCTGACGAAGCGCCTTGGGCAGCTTTCGAGGATTACCCTTCTTCTTAGGATCACGTGGAGGAGCCGCGTCCTCCTGCACATCCAACTCTTTGTGTACGAGCCCTCCGCCACGCGGGACAACCCGGAGCTTCCCTGCAAACTCCTGCGCGCCGATCACCAGTGCACCAGACACCCGCGCCGACCTCGCCACTTCCTGATCAGAACTCACCACCGCACAGTCAGCCCCATACTCCCGCGCCAACCGCTGAATCACTTGATCCGCGCGCTCTCCTCGTTTGGAATAGATGACCTCGACTCCGGCCCGATGTTCGCGTCCTTCCGTCGGCTGCCCCTGCTGCCATCCATCGAAGACAACAGTGATAGGGTGATTCTTCCGATGGCGATAGGCAGCCAGATCACGCAGCAGAGATTCGCGCGCCGATTCAATGTGGCCGGAGAACGTCCCAAGCCGGCCCAGTACATTGTATCCGTCAATAATAAGATGTATCGGCATAGATCTCACGCTATCGCGGACCGGAACACCCTGTCAACGCAGCCCTTGCGATCGGCCAACCGATAGAATCCCTTGACAAGACACATGACATCTGAGAATAGATTCATGTCTGCCTATTCTACAGTTGAAATCCATGCCTATGCGTCCACGACAACGAATTCTCTCGATAGTGTTCACCGCCTTGATCCTGTGCGGATTTTTCTCAACCGTAGCCAACACCATCTCGGTCTCCGCCCTCTGGGCGGCGTCACTGGCAGATCAAGACCTGCGTTCACGCGCATCGAAATCTTCAAAACCAGCAAAACTCCACGCGACTACCGCCTCTCTCGCGCCCGTTGTCGTCCACGACTTCCGCATTCTTACGAGCCCGGAAAAAACCCGGCTCGTCCTGGATTTAGACCGCTATGCCAAGGTGATTGAACGACGGGCAAAGAGCCCCAGCCGCGTACTCCTCATTCTCCCGAACACGTCGCTGAGCCAGGCTGCCCAGCTTAAAGTAAGCGACGGCACCCTGCCTTCTCCTTTCACCGTCACACAGACAACGGCTCATACCGTCGCGCTTTCTCTTCCGACCGGCGCGTTTCGAACCTATAAACAATTCACACTCACAAATCCCCCGCGCCTGGTCGTCGATATCACACGTCCGTCCGAGCAAAACCCGCCTTCGAACATCGAAACACAGCAGCAATTTCCACCTGCAAGCTTTCCGCCGCTCCAACCCGCTGCGCCGCCGACGAAGGGCTATACCACCATCGTCATCGACCCAGGCCATGGAGGGAAGGACTCCGGTGCGGTTGGCCTGCGCCAGACAGAAGAGAAAGACATCACGCTCAAAGTCGGATTGAAGCTCAAGGAACTGTTGAGCCAACAGCCGGGAGTCCGCGTGCTCATGACGCGGGATCGCGACGTCTTCATCGAGCTCGAAGAACGGGCCAAGTACGCAAACCGCCACAATGCCGACCTGTTCGTGTCGGTCCATGTCAATTCGCACCCTTCACGCTCCATCAAAGGGATTGAGATCTATCACTTCGGCGAGGCCAAGGACCAGCGTGCGCTTGAGGTGGCCGCCCGTGAAAACGGCACCCCTCTGAGCAGCACCGGCGTCGGGTGGGAGTATCTGGTTGCCGATCTGCTGACGACGAAGAAAATTGAAGCCTCGCTCGAACTGGCCTGGACCGCGAAAGAATCAATGATCACGCACATGAACGGGCACTATGCCATCAATGATCACGGCGTAAAAACGGCCCCGTTTTATGTACTCCGCTTTACAAGCATGCCGAGCATTCTTGCGGAGATCGCTTATATTTCCAACCCCGACGAAGAAGATTTGCTCCGAAAGCCGGCGTTCGTCAGAGAGGTCGCGCAGTCGCTATTCAAAGGCATCAGCGCATTTCTCGCCAACAACCGGATGTAACCTTCGACAACGTGCCTACCATCAAGCTCATTCTCGAATATGACGGCACTGCCTACGCAGGCTGGCAGCGCCAGCCTGACCAGCCCACGATTCAGGAAACGATCGAAACTGCGATCGAAGGGGTGACGCAAACACACGTCCCTGTGATCGGTGCAGGACGGACCGATGCGGGCGTCCATGCTATCGGCCAGACAGTAAGCTTTCGCATCGACCGGGCCATGACGCCCTATGAATGGACCAGGGCGCTCAATGCGCATCTCCCAGACACCGTCGTCGTCCGATCGGCCGCCATCATGCCCGATGAGTTCCATGCCAGACATTCTGCAAAAGGCAAACTGTATGAATACCGCCTTCTCAATCGAGGAGAACGTCCGGCGGTAGACCGACAATACTGTTGGCATATCCATAAGCCGCTGGACGACGTCTCCATGAATCGGGCCGCAGCGGCACTGACCGGCTCGCACGACTTCTCGTCATTCCAAACACAACCGACGGACAACGACGACCCTATCTGTCACCTTCAGCATCTAACCGTTGTGCGTGAGGGAGATCGATTGCGCATCGAAGCCTATGCCGACCGATTCCTGAAGCAAATGGTCCGCTCGATCGTCGGGACTTTAGTTGAGGTCGGCCAGGGCAAACGGCCCCCGGACAGTCTCACAACCATCCTCAATGCGCACGATCGCTCAGCTGCCGGGAAAACAGCCCCTCCACAGGGGCTGTTTTTGATACGTGTCGATTACGAGTACGCGGGAGGAGGAGTGCCGGTCAAAAATTGCCCGCCTGAACCACATCATCGAGGCTGTTAATGTCGAGCCAATGGCCAACCGTATACAGCACTCGAATCGGATACTGACGCTTCAGCAATTCTTGCAACAGATGAGGAATGCCGGCTTTGCGATTGGCAGGATTGGCCAGGATCGCAGGAAGGATCGTCTGCAACTGGAAGGTTCCGGCAGGAGATACTTTGAGAAAGCCCATCCAGACGCCATGGGTACGTTCCCTTGACACGGTGTTTCCCAACTGTCTCAGATAGATCTTGGCGTTAAAGGCTTTCTTCGAATTCGGTAGGGAACATTCGGCGAAGCCGCCCAGGCGGGCGTAGCTGCTCTGGTTCTGCCAATCGCTGTCTACGAAGATCACAAAGTCCTCTTTCTCCTGGCAGAGAGCCTGAGGGATGTACGTATTGAACAACACATCGCCGTACGAAACGATCAGATCTTTGGCATGGCCCTTCTGCGCGCAGAGGGCCTTGTGAAGCGAATCGAGCTCGCCGGTTTCCGCAAACGCATCGTTGTCCAGATACGTCAGATTGGGCAGCGTCACTGCCTCCTTCTTATAGCCGCGAACGACCGTGATGTCCTTGATTCCCACAGCATTGTAGGCATCGACGATATGGGAAAGGATCGGCACCCCTTGAATTTTCACCATTGTCTTGGGCTGATGCTCGGTCAGCTCCCGGAGCTCTTCGCCACGAGAGGCGGCCAGCACGATCGCGCTGGTGTTTTCGGCGCCTCGGGGAAGATACCGGTCTTCGGCATCTTGCAGTTCCGCGGCATTTTGCAGGCGGAAGACTTCCGACACCGGCGCGACTTTGTCTTCGATCGAGAGCAGATGCTCCTGCTCCTTCAAAGTCCGGGCAGTTTTTTGCATGGCAGCCACGGCACTCCGTAACATGTGATTCGCCCAAATCACCATCGCAAATCCATGCTGCCGAAACACATCGGTCGGCGTGGCGTAATACTTGGTCGGAACGATCACGACAGGGCATCGCTTTCCCCATTCCTGTTTGAACGAAAGAATCTCATCCGGCACCGAGAGCGCGCTATGAATCAGGATGCCGTCTGCGCCTGCCTGACGATAGGCCTCGGCCCTGCGCAAGGCTTCCGCCAATCCCCACCCACAAATAAAGGCTTCCACTCTGGCGATGATACAAAAGTCCGGATCGGTCTGGGCATCCTTACCGGCCTTGATCTTCCCGCAAAACTCTTGCATGTCCGCCATCGGCTGGGCATCCCCCTTGATGAAGCTATTTGTCTTGGGGAAGAGCTTGTCCTCAATGCACACCGCAGCGATCTGGCGTTGTTCCAGCTTGCGGACGAGCCGCTGCATGTTATTGAAGTTACCGTATCCCGTGTCACCATCCAGCAGAATTGGGATCGTCGTCGCATCGGACATGAATTCCAGATTCTCCAGCACCTGAGTCCAACTGGCCTCATTATTGTCACGCACTCCGAATTGGGCTGAGATCGACAGGCCGCTGGCCCAAATGCCCTTGAATCCGGCTTCTTGAACGATCTTCGCGCTGAGCCCGTTATGCGCCTCACAAATGAATTCCAGCTCCTCCGACAAGAGAAGCTTCTTAAATTGGCTCGACCGTGTGACGCCTGGAGTTGAACTCATGGATTCCCTTCCTTGATGTTTCCGAAACGATTCGAGACGGCGCCGTCGTGAGGCGCTGATCCGCCGGAGAGAATACCCTATTTCCCATAGAAAAATCTTCCGCCTTCAGGCGAAGGCGAGAACGGAGCTGACCGTGAGGACGCGTCCGGTTGAGGGGCAGCCAGGCAAAGCGAGCGGAAAGCGTTTACCAAAACAGCGGCAGGTACTTAAGAGGCGGGCGAGCAGAAGTTGAAGAGCGACGAGCGAACCCACTTCATGAGCGACTGCTTATCGAACCAGTCGAAATAGTCCTCGCCTCGCTAACCATGGATTGAACAGGAGGTCGACACCGATGCGCGTCGGATCAGAACGAGAGGGGCGTGTTGCGGAAGGCCAACAGAGGAATCGTTGTGGTCAGGCGTTGCGCTCGTCGACTTTTTTGCGGAGCTCGACCAATTCCTGTTCGAGTGCCAGGAACCGGTCACTGATAGGGTCCGGCAAATCGACTTGGTCCATGGTCGCATCCGGCATGCGTTCACCCTGGGACTTGATCACACGGCCCGGGACACCGATCACCGTCGAGTTGGCTCCGACGCTCTTCAAGACGACGGAATTCGCCCCGATTTTTACGTTATCGCCGATCGTAATCCCGCCTAAGATCTTGGCACCGGCACCCACCACTACATGATTACCGAGCGTCGGGTGCCGCTTGCCTCGCTCCTTCCCTGTCCCTCCCAACGTCACCCCTTGAAAGAGCGTCACGTAATCCCCGATCTCAGCCGTTTCGCCGATCACCACGCCCATGCCATGGTCGATGAAAAACCCTGTTCCGATCCTAGCCGAGGGATGAATTTCAACTCCGGTCAGCCAGCGGGCCAGTTGTGAAATTGCGCGAGGCAGGAACGGGATTCCCATCGCTTTGAGTCGATGCGAAATCCGATAGGCCAGCAGCGCATGGAAGCCTGCATAGGTCAGGATGACTTCCAGCCTGCTGGTCGCAGCAGGGTCTCGGTCAAAGACCGCTTGGAGATCTTGTTTGATGGCTTGAAACATGGCTGACAAGGACTCAGGCTGACAAGCCTGCGGCTAGGTTACGGATCCTGGTGATTCCAAGTGCTGGATGAAGCGGAACAGGCCTTTTCAAAGCCTGGTAGCCTGACCGTTCAGTTCATCAAACTCTAATGGAGTAATGTAATCCAAGTCCTTGGCCACATACAAATGGCTCCTCACCTCGCCTGCAGACCCTCGTGCCATATAAAGGAACCTGCCGAATTCTCTCTTCGAGCCTCTTTCAAATCCCTCTGCAATGTTGGCCATGCTGGAAACTGCCGCACGTCTCAGCTGGTCCCGAAGCGCCGCATCTTTGTGGAATTTCTGACTGCTCGTCAATTGATACACCGACCGCACAAGTTCTCTCGCTGCTTGCCACACCTTGAGATCTTCAAACCCATGGGCTCTTCCCATAATTCAATCGTGTCAGCTTACCCCCCTGCACACCTGTCAGCTTCAAATCGGTTCAATTAAACACACCGCATGAGCGATCATGCCTTCTTCTTTACCGACGGCATCAAGTCCTTCTCCGCTCTTGACCTTCACATTGATCAGATCAGGATCAATCCCCGCGGTTTCCGCCATCTTCTTCTGCATCGCCGCAAGATGCGTCCCAAGCCGCGGCGCCTGCGCCACAATGACCGTATCGATATTCCCCACCCGATATCCCTTGGCCTTCAGCTTCGACATGACATCTTCCAACAATTTCAGGCTTGAGATCCCCTTATACTTGGGGTCGGAGCTCGGATAGTGCCGACCCAGATCGCCTTCCCCCATCGCCCCCAAGAGCGCGTCACAGACTGCGTGGACAAGGACATCGGAATCGGAATGGCCGAGCAGTCCCTTGCTGTGCGGAATTTCCACCCCGCCCAGAATCAGTTTCCGCCCTGGTCCGAGCGGATGTACGTCATAGCCATAACCGATGCGCATCATACCCCCTTGATACTGCTGACAAGCTGACAGGTCTGCAAGCTAGCACGACTCCCCCTTTATGCTTCTTCCCTCATTCACTGACTACTCATTAGCCCGTCACCTTGTTTCCTTGTCAACAAAGCAATTGTGTTACCCTGATCCCCTGTCAGCCTTCTGTTTTATTCCCTTTCAAACGCGCCGCCAAAATCGCTTCGCCGATGATCATGTCTTCCGGCCTTGTTACTTTAATATTTTCTCCACTTCCCTCGACCACCGACACAGGATGTCCGTACCATTCAATCAGGTACGCATCATCGGTTGCCCGAACCCCTTCCGCATATGCCTTCCGATGAGCAGCCAGCAACCAATCTCGACGAAATGCCTGCGGAGTCTGCGCCAGCCACAACGACTGCCTGTCGACCGTGCGCTCGATGATATGATCGGCCCCTACCTGCTTGACCGTATCCTTCATGGGCAGCGCAATGATCGCCGCGCCCTTTGCATGGGCTGTTGTTACAACCTCCTCCACCATGCGCGCTGTGAAAAACGGTCTGACCGCATCATGCACCAGCACCACCTCGACATCGTCACGAGTCGCCTCAAGCGCATGCCGAACTGAATCTTGCCGTTCCTGCCCTCCGGGCACTACTTTTGTCACCTTGGTGAAGCCGTGTTTGGCCACGATCTCGGTGAGGCAATAGTCCATTTCACTCTGGGGAACAGCCAGAATGACCTCACTAATGACAGGAGAGGCTTGGAGTACGCGGAGAGAATGAAGAATGAGGGGCTGCCCGCCGAGCGCAAGGAACTGTTTCGGCACCGAGCCGCCCATGCGAAGCCCTCGCCCTGCGGCGGGCATAAGGGCAACGACTAGCGGGGTCTGACGGGGAACAGCGTCTGTCTGGTCCATCTGGTTTGTCGGTTCATCCGGTTCGCTTCATTCAACTATACACACGAGACAGACCAGATAGACCAAATGAACTTCAGCCGATCATGGACGAAGCGTAAGATAAATCGTTCGCCCCTGTCGTTTCAACAGAAGCAGCACGGATTGATCCTTCGGTAACTTGCCGGCCATTCGCTCGTAAGCCTTGACCGAAGTCACCGCCTGGCGGTTTATTTCCATGATCATATCGCCTTCACGAACGCCGAGCTCTTCGGCGGAGCTGCCGGGTTTCACCCGCACGATAACCACACCACGCTCTCCGGACTTCAACCCGTATCGGCTTGTGAGTTCTTCAGTCAGCTCCCGCACCTCGAGACCGGATAGCACGCCGGTCGGTGTTGCCGACTCACCCGCATCCTCCTCGCCCGATCGCGTCATCGACTTCGGCTGTTCGGCAATGGTCAACTCGATTGTTTTGGGTTGCTTGTCACGGAGGATCTTGACCGCGACTTTCTTTCCGACCGGTGTCTGCGCCACCGCATTGCGGAGATGGGCCGACGAATCCATGGGTTTGCCGTCATATTCAATAATGACATCGGCCCGCTCGAAGCCTGCCTTTTTGGCCGGACTGTCGTCCATGACATCGCTGATAAGCACGCCTTTTGTCTCACTGACCCCGAACTGAGACGCGAGTTCAGGCGTGAGATCCTGAATCGACACACCGAGCCAGCCTCGTACAACTTTTCCGGTCTGCACCAGCTGGCCCATGATCGACCTGGCCATATTGCTCGGTACGGCAAACCCGATTCCCATGTTACCGCCGCTCTGGCTGAAAATGGCCGTATTGATCCCCACCAGTTCGCCTCGCACATTGACCAGGGCACCACCGGAATTGCCCGGATTGATCGCCGCATCCGTCTGGATGAAGTCCTCATACTCCGCAATGCCTGCGGCCCGCCCCAGCGCACTCACGATGCCCAGTGTCACCGTCTGCGTCAGTCCGAAGGGATTGCCGACAGCCAGGACAAACTCGCCGACTTCCAATTGATCCGAATCGGCCCAGGCGACGGTCGGCAATCCTGTCGCATCAATTTGGACGACGGCGACATCCGTTTTCGGATCGGTGCCGATCAGCTTCGCCTTGAACTCCCGCTTATCAGACAGCGTGACGCGAATTTCATCCGCCTTGCCAACCACATGGTTGTTGGTGATGATCAGGCCGTTGGACTCGACAATGACGCCTGACCCCAACCCCCGCTCCTTGCGATCCTTCGGCTGCTGCTCAAACCGCCTGAAAAACTCATCTCCAAAAAACTTTCGGAAAAGCGGATCGTCGAGGCCCCCCCCATGCGGGCCCTCTCCGCGTCCACTGCTCTTGCTGGCATAGATATTAACGACCGCCGGCTTCACCGCCTTGGCGATCTCAACGAATGTCTGTCCGCCACCGCCTGACAAGACCGGTTGCGGGGCTGTTGCGACCGGTCTGGCGATCGGAACGGACGAAGCATCGGGAACGGCATGGCCGGTCGGCAGCCAACCAAGATCTGACGCGACGACGAAACCGATAATCATTCCCGCCGTCAACAACGACGCCGTGACGATCCACTTGCGGCCCCCTTGAGGAGGCCTCTGTTCTTGATCCAACTGGTTCCTCATGCCTGGTCCGTGCTCTTCATATTCGTGCGAACTTACCGGATCTTGCCTGCATAGATGTCCATGATCGTGTGAAGAAACGTAATCGCCTCTGCCTTCGGACGTTGGAACGAATTTCGGCCGATGATGCTACCGAATCCTCCCCCGTCGCGAATGGCTTTCGCCTCTTCGAACACGTTCTTATCCTCGCTTTTCGCGCCGCCTGAGAAAATCACGATCCGCCGCCCGTCGAACGAACTCTGCACCACATGTTGGACACGCTCCGCCAGTGTCTTGATCGGAATCTGCGTCGCTTCATAGACCTTCTTGGCCGCAGCCTGTTCCAGATGGGCAGTCGGCAACTTCACCTTGATGATATGCGCACCAAGTTGAGCCGCAATGTGCGCCGCGTAGGCGACTACATCGATGGCGGTTTCTCCTTCTTTGCTGAGCGCGGAGCCACGCGGATAAGACCAGACCACGACGGCCAACCCGTTCTCCTTTGCTTCCTCAGCAATCGCCCTCAACTGCTCATACATGGCATTGCAATGGACTGAACCGGGATAAACCGTAAATCCTACGGCGCTGCAGCCCAGCCGCAGGGCATCTTTCACGCTGCCGGTAACCGAAGGAAGCGGATCTTTGTCGTCATGCAGCACATCATGATTGTTCAACTTGAGGATCAGCGGAATCTGCCCGGCGAAGTGGCCCGCGCCGGCTTCTAAAAATCCCAATGGCGCCGCATAGGCATTGCAACCGGCGTCAATAGCGAGTTGAAAGTGATAGTGCGGATTGTAGCCGGGCGCGTTCGGCGCAAAGCTTCGTGCCGGCCCATGCTCGAACCCTTGGTCAACCGGCAGAATGACCAGCTTACCGGTCCCCGCCAGCTTGCCGGATCGCAGCATGCGCGCGATATTGGTCTTGGTGCCGGCATTATCACTGCCGTACCAGCTCAGAATCTCTTGAACCCGATCTCCCATACGTATCCTCCCCGGCTACATCTCTGGTCGTTGTCCGAATCAATCACTCCGCTGTTGAACCGTCACAACTTGCTGCAGTAATGAAATAGTAACCGAGACGGGCGTGGCACGCAACCGATCGTTGTTATGCTCTGCCCTGAATGAAGGCTTCCGCCGTTTCTACGTCCTGCCGGCTTCCGATGATCAACGGCACACGCTGATGTAACTTCTTGGCTTCTACCTCCATGATCCTCGATGTCCCTGTCGAAGCTTTCCCCCCTGCCTGCTCAACGACGAACGCAAGTGGATTGGCTTCATACAGCAAGCGCAGCTTCCCGTCGGGCCTGTCGGTTTCGCCTGGATAGAGGTAGATCCCGCCTCCGATCAAGAGACGGTGGACATCGGCCACCAGACAGCCGGAATACCTGGCGCTGTATGGACGGCCGGTCGCTTTGTCGCTAACCTTGAGAAAGTCGAAATATTTTTTCGTTCCGGCCGGCCATTTGTGGTAGTTGCCCTCATTGGCAGCATAGACTTTGCCCTTCTCAGGAATTGTGATCTGTCTATGCGACAACAGGTATTCGCCAAGACCAGGTTCAAGTGTAAAACCATGGACGCCTTGCCCGACCGTGTAGACGAGCATCGTGCTCGATCCGTACAACAAATAGCCGGCGGCCACCTGTTCCGTACCTCTGCGCACTAACTCCTCATCGGTCGGCAGCCGATCGGCCCGGTCATACTTGAGTACGGAAAAAATGGCGCCGAGCGGCATGTTGTTATCCGTATTCGAAGACCCATCGAGCGGGTCGAAGAGCAACATATACTTGCCCTGAGGCCAATTGCCCGGCAGTGAGATCGGTTTTTCCATTTCCTCCGACGCCAAGGCACAGACATATCCGCTGTGTTGAAAGACTTTGACAAAAGCGTCATTGGCAATGACATCCAGTTTCTTGACTGTTTCTCCCTGTACGTTGGAGCCACCCGTCGTTCCCATAATATCGATAAGCCCGGCACGCCGAAGATCTTGCGCGATGAGCTTCCCGACCAGGCCGATTTGGGTCAGAAGGCTGGTAAACTCCTCCGTCGCACCTTGATGCGAGGCTTGGTTCTGGACAATAAACCGGCTTAAGGTAAGAGGAAATTCTCTCATGATAAACAATAGTATAGCGGGTTTGCCCTGCCTGAACAACAATCAATGATCCTGCACTTATTTCGCAAGACCCACCCTGGAAACCCCATCAACCAGATCGGCGACGATCGATCCCAGAATTACTTTCGCTTTCATACGCACAGGAATGCGGCGTTCATCGGTGGTCAGCCACACCCGGATATTCCCTTGGTTCATGAAGAGCCCGTGAAACGGCATAATCACCAGCACTCGCGCAGTCTCCATGTCTCCCCAACGGCTTTCGATAGTCTCAATCCCCTCAACCCGCACTTCGACCGGCCGATTCTTCTTGTCGTGATACACATTCATAGTCAGCGATGCACCGGGCTTCAACGGCAAGACACTCCTCGTATAATAGAGACAGGAGATGATGTCCTGGGTCCCTACAGGGATCGGCAACGATTCGGTAGTGCCTCCTCTGACTGCTGTGACGGTCCCCTCCTGTTGATGAAACACATACTCAATGTCCTCTTTTTTCTTCCCTTCCCGTCGACGGAACGTCATATGCTTCGGCACGAGCGTGGTGAAATCGATTTCGGATTCGACCCGATTGTCGACAGGGAAAAAGGCAGTAAGAACAGGCCTGGACTGCGCAGTTCCGACCAATTTAGCGAGCGTATGACTTTCGGCACGCTCCATACCGGCGATTTCCATCACGGCAGAAGCCGCAGTGATATGAAGCCACGACACTTCGTATGTCAGACGTTCACCGATCCGAAATGGATGCGTGGAATCAGCGGCGTGAACAGGCAGGGATAGGCCCAGTAAGCCTAGAGCGACCACGTGGTGCCAGCGCATGATGCACACACCGGATGGAGAGAGAACAATGGCTAGTGCCCGAGCGTCCGTCTCGCATGAGACAGTTCCTGATCAATCAGCGAGCGGATCGCATTCATGCGCTCGGAGGATACCGCTTCGAATCGCAAGACCAGCGCGGGCTGCGTGTTGGAGGCCCTGATAAGCCCCCACCCTCCGTCGAATACGGCCCGGACACCGTCGATCGTGATGAGGTCGCGGAGCACCAGATCGGCAGGCCCCAGACTTTGCTTCGTCTTTAGATAGTCCGCAAATCTTGCCTGAATCGATCGAACCACATCAAATTTGACGGTATCCGGCAAGTCGACACGAATCTCCGGAGTCACCACGGTCTTCGGCAAGTCGGAAACCAGGGCCGAGAGCGGCTGCGTCCCTTTCGCCAAAATCTCGATCAATCTGCAGGACGCATAGACGGCATCGTCATATCCAAAGTACCGATCGGCAAAGAACATATGGCCGGACATTTCACCGGCGAGGACGGCGGACTCCTCCTTCATCTTCGCCTTGATCAACGAATGGCCAGTCTTCCACATAATCGGACGCCCGCCCTTCGCGGCAATATCGTCATAGAGGCTCTGCGAGGCTTTTACTTCTGAAATGATCGCACCGCCGGGCTTCACCGCCAGAATATCCCGCGCATACACGACCAGCAGCCGGTCACCCCAGAGCACATCGCCCCGTTCGTCCACCGCGCCGATTCGATCCGCGTCCCCGTCGTACCCGATGCCCACATCCGCCTTCTGATCCTTCACTGTTTGCATGAGGTCGGAAAGATTGTCGAGAACCGTTGGGTCCGGATGGTGGTTCGGAAACCGTCCGTCCAGATCGCAATACAGCCCTGTGACCTTGCAGCCCAGCAGCTCCAGCGCTTGCTTCGCCACCAGCGATGCCGCTCCGTTTCCGCAATCGATCACGACATGCAGTCGATGGGCATTCACTCCCGCAAAACTCTTCTTGATGTAGGCCAGGTAGTCCGGAATGATCGCATACTCAGACAGACGCCCGGCCCCCGACAAAAATACGCCCTTCTCCATCACCCGACGAAGTTCCTGAATTGCCTCGCCGTGAATCGCTTCTTTGCCGACACAGATCTTAAACCCGTTGTACTCAGCAGCATTATGGCTGCCGGTGATCATGATCCCGCCGCCGACCGGCAGGGTGAACAGCGAAAAATACACCAGCGGCGAAGAACAGACCCCGATATCGATCACATCAAGTCCGCCGTCGAGGAGCCCTTTCAGAAGGGACTGATGCAGGCTCGGAGAACTGAGCCTGCCGTCACGGCCAAGACTGATCGTCTTGACGCCGCGCCCTGAGGCATACGTTGCATAGGCCCGCCCCACACGTTCAGCCAGCTCCACCGTCAGCTCACTGCCGACGATTCCGCGCAAGTCGTATTCACGGAATAAACCCATGAGGTCTCCTCAAAATTGGTGACATGCTGACAGGAAAGAATGCTGACAAGTGGATACCTTGTGACCAGCAGACCTGTCAGCTTGTTCGCTTGTCAGCCGTCAGTGCTTCGTCACCCGGCCGTACTCGTCTTTGAACCTGACGATATCATCCTCGCCAAGATACGGCCCATTCTGCACCTCAATAATGTGCAGCGTACCAAGGCCTGGATTCTCCAGACGATGCATCGTTTCGACCGGGATAGCCGTACTCTGGCCGATCTGCAAATCAAAAACCTCTTCGCCTCTGGTCACGCGCGCGGTGCCGGCAATGACCACCCAATGCTCACTGCGTTTGTGATGCAATTGGAGCGAGAGTCGCCCGCTCGGATTGACAGTCACTCGTTTCACCTTGAAACCAGGACCTTCTTCCAGCACGGTATACGATCCCCAGGGCCGATGAACGGTGAGATGTTCCAGATGCTCGGGCGCTTGCTGCTGCTTGAGGATGTCGACGATTTTCTTCACATCCTGCGCGCGCGATTTGGGACAGACCAGAGTAGCATCCGGAGTGTCCACCACCACCATGTCGCGCAAACCGATCGTGGCCACCACCCGCCGGTCGGCATAGACGATCGAGTCGGCACTCCCGATATCGACCACTCGCCCCGTCATCACATTGCCGGCCTTGCTCTTCGCCGCCACTTCGTCCAAGCTCCCCCAACTCCCTACATCAGACCATTTGAACGAGACCGGCACCACAGCCGACTTTGAGGATTGCTCCATCACGCCATTGTCAATCGAGACTGACGGCACAGCACGATACGCGTCATCGATGGCCTGTCTGGATGCGCCGGCGGACTTGAGTGTCGCAATCCGATCCATCGTCTTGGCCACCGCAGGCTGGTACCGACGAATCTCTTCCAGAATCGTCGCAGCGCGCCAGACGAACATGCCGCTATTCCAAAAGTAGTTCCCTGCCTTGAGGTACCGGGCCGCCTTGGCCGCATTGGGCTTTTCCACAAATTTCTGAACCCGGTAGCCGCGCAACCTGCCTTGTTTGCCCAATATCACTTTGTTGTTCGGCTTGATATAGCCATACCCGGTTTCCGGCCTGACCGGCTCGATTCCGAACGTCACCAGATATCCATCGGCTGCCAATTCCGACGCAAGC